>JACCDZ010130661.1_pt1 | contig 10113 bp, 9 predicted proteins | sample 7449551 | NCBI WGS metagenome assembly JACCDZ01 (sample SAMN15323452, study PRJNA562643) | freshwater metagenome | isolation source: river surface water | place: USA:Blue River Watershed | collected 2017-08-18
CAACGAGAGGAATGAGTGCTCCATTTGATTGCAACCTCATCCATCCCAAAAGGTCTAGAGATTTCATGAAGTCATTGGCTAGGTGAAAGAGGATGACTTTGAAGTCGGAGAGAGCGAAGTGGTCGCGAACCTTGCTGAGGTCGTTTTCTGCTCGTACATTGAAGTTCCAAGATTCCAAGGTATTTTGCATGAATTTACGATCGATTGGGTTATTTTCAATAATAAGTGCTGAGTTGTTATTTGTAATCATGTGGAGAACATAATGTGTAAGAAATCGCATTAATTGATATTGAATATACAAAGACTGGTCTGAGAATTTCTTAGACCAAAATGCCGATATAACTTCGTTACGACAGGTTTATGGTTAATCCGTATTCAGATGAATACATTTTTGAATCAGTTAGAAAAGACTAGGAAGAAAAATGAAAAGAAAAGCAGTAATAGCGGTGGCTTTAGCTTGTTCAGGGCTAACCATGTATGGCGCGCAGGCCACGGAGTACTCCTTTCCAACAGGTAAGTTTGTGAGTATCGAACGAGACGAATTGCCGACATATAAAGAGGATTCAAACGTTGTCTACCCCGTCGTAAATTACTTCTCTGTGGATATGCCGAATGGTGATATGAGTTTCTCGCTCCGCAACGAAGAAGGTGATGATCTTGCTGTTATCAAGCAAGGGGATAGATATTTCATTAACTCACACATTGCTCTAGGGGAAAATGTCTACTTTGGTCCTGATATTCAAAATGTAGCTGACCCGGTACGTGTCTTGATTGATGGTCCAATCAATGTTGGCCATGTCCACTTCAATACCGCCTCATCTAGATTGTCGAGCCAAGCCAAGACTGCTTTGACCTTAATGGCAAAGGAGATGGCAGATAACAATCTGACAAGTGCTTACCTTGTGGGAATGACCGACCGATCTGGTGGAAACACCTCTAATTTGGTTCTGGCAGAGAAAAGAGCTGCTGCTGCAGCTTCATATCTCAAGAAAAAGCTTGCTACTTTGGGCGTAATGGAGCCGGTAATCAAGACTGAAGCCATGGGCGAATACCTCTCATCCTCCAACGATGGAGTTATCAACCTCAATGATCGAAAGGTATCCGTTCTCATTTATCCAACTATTTAGTTTGTAAAGCAGCCATTGGCGCTGAATTCTTCGGAATTCGGCGCCATTTTCTATACCGCAACTGAGGCGTTCTGCGATTGCATCCTGTTATAGATTTGAGCCGCTTCGTTTCTTCCTGAGCACCCCAATTTTGCATAGATTTTGATGGTTTCTTGTCGAATCAGTGACTCTGAATAACCTAAGACATCGGCAATTGCGGCATTCGTTCTTCCTTCTGCAATGAGTTTTAGGATGAGATTCTGTCTTTCGCTAAGAGGCTTCTCATAATCTGAGGGATCGAATGCAAAGGCTTCGGATCTACTCAATTCATCTCGATCCCGGCTACTTCTTTTCTTTGGTTGAGATTGGTTTCGAATCGCATTAGAAAGGATCAGAGCAATAGCCTCCAAATATTGAGCTGTGGCTTCCTCGAACTCAAGTTTGGCGTGGGAGAACGCGGTGAGGCTCCCTATAGGAAGTCCACCGTCATCAATAGGGCAACAGATCATCGTTTTGAGATTTTTGGGCAGCTGAAGACTCGCCATCTTCGTGTATTGCTTGGGCCATGTAGGTAACGAATCAATCCAGATAATTCGGTTCTCCCGTATTGCGTCAGTGAAGGGCGTACGTTCTGAAATAGTGAAAGTTGGTCGCTCGCCGTTCTTATCGGTGATCTCAATTCCGAATGATGTGTGCGGAATGGCATGGCCGTTCTGATCTATTTCGGTATAGACCAAGGCATCAGTCTGAAAAGGTGATAGCGCTTTGATACAGAGCATTTGGAGAACATCAGAGAACTTGTGGCTTGGATCAGTCACATAGGTGCTGACCTCAGCTAATTGACGATAAAGCATCTTTTTCCAATCTCTGTGGGGAATTCGGAATGAAAGTGTAAAACGGATTTTGAATGGTCAATAAGTCAATTCAGTCTAATTGTCGTCATTGACTAGTTAAGAATCTGTCACATTAATTGTTGCTCAAACATTGTTCAGACAATAATGAAAATGCCTTAGGTATTTATGAAATCTTCCGCTCTCAATTCGTCAAATGAGCAGGAGTGGTTATGTATCCTTCAAAATTCAAGAAGCAAAGTGCAGTTGCAATACTTTTGTCGCTGGTACTTGCTGTACTAGGTATAGGAACCTGGACATCAACAACCAGCTTTGCAGCTGACTTTCAGTTTTCGGGTCCGGCCGCCGGCTATGTGAATGTTGAATCAGCGGTATTCACGGTTACGACAGGCGGAGGCTTCAATGGAAATATTCGTGTTCAAATTGAAGGCGCAGGGCTTGATGCTACGGAAGTTTTGAATTTTAAAGGCAGTGATCTCTTACAGTCATTTACGATTACGCCAACTCAAATCGGAACTGTGACTCTTACTGCTCGCTCACAGACAGGTAATCCCCAGGAGAATGCGATTACCTATGTGGTGGGTAATGGTCCAACTCCCACGCCAACACCCACACCCACACCAACTCCAACTCCCACACCAACTCCCACACCATCACCAACTACAACAACCACATCAACAACCGGCGCTGGTGGAACGACTAGCAGTGGAGGCACATCAGGCGGAGGAGTGGTCCCCACAGCTCCGTCCTATCCAATCGCGCCAACATCATTCATTTATGGTGGCAACTCTGACGCTGTTTACTCGTTCTATATTCCGTCACTCACCGGAAATGTTTTAGTGACGTTGACAGTCCCAGCTGGCACTACATCTGAACCAGTTCGGATTGATGTGACGCCAATTAGTTCAAAAGAAGATGTCTCGGCTGGCTTAGTAGTCATCGACATAACCATGACCAAGATCTCTGACGGGTCCAATGTCTCTGCGCTTAATAAGGCAATAGATATTCGCTATTGGACGCCATATATCGGTTCAATTCCATCGCTCCAAGAAGTAGGAGTGATTTGGTCCCCGATGCCTTTGGTTTTGACACCTCAACTACCTACGCCTCTTGATGCCGCATTCTATGTTTATCCCGATAAGACTTATTCAGTTTTCACTCGATCGCTCTCAACTTTCTCTTTTGCTTTCCCACAGAGTGATCTTTTGATTTCAACAGAGAATCGGTCGCTACGTATTGGTCAGAGCATAAAGCTTGACTTTGCTGGTGGTAATGGAGATGGAAAACTCAACTTCATCTCGGATGATTTGAATTTCTGCACTGTTACCCAAGAAGGTGTTGTGACAGCAGTTGCTGCTGGAGAGTGCAACATCTACATAACCAAAGAGAGCTCTATTCGCTATCTTGCAGCAGTTTCAAATTCTGTCAGCTTTACAGTCAAGGAGAGCGCTCAGTCGATTGCCAAACGCAATAGTTTGCGAAATCTACTGTTCTACACCAGAAAAGACGAGGGGTATCTCGTCACCATTAATCTAGCTAATGCTTTTGCTAATTCTAAAGCGGAATTACAACTTCGATCTTATGTGAAGGGTCGTCTGGTTTATCGCAAGCTCACAGATGTAGTTCTTGATTCCAATGGTGACGCTAGTTATCAAGGCGCTCGAGCACTTCTCAAAGGATCACGCTTGAGACTCGTCATTACTGGCACCAACATCAAATTCGGTACAGCAATCTAATAACCCACGAAAGGTAGAATCATGAAAACGAAGAACCAAAAAGCTGTTGCATTCGGGGGAATTGGAACTATTGTGGCTCTAGCTGCAATCGTGCTACCGCCCATTTCAATGTCGAATGCGGCTACACCAGTCCTCGAAGTGAGCACTGTTGCTTCCAAGAGCAGCGCCCTGCACACGGGTGAAAACGTTAACTTCACATTAGAAGTGAAGAATGTGGGTACCGAGCCTGCGCAGATTTCACGCTTAGTGAGTACAACAAAGGATCTTGAAGCAGAGTGCCAGGCTCTAACGGGCCGAACTCTTGCACCATCAGAGTCGCTTAGTTGTTCTAAGGAGAACGTTCTGGTTTCTGGAGTTCCTGCTGGCGTGTACGAAGCCAAGACGACTTTAGAGGCTGTGACAGCAGAAAATAACAAGGCAAATTTCATCTCTTCTGCTGCGATTGACTTGTGGTGGCATGGCCGCATTCCTGGATATTGGAAGAATCGTTCGGATCAATGGTCCACGCCATTTGCTCCAACGAACTTCCTCCAAGATGTTTTTGTCGTTCCAAATTCTCTCCTTACTGATGGAATTCTCGATAATGATTCGGTTCCTGGCAAAGATACGTTGATGTCAACACTGACGTATCAAGGTGGCACGACTCTGAAAGGGGCAGCCCAGATTCTGCTGCGCGCAGCGTCGGCCGCATTATTGAATGAGGCGTATTACGGCAAGAGTTATCCAGGAGCTTCTTCAGTTGAGTACTTGATTGCTCGAGTGAATGTCGTGTTGGCGTCTGAGAATAAAACCCAGTACATCGTGCTGGCAGGTTATTTTGAGAAGTGGAACAACGGCGTCCGTACTCCTTTGGCATAAGGACTGGTCATGCAATCTTCGGTATCGAGTCCTGAGAAATTGGCGGTTGTTGCAGTCACCCGCGACGAAGCCAAAGTATGGCGGCATGGAATTGGACCTGAAGATTTGCCTGAGGTGGTAACAGCGCCAATCGAAGTAGATCACCGTCACAAGCGAACTGGTCAATATCACCACGGTCATGACACCAATCACGAGTATCCCGAGTACTACGAAGCTATCTCAACGATGCTTCGCGAGATCGATGTTGTTTTGCTCCTGGGACATGGTGAAGGAAAAGGTTCGGCAGTTGATAAATTCAAGGAGTATCTCTCAAAAGAACACCCTCACCTCGCGGGTAAAGTTCTCGATACTTTAGCTGTGAACCTCAATGCGATGAGCGATCATCAAATAACGATGAATGCCAGGCAGTGGTTTGAGAAGAACTTTCGCAAACTCGCTACCTGGCATGATCGCCAGCCAAAACGCTGGTTTACTGGCGGTTAGTCATCAGATTTCTTGGGAGTTAACTCCTGGACAAAGTACTGCAGATTGCTCTTACTGGCTGAACCCCAAGCGTAAACAATGGTATTTACACCGCTCTTCACGGCGATATTTGCACTGGGAATTGCAACTGTGGAAGTTCCAGCCAGCACGACATCAACAGGGTAGGTTCCGTATCGAAGTGAAGTTTTTCTTTCTTTCCCATTTGATAAGTAGCTAAAGAGAACTTTGGAATTAGCGCGAATATCTACGGCTGGCGCCCCTGCAACATGTCGGACTGTCAACCATGATCGCTTACTTCCTGGCTCTGTATTCATATTCTTAAAGAGTGACAAGACAGGCTTATTGGCAGCATCGAGATGTGCAATAAAAGTTACATTTGTGTACTTGGGCAGATAGATAGGTCTATAAGCCAGCACAGAAGAGGTTTCTGATGTTGGCAAAACCCCATCAGCGTAGATTGATATCTCCTGGATTCCAGGATCAACGCTAAATGATTTAGATGCCCCTGGAACTGCGTTATCAATCAGTAACTTCTTATTCGAATAGACATCAACTTTATCTGCCCCAAAAGTGGCTGGAATCGCGTGAATGATTGTGAAAGTAGTTGATTGTTCTATCTTTTTCTTTGATTTGGAATCGGCGTGGATCGGGCCGGATCCTGCAACCAAGAGAAGAGTCGCAAAAAGCGCAATTCCCATTTTGTTTTTTACCATAGATATTACCTTTCTATATGTGATGATGGAGAGGTAATGCTAGGTAAAATTCAAATATTGAAGAGTAATTGACTAGATATTGACAGGACTGAAGTTAATTGCAGATTTCTGAGTCATAGATGAGAAGCTCTAAAAAACTTAACGAAGTCATACCAACCAATTCCGACAAAAGCGGTAATCGTGATGACTAGCCAGTCCATGAGAGAAATTGCGCCGAGATCAAAGACGCTTCTAAGAGGAGCAAAACTAAGAAGAGAAACAAGAATTAGGAGCGCTCCCCAGACAATCCACTTCACAGCTCGATTCTCTCGCTCTCGAAAGGTCTCAATAATTGTCAACGTTCGTGATCGATTTGTGAGAATTAGTCCAACATTTGACATCATGAGAGCGCCAAAAACTAACGACCGAATCTCGCTCTCACTTCGTCCAGAATTGAATGCGGTGAGGAATAGAGCGAGAATCGCCCCCAGCACTGTTAACCCTTGAGTTATAGAGATAAGCAACTCAGATCTTGAGAATATTCTGCTTTTGATACCTCGCGGCTGCCGTTTCATAATTCCGGGATCAGGACTTTCTTCTTCGAAGACGATTGAACACGCAGGATCAATGATGACCTCATGGAAAGCAACCAAGCCAGGAAGAAGAATGAGTGGCCAGTTTGTCGAAAAGATTGGCAAGAGCGCTAATCCAAAAATGGGAATATGAATCGCAATGACGTAGGACATTGCTTTCTGCAAGTTTGCATAAGTTGCCCTTCCACGTTGAATTCCATGAGCAATTGATGTGTAGTTATCGTCGGTGATGATTAGTGACGCAGCTTCGCGAGCGACATCAGTTCCACGCTTTCCCATAGCAATGCCAATATCGGCAGCGCGCAGAGCAGGAGCATCGTTCACGCCATCTCCTGTCATCCCAACAATCTCTCCGGAGCTTTGCAGGGCCCGGACAATTCTGAGCTTGTGCTCAGGGATAACCCGGGCAAAGACAGAGATGTGTGGAATCAAGAGCTTAAGTTCTTCGTCGCTACTCGCCTCGATTTCAGCTCCGGTAATGCACTCTCGTGAATTAGGAAGGTTAATTTCTTTCGCAATTGCGAGCGCAGTATTCGGATGATCGCCAGTGATCATGATGGTTCTGATTCCTGCAGCAGCACAGTCTTGAATCGATTCGATAACGCCTCCTCGTATTGGATCCTGAAGGAATGTCAATCCGAGATAATTTAGCGTGAGGCTCTCGATGTTATTTGGTAGTGAGTAGTGAGATGGAAGTTCTAAGTAAGCAACTGCCAAGACGCGAAAACCAGAATCAGCCGCATCATGAACTTTTGTTGTAAGTTGATCATTCTCGATTTGATTTAGGCGGCAGAGACGAGCGATAGTTTCGGGCGCTCCTTTAGCGGCAATGAGATATTTGTTTTCGAATTTCCAAATATGTATGTAGGCCATACGTGTGTTTTCAACAGGATATTCTTTAACGGAAACAGCGCTCTCTATTGAAGATTTCTGTGAAGTGAACTCTTGAAAGGCTTGATCCATAGGATCGAAAACCGATGTTGGGCAAGCTAGAGCGCCAATATCTAGCAATTCACGTACCTGCAAAGGAATATTGTCACCTAGAATTGGATATCGATTTTCACCAATCTGAACCTCTGCAATAGCCATCTTGTTTTCTGTGATAGTTCCAGTTTTATCAACACAGAGCACTGATATTGAGCCGAGAGATTCGATCGCTGAAGGTCGCCGCGCAATTACCCGGACTTGTGACATTCGCCAAGCTCCAATTGCTAGAAATAGTGTGAGGATCACTGGAAACTCTTCCGGGATCAGCGCCATGGCGGCAGCGATTCCTGCCAATCCACCTTCAAGCCAGTTCTGACGAGTGCTTCCGTAAATGGTCACAACGCTGACAACGGTAAGAATGCCTAGTACTCCGATTACTCGAACTAATTGATCTACATCTCGCTGCATTTGTGAGCGTTCAAAAGGTATTTCTTGCAGCGACTTTCCTATTTTTCCCAAGGCAGAATTAACGCCCGTTGCTTCAACGATGGCTTGGCCATGACCCCGAGTAACAAGTGTTCCTGAAAAGACGAGATCTTCGACTTCTTTTTCTACCGGCACAGACTCTCCAGTGAGGGTTGATTCATCTGCCGCAAGAGTTACATTGCGAATGATTTTTGCATCGGCGCATACTCGATCACCCTCATAAAGCAGAAGTAGGTCGCCCACAACTATGTGGCTACTTGGAATTCGCATTTCTGAACCGTCACGAATGACCGTTGCAAATGGGGCAGCAAGTTGCTTCAAAGCATAGAGCGCGTTTTCAGTGCGTCGTGATTGGACAATTGAAATTCCAAGAACTATCACGACAGTGCACATCAACATAACAGCATCAAGAATTTCAGCTAAGAAGAAATTAATGACGCCAGCAGAAATAAGGAGAATTAGCATGGGTTCGCTGATGATTGTGAGAATCTGCCTGGCGAGAGTCTTTTGATTTTCACTAGGGATGAGATTTTCGCCCTCTGCCAATAGGCGAGAGTGAGCCTCGGCGCTGCTCAAGCCTGTCAACGACATGGCTCTAGGATAATGAATGCAGTTATGTGCTAATCAAACAAAGTGTGAGTTACACGTTATAGACAAGCGCTGATGTAAGTGCAGCCAAGAGCATCATTAAAGGAAAACTTGCTTTAAGTCGTAAGGCAACACCTGCGACAACAACGCCAGCTAATCGGTGGTCAATCTGTACAGATTCGTCATGACCTAGAGTTTGTACTGCTACTAGTGCGCTCAACAGAGCGATAGGTATCAGAGAATTTATGCGCTGTACAAGTGGCTTGTTCAAAACTGATTCTGGAAGCGAATATCCAAGAACCTTCAAGATGAAACAGATCAGGCTTGTCACTAAGGTCGCGATCCACATTGGAGTCATGAGCGCTTCCATCCGAAAATCACAGCGACAGCTACCGTTGCGATGATTGGGACTCCAGCAGGTGCAATAGGAGTGAGTGTTATTGCAAGTAGCGCTGCTGAAATAGCCACAAAGCGAGTTTTGTTATCAATAAGTCTGGGCCAGACAAGTCCAAGAAAAGCTGCAGGAACTGCGGCATCAAGTCCCCAAGCAGCAGGATTGCCCATTGCTTGCGCCCCAATTGCACCTAAGAATGTAAAGAAATTCCAAAAGAGGTACACGCCAATACCGGTTGCCCAGAATCCGTAACGGCTGGCCTCTATACCGCGTGGTTCTTGACCGATTGCCACACCTGTGGATTCATCAATCGTGAGCTGTGCAGCAACAATTTTCTTCAAGCCATGTAACTTGAGAATTGGGGCCATTTTTAAACCGTAAAGCCCGTTTCGAAATCCAAGTAGAGAACCTGTTGCAATCGCACTCAGCGCAGAACCGCCAGCGCCCATCACGCCAACAACTGCAAATTGAGAGGCTCCAGAAAAAAGCAGTAATGAAAGCAAGCAGGTTTGTAGTATCGAGAATCCAGCGGCAACGGATGCTGCTCCAAATGCGGCTCCATAGGTCCCGACCGGGATTGCGACGGCAAGTGAATCGCGCAACACAGTCCGCTTGTTGAAAGGAGCTCCGCTCAATGACACGCGCCAATTCTGCCGTAGAAAATCCCAACCCTAAGCCGGTCAATAGATAAGGTCGCGCTCGTGAGTGAATCGAATAATCCAGCGCAGCACCCAGAAATTGTCTTTCGCGACGATGTCACGGTCGAATTGGTAAAAGCAAGCGCCAACGATGCTGACGTTATTTGGGCAGCTCGTGTTTCAACTGCTGGCGAGAATTCACTCGATGAAATCAACGCCGACCCTTCTCGCTCGGCTGGTCTCATTAATTATTTGGCGCGCGAGCGCCATGGCTCGCCATTTGAACATACCTCAATGACTTTCTTTGTTAGCGCACCCATTTTTGTTTTCCGGGAATTCATGCGCCATCGCATCGCGTCATATAACGAAGAGAGCGGTCGTTATCGTGAACTTTCACCAGTCTTCTATGTTCCTAATAAGGAACGTAAGTTAGTTCAAACAGGGAAGACGGGACACTACGTCTTCGTTGATGGAACACCAGAACAATACGAAGTTTCTGTTGCGGCCATGAAAGAGACATACACTCTTGCATATGCCAATTACAAGAAAATGCTAGATGCTGGAATCGCTCGAGAAGTTGCGCGCGCAGTTTTACCAGTCGCGCTCTATTCATCAATGTATGTGACAATGAATGCTCGCGCTTTAATGAATTTCCTCTCGCTCCGCACGAGCCGCGAAGGTTCGCATTTCCCAAGCTATCCGCAGCGCGAGATCGAGATGGTTGCCGAGAAAATGGAAGAGCATTTCGCTCGTTTAATGCC
>JACCDZ010335095.1_pt1 | contig 10109 bp, 7 predicted proteins | sample 7449551 | NCBI WGS metagenome assembly JACCDZ01 (sample SAMN15323452, study PRJNA562643) | freshwater metagenome | isolation source: river surface water | place: USA:Blue River Watershed | collected 2017-08-18
TACCAGTAACAGCGTCAACAGGACGTACAGAAGCTTCAATCTGCTTTGCACGCTGCTTTAGGTTCGGAGGTAAAAATTCATTACCGTAATAAGTCTTGAGCTGACGTTCAATAATCTCAGACACAGGGACCTTACCTTGAAACGCTGTACGGCTGAGGTTGTTAAGAGACTGTCTAACAGCTTGACTAAGACTCCCAAGATTGCCAGTAATTACTGCTTTATTAAGCTCTCCAATCTCAACGTCGTTGAAGAACATCTGACTGCTAAGAGCAGTACGAGCAAGGTTAGGGTTCCTGCCATAGGTGCTAGAAGCAGCAGCAGACCAAGCAGCACGGTTATCGGTATCTTTAATGTCGATTACCCAACGACCGTTTGAGTCCTTACGGGAGCTTCCAAGAGCTGGTGCAGCAGCTTTAGTACCAAGCTTGCCGTAATCCGTGATGTTGTAATAACGGTCAACGTCGCTGTACTCAGGACGGCTAAAGAAGTTGGTTTTAGCCCGTTCAAGAATCTCAAGCTGTACTGCAGGATCGTTGATATCCTTACCAGCAGCACGAGCACGGTTGATCTCACGAGTCAGGAAAGGACCAGCTTCTGCGTTAAGACGTTGCTTAGCTTCAATAATGGCTTGGTTGAGAAAAGCTTTCTTTTGCTTAGGTACTTCACCTTTCTCTTTATCCATTGCTTTGATCTGAGGATCTTGCATGAAGGACCCTTTAAGACCATCCATCAGGCCTTTAAGCAGCGTCTTTTGAACAGCGTTACCAGCAGCACGGTCAGCAGCGTTATCAGATCTACGAGCGTTACCAAACAGCTTGAGAGCATCTACATACAAATTGGTACCTTGAAGCTGAGCACGAAGGTCAGCAGGCATTTCCGTTACACCTGCATCGATAAGATCCTTTGCTTGCTCCAACAGTGCTGCACCCTGTTCAGGAGTCAGGAGACGGTTAGAGAACTTGTATTGATCCCTAATCAGATCTACAGCGCCTTGGTACGACATACCTTGAGGTAGGTAGCCACGGCGAGACTGTTCAAGAGCAAAGGCTTCCTCTTCCCTAATGCGCTGAATGATTTGAGCATCAGTAGCGTTAGGGTTCTCTGTCCACCACAGCGTTGAACGGTCTTTAACAGTACGAGTAAACTCACGCTGTTGACGCTGGATACCACGTTCAATAGAACCTTCACGCAGTTCTTCACGTTTGGTAGCTCGATCTACAGCACCCTCGATGACAGCACGGAGGTTGCGACCTTTACTATCACGCAGATTCAACAGCTTCAGTCCGTCAACATCAATATCACCAAGAGCAGAAAGTATGTTGTAAGCGCTGTAAGTAGAACCAATATCGTTTAACCCATCACCGTTTGCATCTAGGAAAACAGTATCTTTATCAAACAGATCAAACAAAGCATCAGTTGCTTGTTGCTTGCTATAACCGTTCTTGTTGATCAACCAATCACGTTGTTCTAAAACACCAGCTTTCAGCATATCGGTGCTGAACTGAGTGTTCTGTTCAATCGTGTTGAACTTAGCTCCAAGCCTCCACTTACCAAGGAGAATTTCAGAGCCAGTTTGTTTGATGGTTAGATCACGACGTTCAAATACCTTATTGGCAATGTCAGCTTTGATGTCAGCTTGAGTAGCAGCAATCAGGGGATCAATCTTGGCTGCTTTAAAAGCCTCAGGAATATCTGCATACTGCGAAAGGATTTGCTGAGACTTACGAGTAAGAGCTGCAGCACGTTCTGCAGGATCATCAATTTCAGCAATGGTACTGGCCTGAGTCTTAGCCCAAGCAGCCAGTTCAACCGCAGCTTGCTGACCAGCGTTAGTTGCTTTGGTGTCGTAATAGAAGAAGTTAACCCAGGGGTTACTGAGTCGAGTCTGCTTAGCTAGCTCTACATCACCCTTGGCTTGAAGAGCTTTGATATCTTTTGCGTTCTCTTCAGTGTCATAGAGAGCAGTAGCTTCCTGCTCAAGTAGCTGACGTGCTTGCTGCTGCTTATCCTTTTTGTACTGCTCAAACAGCATCTTTTGACCTGTTTGATATAGACCGTTCTCGCTAAGAAATGCTTCAATAGTTTTAAGGGTCTGTTCAGTCTTGGTATCTGGTTGGAACTGACGACCATACATCAGCTGGCCACCAAGCTGTTGAGGCTGCTGAGCAGGCTGTGCAGGAGCTGCAGGACGTGTAGGAGCCTCAGGAGTAGCAACTAGATCACGGATCTGACGCTGAGGGGTAATACCAAAACTACTTGTCATTCTTGTGCGGGAGTAGCGGGAACAGTTTCAGCGGCAGGTTTAGCGCCTTTATAAGCAGAGGTACCAGGAACTTCTTTGGGATCAGGAGGGAGCATACTCCTGTAGTTCTGGAACGCGTTGAAAGCTGATGTAGCTACTTGCAGTGTAAGCGCTGATTTAGAAAGACCACTAACAGCAGCAGGCGCTACAGATGTAATAGGCAACGGAGCTAGTGGTTTGATCGGATCAGCAATAGGTTGAGGGGTGTAATACTGAACCTGATTGTTGGTGTTTTCACGAGCTACGTTTGCAGCTTCAGCAACACGCAACTTATCTGCAATCCTGAAATTGCGTGTAATTTGACGGTTACTAAGGTTGGCTAAATACTGCTGGTTAAATTGGTTTTGCAATCTTTCGACAGTTCTACCAACCTGACCACCAGCTACTTTCTTTGCTCCAGCAGCAACAGACTGAGCACGGATGTTTTCCAGCTCAATAGTTTCCTTTGCTTCCTCTTCGTAAAACCGTCCTTCGATATCAGCCAGCTGACGCTCAAAGTTTTTAGTAGCAGCAGTTGCTATAGCACCTTTGTAAGTTGCCTGCTGCTCTGCTAATTGTTGTTCGTACTGCCTACGCTTCTCAACGTAATCAGATTCCCGATACCAAGAGTTCAGTTGGTACTCATAATTCCTGTAGTTCTCTTGGCTTTGAGCTGCATAACGTGTCCAGTATTCCCTTTTAGCTTCTGCTGTTGCTCGTTTGGCTTCAGCTTTCTGAAACTCATAGGTACCAGCTGCAGCAAAGCTTTCAGAAGCAAACTGAGCGATGCTAACAATTGATGGGTATAGGTTACCCATGACCTTATTAAAGGTCGATTCTTTAGGCGAATCTTTAGGTGCCATCAGCCGTACTTCCTAGCAACATCAAAGTACAGACCAGTCCACTCAAGGGCAATGAACTTAGCCTGGTCGATGCTGTCGTTCACTAGCTCCACTGTAACTTGGTCGTTCTTGCTTTGAATATAAGCACGGAATTTAGCCTCTTCAAAAGGCTCCTCTTGGCTGATAACTATGTTTCCGTTTAGTGGATCTCTACGGTCAAACTCATAGGTAATCGTATCCCGATGCTTAGGGGTTACTTCAACCGTGAAGTATCGAGCATCGTTGTAATAAATATCAAGGTATCTAAGCTGCAAGCGGCCAGTACGATTACCAATAAAAGTATTGTCTGTCGCAGTTCGGCTGTAAGGCATGAGTTGAGGCGGTTGAAACTTGAACTCAAACTTCTCACCAAATACCCAAGAACTTCCTGAAAAGTCCCCAAGGCTATCGCAAACAAAACTAGTAACACCAGCCGGAACGTTATTAGCCACGATCCAACGCTTCTCCGATTCAGAGGCATCTGTACTGTCCTGTTTAATAACGACAAACTGACTTGGGTTAACAGTACGGTACGGGAGAGTCACCGTAGTTTTGTTGGTACCAGCGTCGTAGCTAAAGCTAGCTGTACCTACGTCAGTCGTAATCGAGCTAGAGATTTGACGATCCAACAGAAACAAATCAAGGCTTTCCTGAGGCGGTCTAGAAGCGTTTACACCCTCGATGTAATACTCAGTGTTTGCACCGTTCACATAACTCACAAGCTTGAACAGCGTACCCTCTACAAAGTCACACCAGTGAATCTGCTTGTTTGGGAAGACCCACTTATGCCAAGCGTTCTGACGGTTCGATAAGGAGCCACCAGAAGCTTCCCAGAAGAATTGATACACATACAGAGCTGTAGGCTCCTCGCTGCTAAGGGCTGCCAGATACTGATCAGTACGGCTTACAGCTAGCGAATCAATGTTCTTTGGAATGTATTTAGGTACCGTCTCAGTGATTACAGCAGTTTGACCGAGGTTAATACCAACCGTCCTGTCAGTCGTAATGAACGTGTGGAAACCAGTGAAGTCACCTTCTTTAACAGGGAACATCACTTGAGGTCCAACTTGTTCAGGCTTCACCTTGGACTCCATACTGATGGAGCTAATACGGCCTACAGAAGCTGTCTCAGGGCTGAACGTAACGTTGTCACCAGAGTACAGACGGAACTGGTTTTCAGTAGAGAACAGAACAAGTTCATCCTGCTGCTGCAAAGCGTAGTTAAGTACGGCAACGTCATTACTAACAGCGGTCAGGTCAATAGGATCGCTATCGATAACCTGAAGAGCTGATTGTTGCCAGAAGTTGTAATACGCACCAGATTCGCTCAAGATAACGTTTTCACCACTGACAAAACCAAGACGGTTCTTAAAGAACACAATGTCGTTAATCGGGTACCCAACAAACGACGGGCCAGGAAGCTTATCCTCATCACCAGCTAATCTTCGCTCCCATCCTGGGAGGTCAATGGAAATAGAACCATCGGTGTAGGTAGTCCCACTAAACGGCTGGAACGTGAACCGTACAAGACCGTTGGAGTTCCTGTAATACACAAAGCTGTGGGGCATCGAGTTGTCGTCTAGAAGCCCCCTAGTGCCCCAGCCAGAAGCCTCTTCCCAGACACCACGACCGAACGTACCAGCTGTAGTGGTGTTCTCAGCGTTGAACGTTAGGTAGTAAGTGCTCTTATCTTCAGAACCATCAGGAGCCACAAGGACCGTATAGCCCTCCCAAGAAGTTGGAGGAAGTTCTGTAATTGATGAAACCTGATTTGAGAAACCAGACATCAATGTGTTACCCCGAGCATCAAAAGCAACAATGCTTTTAATGTAACGAGAGGCACTAGCGAGACCAATCAGGATCTGAGAGCCCTGAACGGTAAACGTCAGTTTGTTATTGATATCAGTGTTATCAAGACCGTGACCAATAGTTAAAGTTGTTGTTCCGTTTGCTGTTGCGTTAACTGCTGTACCAGCTTCGTTAACCAACGTAAAAGAACTAGTGCTGACGGTTCCTACAAAAGTATTAGCTGGGATACCTGTACCAGAAACAGTTTCTCCACCATGAACTTGTTTAATGTCAGTAGCAGTAACACTAGTAATTGTGCTGCTACCAATTGAAGTGGAGCCTGTAATAGTGTTTGTGTAATCAACAAGACGGGCGGCAATATCTTCAGAACTAACAATATTAGTGTTTCCGGCTGAGTCTGTTAAAGATGGTGTTTGGTAATGACCTTCAATAATGTCACCATCGTCAAGTTCAATTTTGATGTTGTAGTCAGTGTCGTAGTCAACCAACTTCACCCATACCTGAGCTTTCGTTGGCCGGTACACATTGCTGATACTTCCAATGTTGTACCTTGTCAGCGTCTCTGTGCTGTCGTAAGCGGTGTCTTTTTGGATATTGGTAATGAAGACATAATCCTGAAATGAAGTAGCCCTAAAGCGATCACGAGCCCTTCCACTGCCACGAAGATACTCAAGGTTTGTCGAACTGATGTTTGCAAAGGTTTGCTCGACAGGAACCACTTCAGGCAAGATGCCACTAATAGGTTCGACATTTGAAATGCCAGAAACAAAGGTGTAACTGGATTCAACAGTAAGAGTTACCCCTGTCGTCGTTGCCGTAGCGTTCTTAGAAAGCGTGACACGAGAACCAGCAACATCAATATCAACAATCGTCGTACCAGTAGGAATACCAGAACCAGTTACACCAGCCCCAACAAACAAATCTGTCATAGAGCTGACAGACGTTACTACTGCTGACCCGTTAGTAATGTTGCCAGTACGACTAACGGTACGGCTATCGTCAGCAACAACGATGATAAAACGTTCTGTACTACTGCGGTTATAAACAAACAACCACGCTTCGTCCCACTTGATTGGGTTAACAAGAGACAATCCTCCAGCGTTCTTGGTAAGCGTATCAATACGCTTTACAGGCACAGAACCAAGACGCTTCTTAAGACCCTCTACAAGATCACAGTTGCCGTTCTCAAGAACTTTTGCAAAACCAGGCAGCACAAAGCTAGTAGCTTGCTGGTTTACGCCTTTATTAAGGGGGCCAATGATTTGGCTAAAAAGTTCTCGTGACATCAGCGATCAAGGATATCAGGACCAAAAGTAGTAATCACACGACCGCCATACATATCATCAGGACCGCTGATGAAGTTGTAGTTACCAGCCATGTCCTCAGTACGCTTCAAGATTTGAAGAGCGTTCTGTTCGTCTTCTGCTGTGTAAGCTTCAAGACTAGAAGAAGTCACAGCACGGTTAGCAAACATCCGACCAGCTCGGATCATGATGTATCGCTTACCAGTTTCTGGGATGCTATCCCAATCCAACTCTTCAACAATCTCAGCTACCAAATCACTGGTATTACCAACAGTTGCTACACCCAGACTGCCCCTCAGATCGTATGTATTCTTAGCGCGATCAAAAAGCCGCAGACCACGAAGAACAAACCTTTGAGACGGATACAGCAGCGGGTTAAACCGTACAGCCAGGGTGTTGCTAGGAAGTTGTGATTGGCCTGTAGAAGCGTCCAAAGGGATGGAGTCATACAGCATCGTGTTCCAGGACCAACCAGCACCTTGAACCTCTCGGCTCACTTCATCCAAGGTACGCTCTGCAAGACTAGCGTCGCCAGTTAGAGGGGGGTTGAGGGAGTTAACAGGAGCTTCACCAATAATGGCGAGAAGCGTATTAACTGCACTGAGCTTTGTAGTCGCCAAGGAACTCCTCCATTTTTGAGCGGCGACGCTCGCCCATGAATGGCAAGAGAGCGTCTACAATTTCCTTCACTTTAGCTCTCTTGCTTGTACGGACTACATAAAGGTCTTTGAAGTGATCCTTTGAGCTTTTCTCTTTAGCTCGCACTCTAGTTGTGTAATTCAAATTAAATAGATCAGCGAACCGTTTAATAACGTCTTCATCAGTCATACCAATACCGATGTACCAGTAATTGTTTTTGTACTTTTTCTCACCGGCTCTACTTTGAATTCCGATATAGCCTTCTCCTTCAAACAAACCAGCAGCCCAAGCGATTTCAGATTCAGACATAAAAAGAGGGGATCTTTTGACCCCCTCAATTTATCAGATTATTGAGTCAATAACTCAATACGGGTTACCATCGCTCAGGAGACTCACGCAGCACTCAGGGCGAAGAACGCCGTGACCAACTGCATAAGAAGCAACCATCATGGTGCTTTGCGTCATAGCGCGATATTCAGCACCAGTCATCTGCATCGAAACGTCTTTCAGTGCCACAGTACCCACAGCTTCCTTAGTGAAGCACAGACCGAAGCAGTTAGCGATGGAGGAGGTGTTACCCTGCTCATCCTGGTAGTAATCGTAGGTACCAGCAGCAGCCTGACCATCAGAGCCGTCACGGCCATTGATGTAGTTAGGACGCTCACCACGAGTCACAGCGGCTTGGTTGTTCAGACCAACATAGGTCTGGCCGTTGGTGTAGCCGTTAATGCCCAGGTGGTTGGAGGTCAGAAGACGGAAACCAGCCACAGAAGCAACACGGTTACCACCGAAGGTACCGTTAGAACCGTTACCACCGTTGAAGTCAGTGTTGATAGCACGGTCGCTATTCAGCACGTCGTAGTAGGCACCGGGGGTCAGAACAACCACACGGCCTTCCTTAGGAGCATCCTTTTCGTCCAGGGCTTGGCAAGCCTTGAACAGGTTCTCAACGATCAGATCGCCACGAGCGTTACGGTCAGCAGCACCGTTCAGGTCAATACCGGTGATGGAGGTACCACCAGGCATCGAGTTCAGAACGAACAGACGCTCACCCACAGTGAACTGAGCGTTGGTGCCGGTACCGATGGAGCCAATCGGGTTGATCACAAAGGTGGCTGCACCGTTGGTAGGAGCAGTCGTGATCACACCGTAAGCACCGGAGGTCTCACCATACACCACTTCACCCACTGCCCAGTAAGCCAGTTCAGCGGTCTGGAAGTTAGCGCTCAGAGTGATGGTGTTGGTGCTCACAGAAGCGTAAGTACCACCGTTGAGTTGGAATCGCTTGGAATCCCAATCCTTCACGCGGCCATCAGACTCAGAAGCAGCCAGCAGAGTACGAGCAAGGCGCTGATCATAAGCCCGAGCAAGAGCCCTCCCCAATTCGACAGAGTAGATGCTCCTCACGTCCCAGTGAAGTTTGGCCTCATCAAGGTCGTAGATGGAAGCATCAGCAATCAGCAGATCATCGATGGTGATGATCTTTTCACCGATCATGCCTTTGTTACCTTGACCTGTGATGAAATCACCAGGACGGTGGTAGCGGCTGGAGAAACGACCCGTAATCGGAAAGCTTGCGCTTTTGCCCGAAGAGATCGTGCGCTTCATGGTCAGATCTTTGAAGATCGTCTCACGATTGAAGGTAGTCAGAACTTCCCCGGAAAAGATTTTCAGGAAGTTAGCGTTTTCACGCTCGTAGTTACCGGAGGCGGAACCAGCGTTATATTGAACGCCATTAAGTCCACCCAACCGGCCTAGAGATGCAAAATCAGGCATCGTTAGTTTGGAGGTAGGAATGTTTAACTGCGCTCGCTTTCACTGTTGTTATCGCCTCAGCGGCAACAATGTTTACGTTCGCTAATGAAATACTAACCCCTTGGGCCTAGAACTTCGCTACGAATCAGTTTGTCTTGAACATCTTGGGTATAAGCAGAGTCCTGCAAATACCGAGGATCGCTCATAGCAGCCATGACTTCCTGACTGGAACGGAACACATCACTGCTGTTACCAGACAGCTTTCCACCAATCAGATCAGGCTCATAGCCATTGTTGTCCTGGTAGGCGTAGTACAACGATTGAAGAGCGTTACGAGCACGGTAGTAGTCACCGCTATTAACTTCGCGGTTGTAAGCCTCAAGCTCATCTTGGTTCAGGTTGTCCTTAGCCCAAGACTGAACAGCAGCAAAGTTCTCTTGACCACCAATGCTGTCAAGAATGACTTGCTCATCCTCTTGAGACAGAACAGGAACCTCTTGTTCAGTAGCTTCGTCTTCTACCTCAGGTTCATCAGCAGCTTCATAGCCACGGGAACCTAGTTTCTTCTCAAGCTCTTGGTAAGCCTTAAGAAGGTCATCAGTAGATTTGAACTTGCCAGCAATTAGATCTTGCTGTTCTTGAGTTTGTTCCTGTTGTTCAGCTTCATTAAGAATCTGAAGGTCTTGCTCAGAGTAAGGACCAGTTTGTTGGCCCAAGAAATTATCAGCGATAACTTCCATGATCAACCAATACGAACGGTCAGATCAGGATACACCCAAGCAGGACGACGATTCTTAATCGCAGCCACATATTGTTCGTACACTTCAGGCTTTTCTTCCTTCAGTTGTTCGATCAGTGCATCAAGCTTGGACTTAGGTGCAGCTTTCTTAGGAGCTTCTTTAACTTCTTCAGAAGCCACCAGGGGCTCCGGCGACTTCTTGGCTTGCCCGGATTGAGTCATTTTCAGCTTTAACGAGTGCGGCTTGTTTAGCAGGATCGTTATTAGGATCTTGCTGAGCCATTTGTTGCTGCATCATCATAGCTGCTTGTTGTTCTTCAGCCATGAGATCCTCGTCACTTTTAATTAGCTTGTAGGTATCAAGACCGTCAGAAGCAGCAAGACGAGTGATAAGCTCTCGACTATTAACAAACTTTGCAAGTGCCTCAGGTCCGAGAGTTCCTGCGATGGTTTGGAGGAACTCAATAAGTTTGGCTTTGTCGTTACCTCGTCCGAGAGCATCAAGACCAGTTGTGATCTGAGGTTTGACAATGTTCTTAGGCAGCTTTGGTAAACGACCTTGACGCTCCATAAGAGCCATCTTGCGGTTTACCAACGGTAGCTGCAGTTCAATACTGAGAATGCTGTAGATACCACCAAGACCTGCCTCAAGCTCCTGTGCAACCATTCTGATCTCTTCCGCTGTCACCCGGTCACGGCCA
>JACCDZ010500139.1_pt1 | contig 10109 bp, 8 predicted proteins | sample 7449551 | NCBI WGS metagenome assembly JACCDZ01 (sample SAMN15323452, study PRJNA562643) | freshwater metagenome | isolation source: river surface water | place: USA:Blue River Watershed | collected 2017-08-18
CTTTAGCCGGGAATACATAAGTAGTGGACGCAGACAATAACACCAAGCAGCAATTAGCTGCGGCCGTCAAAGCAAGACAGCAACTCGAAGTGACCTATGAAAGTCAGTTTCAAATTCTGACTCAATTCGTTTCTCGGCTCAGTCTCGTCTGCAAAGGTATTGATGTAGAACTCGATAATAAACTGGCTAGACTTCGCCAAGATTTAAGTCGCGGGACCGATTTAGAAAAACTACTGCCACAGCTCGATGCGACTACCGAACAGCTCAAACAAATCGAAGTTAAACAGACCCTTGATGTAAAAAAAGCCCAATATTCGATTTCCGAGGCTGGCAAACTTTTGCAAAAGCAAAAAGGCCTACCGAACCAATTACGTCGAGATCTTCGCGAGTTATTAACTAAAGTTGAAGAGCCAGCGCCAAGCTTGCAAGCTTTTATCCCGCATTTAACCGATTTGACTGCTTTATACCAAACGGCGTTAAGTGCCAAGCAAGACATGGATCTGCAGGAAATTTCTGACAGCACTCGCTATGATGCGATTTGTCGGCAAATTTCTGTAGAACTCACCAATTTATTAAGCGAATTAGCCTTTGAAGGGAAGCACGCGCGGGCCATTGAAAACATCCGTTTGAGTTTGCTTGCGGAACTGACCATCGAGCGTTTATTAGAAGCATGTCTGCGAACTATCGAAATTATTATCTCCAGCATCAACGAAGAACGTCAGTCTGCGCAACACTTCCTTTTAAAACTAAATGAGGCACTGACTAGTGTCCAACAGTCGCTGCTTTCATCGCAGCAGAATAGCAGTAGCATCAAAGAAAAAATGCAACTGCTCAATCAGCAGATTGAACACCAAATTTCTGTTTTAGGCCGAGAAACGCAGGCGGCAACTTCGCTTGAGCAGCTACAAGTGTTAGTCACCGGCAAATTAGGCTCTATTACCAACTCTTTGCAACAAAAAGAGCTACTAGAACGGCAAGAGCGAGAAATGTTAATGCTTGCTGTGAAAGAAATGGAAATGCGCCTCAAGGAATTGGAAGCGGAAGCCGCACAATTCAAGAAACGCTTGGCTGAACAAAAATTCCGCAGTTTACAAGATGCCTTAACGGAACTGCCGAATCGTGCTGCATTCGATGAACGCTTTGAGTTAGAACTCAAGCGTTGGAAGCGATATGACAAGCCCCTCTCTATTGTCCTGGCTGACGTTGACCACTTTAAAAATATTAACGATAGCTTTGGCCATAGCGCCGGCGACAAAACTTTAAAAGTAATCGCCAGAGCGTTACGGCAAAGTTTGCGCGATACCGATTTTATTGCACGTTACGGTGGAGAAGAGTTTATTTTGTTATTCCCCGAAACTGCGGTTCATGAGTTGGAAGGTCCGTTAAATAGCCTTCGGGAAAAAATCAAACGGATCCCGTTTAAGTTCAAAGATCAAAATGTGCCAATTACGATTTCGTTTGGTGCAACCCAACTACGGCCGACCGATACCGGCCGTGAAGCTTTCGATCGTGCCGACGAAGCGTTATACGACGCGAAACGAGAAGGTCGCGATAAAGTGATGTTCAAAAAATAAGCCAGAACAAAGAACGGCAAGCCCGTGATCCGCTTCTGGTTCTCAAGGAGAGATTGATGCATGTTCAGCTAAACCCGCTCGGTTCCATGGATTTATTGTCACAGCTCGAAGTCGAAGAACTTCAACAAAACTCCCACAGTGATGCCTTTACCTTATTTCGCAATTGTTGTCTTGCGGTACTGAACGTCGGCAGTCATACCGATAGTTCAGCAGAAATTTATGAACAATTTAAAGACTTTAGTGTGAAACTAATCGCTCGTGAACGCGGGATCAAAATCGAGTTATTTAATCCACCTGCGAATGCTTTTGTTGATGGCCAAATCATTCAAGGCATCCATGAACATCTATTTGCGGTATTGCGTGATATTTTGTTTTATCACACGCAATCTAGCATTACCCAACACAAACTTGATTTAAACAACAGCGCGCATATCACCCATAGCGTTTTTGATATTCTGCGCAACGCCAAAGTGATTAACTCCAGCACAGATCCAAATATGATCGTTTGTTGGGGTGGTCATTCAATTAATGAAACTGAATACAAATACACCAAAGAAGTTGGCTATCAGCTTGGATTACGTGGCTTAAATATTTGTACCGGCTGTGGCCCTGGAGCGATGAAAGGCCCCATGAAAGGTGCAACCATTGGTCATGCGAAACAGCGTAATGGTGGTGGTCGTTACCTCGGTCTCACTGAACCAAGTATTATTGCCGCAGAACCGCCAAACCCTATCGTCAATGAATTGGTGATCCTGCCTGACATCGAAAAACGGTTGGAAGCCTTTATTCGAACCGCGCACGGCATCATTATTTTCCCAGGCGGCGCCGGCACCGCTGAAGAATTGTTGTATCTGCTTGGTATCATGCTTAACCAAAAAAATCGTCAGCAAGTGCTGCCCGTTATTTTGACTGGGCCGAAACAAAGTGAAGCCTACTTCACCGAGCTACAGACTTTTATCGCCAAGACTATCGGCCACGAAGCTTTGGAATTGTTCGAGGTGATCATCGATGATCCGGTGTTAGTCGCACAAAAATTGAAGCAAGGTTGTGCTAATGTTCGGCAATACCGTAAGTCCGTCGGTGATGCTTATCACTTTAACTGGACCTTGGAAATTGCGCCGGATTTCCAACATCCGTTTGCACCAACTCATGCCAATATGGCCGGCCTTGACTTGCACCTCGAGCAAGATAAAGCCCTGTTGGCGGCAAATTTACGCCGCGCCTTTAGCGGTATTGTTGCCGGTAACGTCAAAGATGAAGGGATTAAAGCCATTCAAAAACATGGGCCTTTTGTCTTATCTGGTGAACCAGAGTTAATGGCGTTGATGGATAATTTGCTTGAAGCCTTTGTCGCACAAGGTCGTATGAAACTGCCTGGCAGTAAATACATTCCTTGCTACCAAATCGCGCGTTAAGCAACATCAGCCAAAGTCGGCGCCATTGCTGACTTTGGCTGAAATTCACCAACTGCTCATGACCTTTACTTGCAATACCATCGCCCTTCTGAACTATTACCGCTAATCGCAAGACTGTGACTGCAGAGCCTTTTCCACTTCGAAATACCAACAAAATCGGTATACTGGTTTATTTTTCACGCTCGCGAAATTTTGGCAGAAAACTTGTATAGAAAATTCTATACATTCAGGGTTTTGAGCGAGCATATGATAACTCAGCAATTACAGCGAAATGAGCCGACTGCCGGGTTGGCTCTAGGAGCAACAATGCGAGCAAAATACCTCGTCTTACTCGTTTTAGTATTGGCCTATCCGGCCTTTACTTGGCTAGCGACCCATTATTATCCAGATGATCCGAGCCAAATGGTTTGGGACGACCGAGAGGCGTTTAATCGCAAATTTATCCAAGCAATTGCGCCTAAGGCGACGCTGCAACAGCGACAGATCAGTAAGGTTCTTGGTGGGCCAGATATCACCGAAGCATTATCGACTGAGCAAGGACTTTACCAAATTGTTTACTACCGCACATTGCGGGCGATTTCTGATGGTATTACCACCAAAGATGAGTGCACCGCACTGCTCTTTCACAATGGTAATTTAATTGCCATAGCCGAAGATGCTGAGCGGCAATATCGAAGTTTAGAGCTGCAATCAACGCCATGAATAAAGACTCCGCGTTATTACAAGCTTGTGGCCAATACCTCGATAAATTCTACCAGCAAGCGGTAGTTAATCCGCAGGGTGAAAAAGCGCTGTTGATTGCCGATCAACTGGCGATCCAACTTTATAAACTTTGGCAACAAAATCCGCGATTAGTCTCGGCACTATTAGCATTGTCGCCTGACGGTTTTGCGGCTGTCACAACTGTCGCGTTAAAACAGGCCAGTTTGCTATTGCGCTATGCCCATTTTGCCAAGTGGCCGCAATGGCTTACCGAACAAATGCTCGCGGCCCAAATATTCAGTTTAAGTTCCTCAGGTCCGTTGCTGCAAAAAATAGCTGAGGCACAGCCACTTAGTTCAGATGAACAAGCCATGCTGGTTGATCCCTGGAGTCTTTGCATTCGCCAGCACCAGGCATTATTGCGCCAACACCTATTTTTGAGTTTGTTTGCAGGCTGCTCAAGGCATGTATTACAGCTGCCAGAATGGCAAAGCCCAGCGTACGCGACAATTTTGTCGTTATGCTACCAATTAACGTTACCAACTTTGCCTCGCAAAAATCAGCAGGCGCTTGGCATTGAAACCGGCTTTCGAAAGTTGTGCCTGCAACCACTGAGTGTGCAACGTCGGGCCGTTTTAACAACGTTAGCACATGACAATAGCGAACTGACCCAACTCGGGCGTTTTTGCAGCGATCAAATCGGTGAAGTCGCGCTGATCACTGAAACAACACCAAAGCTTATGGGCTATGTTATTGACCTACAAACAAAAAAACTTGCCGCAAAAACCATCGAACTTATTAGTAGTCATTACAAATTATTAGCTCCGCGACTGTGCCGCGACTGGAGTTGGTTTGACGCCTTGGTAATTGAGCAGACTACATCCAACGATGCACCTGAGCAGCCGCCGTTATCGCTTGCTCTGTTAAATCAACTGAATCCAATGAGTTCGATTACTAAGCAAATCAAATGGTTAGCTCAACATCCAGCCTTAGTTGAATTCGTCCTCCAGGTTGCGACTGAACATAACCGTCAACAGTTGCCTGTTACGGATCTACGACATGCCTTAGCACTACTGGGCACCGACCAATTACCGACAGTGGTTCGCCAAGCGTGGTTAGCTGCACAGATCCGTGATTGTCGACAACCGCATCATGCCTGGTTTGGCCAATGGCAAAAAACATTAAAGGCAGCGCTGATATTGATCAGTGAACACAGTCGTCGGATCGATTGCAAAGAACCCATTGCACAATTGATTAGCTTAAGTTTCAGCCTGCAGTTGCAACAAGATGAACACTGTCGATTTTCTCCTTTATCTCGAAGTGGCCGTGGTCAAGGATCTCTAAGGCAACGGGTGCAGTTTCTGTGTTGGCAAGAAGCCGAATTTCCGCGCCAGGTTTCACATTCATTAGCGAGTACCGGCCTTGCAGTCACATGGCAAGATGCGGCGCTTAGCATTCGGCATAGTCCGGAGCCTGGCTCTGCGTACAATCAACAACAGCATGGCGCAATGTTGTGTCAATTCGCGTTGTTGTTAACAGAGCAAGTCTTTTATGGCGAAACCAGCGTCGAGGGCTTATTGCAAACCAGTCTAAAAAATGCGACGCAGGCTCTTGATTTGACTTCAAATCCCATAGAATTCTGGCTGCAAAAACTCACAGAAAAAGCGAACTGTCACTGGCCGCTATTTGCAATTTTGTAGTTTACTTTCATCACATTTTTCTATATTCACTATTTTTTACCGTGATATAAGCAAACCCTCACCATTCTGGTAACGAATAACAAAAAATGCTATATTTGCCGCGTTCCGGTGGTGATGCCTCGTTGCTTATTAGCCCGTCTGACGTCAACTCACTACCCTCCCATTCCAGTTTTCAAGCAAAAGGACTCTTATGAGCACTCAAACGATTACTGTCATCAAAGGTGACGGCATTGGTCCAAGTATTGTTGATGCGGCAATCGCTGTATTAGACAAAGTCGGTTGCAATTTTCAGTATGAATTTGTTGATGCCGGTTTAACCGCTTTGGAAAAAACTGGTGAATTATTACCAAGCGCAACTTTAGATGCGATCGCTCGCAATAAAATCACCTTAAAAGGCCCGTTAACCACGCCAGTAGGTGAAGGTTTCACTTCAATTAACGTGACGTTACGTAAGAAATTTAACCTGTATTCTAATGTCCGTCCGGTGATTTCTTTCAAAGGCACCAAAGCTCGTTACGACAACATCGATATCATCACTGTGCGTGAAAATACCGAAGGGATGTACTCAGGTGCTGGCCAACTCGTGAAAAACGACGGCGAATTAGCAGAAGCCATGAGTGTCGTGACTCGTGAAGGTTCAAAACGAATTGTCGAATTCGCTTTCGAGTTGGCTCGTCGTGAAAACCGGAAAAAAGTCACTATTGTTCACAAAGCCAATATCCTGAAATCGACTTCAGGTTTATTCCTGAAAACTGCGCGTGAAGTCGCGGCAAATTACCCTGATATTCAAGTTGGCGAGATGATTGTCGACAACGCTTGTATGCAGTTAGTCATGAACCCACAACAATTTGATGTGATTGTGACCACCAACTTATTCGGCGACATATTATCTGACTTATGTGCTGGCCTTGTCGGTGGTTTGGGCATGGCTCCGGGTGCAAACATCGGTACGGACTGCGCTATTTTCGAAGCGGTTCACGGTAGCGCTCCAGATATCGCTGGTAAGAATTTAGCCAACCCAAGCTCAGTAATTTTGGCTTCGATCCAAATGCTGGAATACCTCGGCATGCAAGACAAAGCGCAAAAAATCTTGGCGGCAGTGACTGATGTTATCGCAACTGGCGATCGTACTACCCGCGATCTTGGTGGTAGCCACGGCACTACTGATTTTACCCAAGCAGTCTTAGAACGTCTGTAATTTGCTTTATCGGGGCAACTGCCTGTTGCCCCTTTTTCCATGCCTCCGCTTGTCGCAATTTTTATTACAGCACTTTGTAGCAATTTTCATTGTTTTCTGCTGATATAGCTCAAACCTGCATTTTTTTTGCTATGGTATTTTAAGCACTTACAATAAAAATTAGCTTGTTCAATTTCACCAACGAGGATTGACACATGGATTGGTTCGACAGTTTGTACACTTCCGTTGAGAAAACCTTCTTCCAAAGCTTAACTCGCAAAATTATTGGGAATATTGGATTTTTGTTGGTCATCTTTTGGCTAGCGCTTTATTTTGCTTATCCAGATACCGGTGACGCCAGTAGCGCTTGGTGGACAACCTTAGTTGTTGGCAGCGCAGCCTTTGTTTTTACTATGTTTTATTTGCATTTTTTAATAGTACGGCCGGTACAAGCCTTGGTGAAAACCCTGCATCAAGCAAACCGAGATGGCGCAGATCTGCAATATCGCCTCCCAGCATTCACCTATGATGAATTCCGGACTTTGTCCGAAGAATATAACCAGTTTGTTGGTCAACTAGCACAACTGCTGACTCAACTACATCAACAAGCCCAACATACCCACCAAATTAACGAACAAGTCTCGACCGCAGTAAAAACAACCCGCTCACATTTACAAGATACCGAGCGGCGTAGCGAAAAGATCCGCTCAGAAAGTGACTATGTCCTTGATCACTTGTCCTCTATTGTCTCTACCAGTGATCAAATGAATCAAGTGGCACAAACCACGGTGCAAAAAGCATCGACGGCCAGCTCGGGAATGCATGTGATCTCGCAACAATTGCAAAGTATCGTTTCATTACTCGAAACCTTTGGTAGCACAGTGCAAGGGTTACAACAAAACTCAGAAAACGTCAGGCAAATTCTGCAAATGGTGGAGAACTTCTCCGATCAAACCAACTTATTGGCGTTAAATGCAGCGATTGAAGCGGCTCGAGCTGGTGAAGCTGGTCGTGGTTTTGCGGTGGTTGCCGATGAAGTTCGCAGCCTAGCAGCCAAAGTGAATGATGCAACGCGACAAATTTCTGGCTTTTTAAATGATATGGAACGCTTAGTTCGCGAAACCAAAGCCGAATCTGAAAGATTAAACCTTCAAGCCAGCACTGCTCAACAAAGCATCGGCAATACCAGTGAAGAATTTGGTCAATTGCAAACTCAACTGGGCGAAGCAAAACTTGGGGTACAAAGCATCACTTCTTCAGTGCTTGATTTGGAAAAACGCTATCAACAAACGCATGCCCATCTAGCGGCGATTGAGCAAGGAACCACCGACGCTTATCAACAAATGTCGTCTATCGAAACCGCTGGCCAAACACTGCTCAAGGCCACTGCGGATGCGCAGCAACAGCTGAGTCGGTTTGGACATTAGTTCACCCTTAGCGCTAGTCATTGGCTAGCGCTCTGACCAATTCAACGACACCAGGGTGAGTGAGTTTACGCTCTGGTGAAATCGCATAAAATACTTCTTTAACGGCGTCAGTGCTGCCAATCACCGCCACCTCATATTGCCGACATATATTTTCGGCAATTTTGGTCGGCGCGGAAAATATGCCCAAACCTTGTTGGCCAAACGCCTTCATTAACGCACTGTCATCAAACTCAGCCATCACCTGCGGGACAATGCCCTGCTGCGCAAACCAAGCATCTAAGCGCTGGCGAATGATTGACCTTTTACTTTGTAACAACATGGGCTGCAACTGCAAACACTGTGGAAAATCACCGGTCAAACCCTCAACAATTTTGCTAGCCGCAAAGAAGCTAGTCCCAGACTCAGTGATTTGATGGCTATAAGCTTTCAACGGGCTAGAAGGTAGCAGCGGTTGATCAGTCAGTACCAAATCTAATTTGTTCAACGCCAAATCTGCAAGAAGCTGATTTTGTTCACCTTCAAGGCAAATGAGTCGCAGTTGATCCGGCATCGCAAACACCGGTTTTAGCATTTCATAAATAAATGCCTTAGGTAACACATCAGTGACGCCTACGGTGAAGGTTTGCCACTGCACCCCTTGCTGATGTTTCAGCACCTGCTTGAGCTCATCACCAAGCCGGAAAATATCTTCTGCATAACGAAAAGTGACTTTACCAAGCTCGGTGACTGTCCATTTTTTCCCTTGGCGCAAAAACAACGGACTACCGACCGCATGTTCAAAAGCAGTTAATTGCCCACTGATGGTTTGTGCAGTGACATGCAACTGCTCACTGACTCGCGCAATCGAGCCCTCTTTTGCAACCAAATAGAAGTAATACAGCTGATTAAAATTGACCGGCGTCATAATCTTCGTTTTTTCCGAATAAAGATGAAGGAATATTCGAGTTTATCTTAAGTTTGCTTTTCTGTATAACTATGTCCAGCACAAAAGCAGGCAATTTCGCCAGCAAGATAAAGTGAGGTCAATATGACGATGTATCAGGAACAGGCTTATAGCGGTGCCTTACCCGTCACCCAAGCCAATAAAGTATTACGCAACACTTATAGTCTGTTAGCCATGACGCTGGCCTTTAGTGCCGTCGTTGCCGGTGTTGCTATGAGTTTAAATCTGCCGCATCCAGGGATAATTCTTTCCTTGGTTGGATATTTTGGCGCTTTATTTTTTACTAATAAATTCCGAGATAGCGCCTTAGGCATTGTTGGCGTATTCGCGCTGACGGGCTTTATGGGTTACACCCTAGGGCCAATTTTAAATCGTTATCTGGCACTGCCAGGTGGCGGTGAAATTGTCACCATGGCGATGGCTGGCACTGCCACTATCTTCTTCGCATTATCGGCATATGCCTTAGTGAAGAAGACCAATTTTAGTTTTATGGGCAGTTTCTTAATTGTTGGTGTATTGGTGGCGTTTTTGGCCGGTTTAGGTGCCATGTTCTTTGAAATGCCAGCGCTTAGCTTAGCGGTTTCTGCAATGTTCGTACTGTTAATGTCAGGCATGATTTTGTACCAAACCAGTGAAATCGTGCACGGCGGCGAAACCAATTACATCATGGCGACTGTTGGTTTGTTCGTATCAATTTTCAACCTGTTCACCAGCCTGCTGCACATACTCGGCTTTATGAACAGTGATGAGTAAGAGTTCCTATTGTTAGTTGATTTACGTTTTACCTGTTAGACATGTTCCGAAAGACCCTTGAGCAACTCGACACCCGCTCTTTGCCCCCACTCGTTGGGGGCTTTTTTTTGCCCGCAATTTGAATAACTTAAGCTATCAACTAAAAAACTGTAAAAGGCAGAAGCGACATTTATAAACTTCGCAAACAACAAAAAGTGCTCTTTTACTAAGGGCTTATCGTCGATTGGTGGGAAAGCCAGCGATAATCAGCGAAAAAATCGGCAATTGCGACATGTCATCAAACTATTTCGAGAATTCGGGAAATAAAGGTTGACGGGCTGTTTAAATTCTATACACTGGCGGCTGTTTGAAAGAGTACCGCAATTTATGCACACTGAACTGTTACTGTTGTTTGAGTACGTCCTGTTTTCATAAGTCA
>JACCDZ011946294.1_pt1 | contig 10108 bp, 9 predicted proteins | sample 7449551 | NCBI WGS metagenome assembly JACCDZ01 (sample SAMN15323452, study PRJNA562643) | freshwater metagenome | isolation source: river surface water | place: USA:Blue River Watershed | collected 2017-08-18
GATATTTTTGATAGTAAGGAGGCTGATTTGTACTTAGAAGCAATTCCCATTTTACAAAGTAACGAATGGGAAATGCCTGTAGCGCTTATTATTGAATCTGGTGATAAGGAAAAATGGGCATTTTTGGAAAAACGAGTGCTGCCTTATTTCATTTTCTTAGAAAATTTAGCTGTTGAATATAGTGATGATATTCGCACAAGATTCAATCGTGCAAAGAAAGCTATATCAATATTAGGTAGGATAGATTGACTTAACTTTAGCTTCCATTTTAGCTATAAAATGATGCCAATAAGTAACTTTTTGCCTGTTTGCATATAGAAGCAGCGGTAGTTGAATTTGACCTGTGCAATAGTGGCGGTTCATTTCGTGTTTTTTGCTAGGATATATATTTAATATTTAATATTATATACTTAGCAATTGTAAACCATCATCATCCCCAAAATGATGATGGTTTGTCATGGGGTAATGAATCCATGATTAAATCCAAATTATAAAAATACAGAACGAACACTCTTATGGAACCAACCATAGGAGTGTCCCAATGAATCAACCCGAAACCTTGCTTAGAATTGAAAAGCTGATGCACAGCGTATTGAGCAGAGTTTACGACTGGGAAAGTTTTAAAGATGATTTTCAGAACATGCTTAGAGTTGCTGAGTCAGTGTATCAGCCTGAACTGGAATATAGCCCATTGATTCAAGCCTACTTTGACTTGATGCTAGCAAACTTGGGGTTTGATGATAATAACCTGTTTTATCAATACCAAGCCTTTAAATCTTTTCAGCGCAGGTTGGCTGAGCAACAGCAAGATTTTCTAGCTGAATTTGAAGCCAAAAACAAACGTAACCAAAGAAGCCTGTTTGAATATTTCGCTAGTTTGCTCCAGCAACATCGGAAGTTGTTGCTAGTGCGAGTTGATCTTTCCTATAAATTTGACCATGTGCCCACCATTAAACAATTTGATCAGGATATAAAAAGGCTGACTAGGCGGATACAAGACAAGGACACAATTTTTAAAGGGCAGGTGGGTTATGTTTACCGATTGGAGCAAGGCGTTAAATCCAAAGGCTTTCATTGTCACCTGCTAGTGATCTATAACGGATCTAAGCACTGTAGTGACGGTTATCTTGGGCAGTGTATAGGCGAGCTTTGGCAGGAGCAAATTACCAGTGGTGATGGGCAATTCTTTAACTGCAACCAAAAGGCGCATAAGCAAAAATACCAACAGTCAAAGCAACTCGGAATAGGCATGATTGAACGTGATGATGGGTATGCCATTTCAAATGCAAAAGAAGCAATGCGTTACCTTGCTTTACCTGAAAAAGACGACCAATACTTACGCTGTAGGTTGGCGGGGATGCGAGCCTTTAGCAAAGGACAGTATAAGCGTAAATAAGGGGCTGATTGCGTATAGTCAAAAATGCTCATTAGAAACCACAAGGTTTTATACCGTTATTGCTGTTGCTAGGGTTTGTGTCATGCGGTTTGGTGGTGGTCAATTGACCTTATAGGTCGCAGTAAAAAAATACGATACGCCGTTATGTGTTGAGGAAACCCCTCTCAATTACATTACTGGGAACCACCACATGACCAATTCAGCTGAATATCAATATCGCATTTTCAACCTTAAAGCGGTGATTGAAATTACCGCGTTGAGCCGTTCAACCATCTACGAGATGTTGAACCAAAAATCTAAGTATTACGATCCGAGCTTCCCTAAACCGGTACGCCTGACTGAAGTTAGAATCGGCTGGGTGTCACAGGAGATTTATGATTGGCTAGAAACAAAAATAGCCCAACGCTCAGAAGATTAAAACCTTTGGCAGCAATGCTATCGCCATCGCCACGTCACTTGATCCCAAAAAAATTCAAATATATATCATTAACATGAAGATTGAATGTTTATTTAATCCAATACATTCAAAAGCATAGGCTTACTTGTTGGTAAGCCTTTTTCATTTTTAGAGGTATATCTTATGAATCTTACATGTCCATATTGCAGTTCAGAAAACGTCAGCCGTGTAACCGCAGATACTTCGGGAAACAATAGTTTTTCGTCTATGGCGGGTGCGGGGCTTGGTGCAAGCATTGCTAAAAGTTTGCCGACACCATTATCGCCATTGTTAGGTGGGCTTGCAGGTGCAGTGGTTGGAGGGTTGATCGACAGCTTTGTGCAACCGTCACAACAGCCGAGAGCCTATTTTCATTGCCATCAATGTCAACGCAATTTCAACTAGGGACAGGAGAAATCATCATGGCGCATTTACTCGAACAAATGGCTTATGTCGGTCAAACCCCTTGGCATGGACTCGGCAATCAGCTCACCCAAAACCAACCGATTGAAGTGTGGTCACAACAAGCAGGCATGGACTGGCGTATAGAAAGCTCTGATGTGAGCTACATGGCACAGAACCATCGTGGGCAAAGCATTATCATGCCTTTTGAAGAACAACGTGTACTGTACCGCTCAGATACCCATGCACCGCTATCAGTGGTCAGCCAACGCTACCAAGAAGTGCAACCCAAAGAAATCTTGGAGTTCTACCGTGATTTAACCGAGCAATCGGGCTTTGAACTAGAAACCGCAGGCGTACTCAAAGGTGGTAAGAAATTCTGGGCATTGGCACGCACAGGACAATCTACCGCCCTTAAGGGTAAGGATGTCAGCAATGGCTATATTCTACTGGCAACGGCGTGTGATGGTACGCTTTCCACTACCGCACAATTCACCAATATCCGTGTGGTGTGCAACAACACCTTAGCCATTGCACTAAAAGGACAAAGCAACAGTGCAGGCGTGGTTAAAGTCCCGCATAGCACCAAGTTTGAAGCGGATAAAATTAAGCAGCAGCTTGGCATATCAGTCCGTGCATGGGATGAACACATGTACGAAATGAAGAAACTCAGCCAACGCAAAGTGACGCAGCAAGAAGCGGCAGCTTACTTCGATGCGGTGTTTAACAATAGCAGCCTCAGCAGCGCCGAACAGGATGATGGCATTATCCAGTTCTACCGCAATGTGGCAGCCAAAACGGAACAAAAGACTGAACCGAACGGACGTGCCATGTCTAAAGTAATGACCATGTTTAATGGACATGGACGCGGTGCCGAACTTAGCTCAGCCAAAGACACCGCCTACGGTTTACTGTGCAGCATCACCGAGTTTGCCGACCATGAACGCCGTGCCATGAGTCAAGACCACCGACTCGATTCCGCTTGGTTTGGTGCAGGTGCAGTCTTAAAGCAACGTGGCTTAGAACAAGCATTAGGCATGATTGCTTAGCGCACAGTGATGCAAGCAAAAGTCGAATGACCGTTTCCCCCTTAATACCACATCTTCGGATGTGGTTTTTTTATGCCCGAAATTTAATTTTTTACAGACTTGGAGTATTAAATGAACCATATCGTTGAACCGAACCATAGCCATTCCACAGCATACTTACCATTGCCACACACAGCCAAACCGAGTCGTCCGCAACCTAAGCGTTTAGCCGATACCAAGGGAATGAGTCGTGAACAATGGTTACAAGTACGAAAGCAAGGCATTGGCAGCAGTGATGCCGCAGCAGCATGCGGCTTAAACCCGCACATGAGCATGTTGGAATTGTGGATGATTAAAACAGGTCGAATACAGCCACCACCCGATCAACCGACTAAAAATCGCTACTCACCATTGTACTGGGGTAACAAGTTAGAACCGCTGATTGCTGACTATTATCGACACAAGACAGGCAATAAAGTGCGGCGGGTCAATGCCGTGTTGCAGCATTCCGATGCAGACAAATGCTTTATGCTCGCCAACCTCGACTATGCGGTTGTGGGTAGTGAAGAAGTGCAAATATTGGAATGTAAATCGGTAGGAGAGTGGGGGACGAAACATTGGCGTGATGCTGTGCCTTTATACGTGATTATTCAGGTGCAACATCAACTGGCAGTGACAGGCAAACAAGCAGCGCATGTTTGTGCTTTGATTTGTGGACATGAGGCAAAAATATTTAAGATCGAACGAAATGAAATCGTGATTGATCGAATCATCGCTTCGGAGCGGATATTTTGGAATTGTGTAGAAAAAGATATACCGCCCGCAGTCGATGCCAGTGAGTCGGCAGCCAAAGCCTTACAACTGTTATATCCGCAGCATATTCCTTTACAGACCGTAGACCTTTCAGGCATGTCAGGTATCGACCAACTGTTTACTGATTTACTCAATGAGGACAAACAACTGGCAGATCATCAAACCAAATATGACTTCCTCAAACATCGTATTCAGGCTTTGATGAAAGATGCTGAACGTGCCACCTTCAGCACTGGTTCGGTGACATGGAAAAAATCCAAGGACAGTGTGGTTTTAGACCAAAAAGCCTTGCTACAAGCACAACCCGAATTACTGCAACAGTACCCACAAGCTCGCAGTGGCAGTCGAAGATTTAACATTCACCCACTGAATTAAACCGCAATAGAAATATGCCTTAAACCTAAAAAAGCGCAAAGCCACCCCTTCTGCCCTCCCTCCAAAAAACAGAGAAAGGGCGTTGGAGCAGCTTTGCGTAAAACTAGGATGCACACAATCTCTTATGACCGACAAATAACGATAGGTGATTGAAAAGGTTGAACAGAAATAGGCGAAGAGAAGGTGCTTTACAGTAAATACCATAACTTCGTAAATATTTAACGAAACGAGGATTCAAACCATGATTAAAGGTTTAGCCATCACCCCACCAGTCTTAGGACGCATTAGCATTGGCAAAGTGGTCGAAAAGAACGGCAAACGCCTGCCTGAAAAAGACGACCAATTCACCATCACCAGTCAAATACAAGGCAAAGACGGTTGGGTCAAACATCCACTAGATGAACAGCTACGCGCCAAAGCAGCAACTGACAAACTCAGAACCATACCTGTACGCATGGTCTTTAATGACCCTGAACTCAACCTACGTGCCGAATATAGCTTGTTTGACCGCCAAACAGGCAGACCGCTTTGTGTTGGCAATGGTGAAACTTGTCAGCGCATCACAGCGCAAGGCGTAGAACAACTGCCATGCCCATCACCCGATTTATGCCCATTGGCACAAGGCGGCAACTGCAAGCCCTATGGACGCTTGCATGTCAATTTAGATGAGTCGGATGAATTTGGCACATTTATATTCCGTACCACTGGCTATAACAGCATACGCACCTTAGCAGCACGGCTGAACTACTACCGTGCTGCTTCACGCAACCTACTGTCATGTTTACCCTTGCAACTGACCTTGCGCGGAAAGAGCACCACCCAAAGCTATCGTCAGCCAGTGTATTACGTGGACTTAACCCTACGTGATGGCGTGAGTTTAAATGATGCCATTGCACAGGCGCAGCAAATCGACCAACAGTGCAAGGCAGCAGGCTTTAGCCAAGAAGCATTGGATTTAACTGCACAGCAAGGTTTTGCCAATGCACGCTTTGAAACCGATATGGATGATGGCTTAGATGTCGTGCAAGAGTTTTACAGCGACCAAAGCCAAAACCAAACGCAACAACATCAACCAACGCATGACCTTAACCAAGTGCATGAGCTACAGCAGGGTTTACAGCAAAGTGTTCGGGCTGTGAATTAGATGCGCTTGGACAATATCAGCGTCAGTAAAATTTTACTGGACTGCCTTATTGTCTGAGCGAAGTACCGCTCGCATCTAATGTTCAGGAGTAAACAACATGAATGCGTTCACAGGTCAGACTTTTCAGATGAATCAAATCATTAATTTGCGTGAGGTAATTGAATTTACAAGCATTAGCCGAACAAAAATCTATGAAATGATTAATGAGCAATCTAAGTATTATGATCCTACTTTTCCGCGTCCAATTCGTTTAAGTGAATCACGCATAGGCTGGGTGGCAAGGGAGGTGAATCAGTGGATAGAAGGCAAATTGCAAAACCGTGCATAAACTAATGGGAGTTTCGGCTCCCTTATTTTTTGGTGAATTGAGGTGATTTTCCAGCATGAAGAATAATCAATGTGTTAAACCAAAGCATCTGTGTTGATTGGTATCGAAGATTGTATGATTTATACGTCAACATTTGTCGCATCAATTATAAAACAGCTATTTTCATTTTATGTATCACGCTAAAATTGACAAACTTAACTCATACTATTTTTTTGTTAAGCGCATGACTTTTAACAGGTCGCAGTTATGCTACCTTATACCTATTGTTGAACATAAAGTATAAAACCAAAGCGGTTAATCTTAGACTGAGGAAATTACATGCAATCGTTAGAACAAAAGTTTCTAAATGACCTAGATGACAAGCTCTGGAAAGCCGCCGACAAACTCAGAAGCAGCCTAGACGCTGCCAACTACAAGCATATTGTTTTAGGGCTTATTTTCTTAAAATATGTATCCGATGCCTTTGACGAACGTCAGTCAGAACTTAAACAGCTTTTTGCTCAGGCAGATGACAGTAACATTTACTTCATGCCGCGTGAGCAGTACGACAGCGAGCAAGAATACCAACAAGCCATAGCCGATGAGCTAGAAATACTCGATTACTACCAAGAAAAAAATGTGTTTTGGATGCCCAAAGCAGCACGTTGGCTCACGCTGCAACAGTCCGCAGCTTTAGCCATTGGTTCGGTGCTTTGGCAAGATGAACACGGACAGGACGTAAAACTGCGTTCGGTTTCATGGTTGGTCGATAACGCCTTTGACGAAATTGAAAAAGCCAACCCAAAACTGAAAGGTATTCTTAACCGTATAGGTCAGTACCAACTCGACAACGACAAACTACTCGACCTGATTAACACCTTTTCAGACACCAGTTTTACCCAACCTGAATACAACGGTAAACAGCTCAGCCTACACAGCAAAGACATACTGGGGCATGTGTACGAATACTTTTTAGGGCAGTTTGCTTTAGCTGAAGGAAAACAAGGCGGGCAGTATTACACGCCAAAAAGCATTGTGACCTTGATTGTGGAAATGTTGCAGCCCTATAAAGGTCGAGTCTATGACCCTGCAATGGGTTCGGGTGGTTTCTTTGTGTCCAGTGAAAAATTCATTGAACAACATGCACAAGAAAAGCACTACAAAGCATCGGAACAGAAAAAGCATATTTCTATTTACGGGCAAGAAAGTAACCCAACCACTTGGAAACTTGCTGCCATGAATATGGCGATACGTGGCATTGACTTTAACTTTGGTAAAAAGAATGCCGATACATTTTTAGATGATCAGCATCCAGACTTACGTGCCGATTTTGTCATGGCAAATCCACCGTTCAATATTAAGGATTGGTGGCACGCTTCACTGGAAAGCGATGTACGTTGGAAATATGGCACACCGCCACAAGGCAATGCCAACTTTGCTTGGATGCAGCACATGCTGCACCATCTGTCACCTACAGGCAGTATGGCATTGTTGCTTGCCAATGGTTCAATGAGTTCCAATACCAACAATGAGGGTGAAATCCGTAAAAATCTGATTGAAGCCGATCTGGTGGAATGTATCGTGGCATTACCAGGGCAACAGTGTACCAAGACGCAAATCCCTGCATGTATTTGGTTTTTGACTAAAGACAAAAAGAATGGTTTGTCGCTGGATAAAAAGAAAACCAACCGTGAAGGCAAAACCTTATTTATAGATGCCCGCAACTTGGGCTATATGAAAGATCGTGTACTACGTGACTTTACCGATGCTGATATTGCCAAAATTACCCATACTTTACATGCTTGGCAACAAGGCGAAAATTTTGAAGGCGAAGCGTATCAAGATGAGAAAGGTTTTTGCTTCTCTGCTGAGTTAAAAGATATTCAGAAGCACGACTATGTATTGACCCCAGGGCGTTATGTAGGTGCAGTCGAGCAGGAAGATGATGGTGAACCTTTTGCCGAGAAGATGGCACGCTTAACAGGACAACTAAAACAGCAATTTGCTGAAAGTGCTGTACTGGAAAGTGAAATCAAAAAGAATTTAAAAGGCTTAGGTTATGAGTTCTGATCAACCGTTGCTGCTTGAGATTCAAAAAGGCGAAAGCAAAACACTGGAGTTTAAACAGCAGTTACCGAAAGGACAGCAGATCGCCAAGACATTAATTGCCTTTGCCAATAGTAGTGGCGGTAAGTTGATTGTTGGAGTCACTGATGATCGGCAGTTGGTTGGGATTCAAGATGATATTTTCGAGTTGCAAGATAAAATCACCTCCATGATTTATGAGTTGTGTGCCCCACAACTTGCAGCACAAATCTATATTGAGAATATAGATGGCGTTGAGCTATTGGTTGTGGAAGTCGCACGAGGTAGTTTATTTCCGTATTACCTTAAATCTGTAGGACGTGAGCAAGGCACATATATCCGCCTAGGTGCGAGTAACCGTGTAGCATCGCCTGAGCATATTCAACAACTGGAATTGCAAAGGTTGAATATCAGTTTTGATGCCTTAGCCAATTATCAATATCCTTTAGAAAAGCTCGATTTAACGGTCTTGGAAGGAGCGTTCAAAGCTGCTGATAAAACACTGACTTTAGAAAAGATGTTGAATCTGAAACTGGTGATTGAAGAGCAAGGACAGCGTTATGCCAGTCATGGTTTATTGATCTTGCTCGGTCAATATGAGCATGTGATGACCCAATGCGCCCGATTTAAAGGCACCAATATGAGCGTGTTTTTAGACCGTAAAGAATATACAGGTGACTTGTTTTCACAAATTGAGCAAACCGAAATTTTTATTAAAAATCATTTGTCTTTACGTGCTGAAATTCGTGGCTTAAAGCGTTATGACTATTTGGAAATTCCAGAAAATGCCATCCGTGAAGCTTTAGTCAATGCCTATGTGCATCGGGATTACAGTAACTTTGGACGCAATATCAAAGTGGCTGTGTATGATGATTTAGTCAATATCGTCTCCCCAGGTGGATTACCAAATGGTTTAACCGAAGCGGACTTGTTACAGGGTCGTTCGGAAATTCGTAATCGAGTATTGGCTCGTGTGTTTCGAGAGCTAGGTTATATTGAGCATTGGGGCAGTGGTCTGCAACGGATCAAGCAGATGTGTGAAGCGGAAAATTTACCAACGCCTGAATTTGTGGAAACAGGTGATTTCTTTGATGTGAAGTTATATCGTCCTGTGATTGAGTTGGAAAGTGGTGCAATAGGTGGTGCAATTGATGATTCAAGTGGTGTAATCGAAGACTTAGGTGGTGCAATCGAAGCAAATCAACTCACTGAACGCCAACAGAAAATTTTAGTTTTAATTCAGCGTAACTCGAAAGTTTCTTATCGTTCTTTAGCAGAGCAACTTGGCATTAATCAGTCTGCCTTACAAAAGCATCTGAATCGTTTAAAAGATGCAGGCTGGCTTGAGCGTGTGGGTGGAACACGAGGCTATTGGGTGATTAAGAAAGAGTTTGGAGGTGGGATGTGAGTTCTACTCTACGTTTGTTTTGGGAAGCTGCGGGCGGTAATGTGCCTGAGCATTGGGAATTTAAAACAATAGATGAGTTATTAGAGCATCCGAAGGCTATATCAGTTGGTGTGATGTATCCAGGATCTGATTCAGATGGTGGTGTTCCCTTAATTAAAGTTTCTGATGTTAAAAGTGGAGCAATTGCATCACGTCCTTCATTTTGTATCAGTAACAAAGTTGATGAAGAGTATAAAAGGACTCGTTTAAATGGTTCAGAGCTTTTACTGACATTGGTAGGTAATCCTGGTGATTGTGTAATCGTAACTGATGAAATGTGTGGCTGGAACGTGGCTAGAGCATTGGCTGTGATTCGCCTCAAAGATACTCAATTGCGGTCTTGGATACGTTACGTACTAGCAAGTAAGCCCGCGCAACATTTAATAGAAGCTAGATTAAATACTACAGTTCAAAAAACTTTGAATTTAAAAGATGTACGGGAAATTGGCATTCCAATTCCTCCTAAAGAAGAACGCGATTCAATAACAAAAACAATTGATTCAATTGAAAAAAAGACATTAATTAATACGAAAATCAACCAAACTTTAGAATCTAGCGCTCAAGCCATTTTTAAATGCTGGTTTATCGACTTTGAACCTGTGCGTGCCAAAATTGCAGCGAAGCAAGAGGGTAAAGATCCTGAATTTGCTGCGATGTGTGCGATTAGTGGTAAAA
>JACCDZ010383283.1_pt1 | contig 10106 bp, 6 predicted proteins | sample 7449551 | NCBI WGS metagenome assembly JACCDZ01 (sample SAMN15323452, study PRJNA562643) | freshwater metagenome | isolation source: river surface water | place: USA:Blue River Watershed | collected 2017-08-18
AACTTTTTAGATCTAAATAATGATAGAAATCTAGATATTTGTTTTTGCCAGGATATTGCACCTAGTTGCTATTATTTAAATAATGGGAATGGAAATTTAACTTTTTATCAGTCAACGATTACTCCAGGATCAATGAGTATTGCCACTACAACTGGTAATTATGCAACCCTGTTTACCGATTTTGATAATGACGGAGATAGTGATGTTTTTGTTTCTAAATGTTCTGGACCTCCTTGTGAATTGTATCGATATGATGGCAATAACACTTATACTAATATTTCTGCTTCTGCAGGTATTAATGTAACGCCTATTCAAACTTGGTCATCTGCTATTGCAGATTTTGATAATGATGGAGATATGGACATCATCATCACAGCTAGCGCTAGTTTACATAAATATTTTAGAAATAATTTAGATACCACAAACACAACTGAAGAAGGTTTTACTAATATTACTGCTGGTTCTGGTTGGGATACTAATACAGCTACAAACATTGACAATATTGCTTACGATTTTGACAATAATGGTTTTGTTGATGTTTTAGGTGGTGGTGGAAAAATTATGTTTAATCAAGGAAATAGTACATTTTTACCTACTACCTACGCAGGTATAAGCGTAGGAGCTGTTGGCGATTTAAATAATGACGGATTTCTAGATATTCAAAATGGAACTACCATTCGTTATGCCGTTCCCAATAGCAATAACTGGATAAAATTATCATTACAAGGAATACAAAGTAATCGAAATGGAATTGGCACCCGAGTTGAAATATACGGCGCTTGGGGTAAACAAATTAGAGACATTAGAAGTGGTGAAGGGTTCAAATACATGAGTTCTTTAAATGCTCATTTCGGTATAGGAACTGCAACTAGCATTTCACAAGTTATTATAAGATGGCCTTCTGGTGTTGTAGATGCAATTAACAACCCATCCATTAACCAATTACTTCACGTGGTTGAAGGCTCAAGTCCTTTAGCCCAAGACGATTTTAGTACTAATAAAATAGTTCTTTATCCAAACCCAGCTGCTGATGTACTCACATTATCCAACATAGATAGCAATACTATTAAAAACATTAGCGTTGTTTCAACACTTGGAAAAGTAATTAAAAATGTAAAGCTAAATGATACAACAATAAATATCTCCAATTTAGCTGAAGGAATTTATATCTTATCTGTTGAAACTACAGATGGTAAAAAATATTCGAATCGCTTTATTAAGAAAAACTAAAAATTTTAATTTCCAAAAAACTGTCTTTTTTTATTAAAAGAGGCAGTTTATATTTTATACAATAAATATATTTTTTATATTATTGCATATTATATAATTAAATCTCGTTTACTTTCTATTATTAGTAAATGATTACCAAATTAAACAGAATCGTTAATAATTATTTTATGAGAATTCCTCCCTTACTCTTTCTGCTATTCTTTAGTTTGTTGGCAACGGCGCAAAAAAATGCTGATCCATCCCCAGAAGAAATTAAAACCGCAAAATCGATTAGAGAAAAGTATGACAAATATGATATTGCTATACTCAATAGTACCGAAAAAGTAACTTTTTCAATTAATAAATCTAATGATCTCGTTGAAGTTAATTACAGCGTTAAAGAACACTTAATGAATATTAATCATAGAGCGGATATTCAAAAATATGAATTTTATGACAGCCAATCGGTGATTGAAAATTTTTCTTTAAAATATAAAACCGATAAGCAAACAAACTTTTTAGTCAACGATGAATTTTATAAAAGCGATGATCTCTTTTATAACGATGCTCGCGTTAAGTATATGCAAGTCGATTTTCCAGTACAAGGATATACCTATAAATACCACATGGATAAGAAAATCAAAGACAGTAAATATTTTACTAGTATTTACCTAAGCGACGAATTTCCTATTATTGAAAAAACAGTAGTCATAGAAGTTCCAAAATGGCTAGAATTAGAAATTAAAGAATTTAATTTTGATGGCTTTTCGATCAAAAAAACAAGTACTAAGAACGAAGAAAATACGATTTATACTTACACCATAACTAATGTTATAGGAAATGCTAAAGATAATTTTAGTCCAGGTCCTAGCTTTTTATACCCTCATTTATTATTTGTAGCCAAATCGTTTACTGTTAAAAACGAAAAAAAACAATTGTTCAGTTCAACTGCCGATTTATACAAATGGTATAAATCATTAGTAGATAGCATGAAAGACGACACTAGTGTATATGCTGCAAAAGTGAAAGAACTAACAGCAACAGCAAAAACAGACGAAGAAAAAATTAAGAACATCTACTACTGGGTTCAAGATAACATAAGATATATTGCTTTTGAAGATGGCATTGCAGGGTTTAAACCCGACGATTCTCAAAATGTATTTCAAAAACGCTATGGCGATTGTAAAGGAATGGCCAATTTAACTAAACAAATGCTTAAAGCCGCAGGATTTGACGCTAGATTATGCTGGATTGGGACCAATCATATTGCCTATGATTACAGCACGCCTTCGCTATCAGTTGATAATCATATGATTTGTGCATTGTTTAAAAATGGGAAACGTTATTTTCTCGATGGAACCGAAAAATACAATTCGTTTAGCGAATATGCAGAACGCATTCAGGGCAAAGAAGTCCTTATTGAAGATGGTGCTTCGTTTATAATAGATAAAATTCCGCTACAAACTGCGGTTGCCAATGCCGAAAAAAGTATCATTAACTATACACTAGAAAATGAAACCTTGAAAGGCAAGGTTAAAATGGAATTTTCAGGAGAAAGTAGGGCTTCATTTTTATACAATTATAATAACATAAAAAATGACAAGAAGGAAGATGCCTTAAAATGGTACTTAAATTCTAGAGATAAAAATTGTACAGTGAGCAACATTAAAACGTCTGATTTATCAAACAGAGATCAAAAATTATCACTAGATTATGATGTGGCAATTGCTAACCATATTTCATCATTTGATAATGAAATTTACATTGATTTAAATTACGATAAAGAATATAATTCGTTTGATTTTAAAGACCGTAAAACCGATTTCTTACTTAATTACAAATCATTTGATGACATAAGTATAACGTTGCAAATACCCGAAGGCTATAAAGTATCAAAAGTACCTAATAATATTGCCATTGCTACAGAAGATTATACCATTACAATGAACTATGAAGTCAAAGGAAATAGTCTAAAATATACTAAGCAATTTTTGTTTAAAAATGGTAAAATAAAATCGGTAAAATTTGACGAATGGAAATCGCATTTTGCCGAAATACAAAAAAATTATACCGAACAAGTAGTGTTAACCAAATAACCATCGAACATGCAATTTAAATTACTTATACTAGCTTTCCTTACAACTAGTATCTTTCAAGCACAAAACAAAGAAGAAATTAGAGACTTTTTTTGGGGTAAAACAGATTCCTATAAAACAGCCACTACTATACCAGATAAATATAAAAATGAATCAGCTGTAGTGATCTGTAAATTAGAAGATTATGATTATCATAAATTTGGAAAAAGTGTAACCTTTCGATCAGCATTTAGAAAAAGAGTAAAACTAAACGATCAGGCTGCTGTTACCACTTTTTCAGAGTTTAATTATTCCGAAAAATCAAATCCTCGTTACGGTGCCGTTGTTAAAACCGTGGTAGGTATCAAAGTTATTAAACCTAATGGAACTGAAAACATCATCGATACTGAAAAAGAAGCTGTAACAGTTGATAAAGAAAAAAGAGTGGCGGTACCTAATCTAGAAATTGGCGACATCATTGATTTCTATAATTACAGTACTGAAACATTTAGCTCTACACTAGAATTTGGTTTTGATCCTGAAGAACGAACTTTAGGCGAAACCTATCCTGTTTTATATTACAAATTAGCCTTTCAAACCGAAAATGATTTTTTTGTCAATTTTAATACCTATAATAACGGACCCGCGTTAAAACAAATTCCTTTAGATAAAAGTGGAGAACGCCGCTATGAAATTGAGGCAACCGATATTCCAAAAAATGATTTTCCGCGTTGGTTTTTACCGTTAGTAGAATTACCTTGTTATAAATTTCAAGTCTATTTTGCGCGTTCTGGAAAATTTGAACAACGTGCCGAAGCCTTCCTTCCCGAAAAAGAAAGCATCATAAAACAAACCGTTTCAAAAGAAGATATTTTCAATTATTATGATACTAAGTTCTATCCTTTTGGTGATTTAGATGATGTAAACGATTTTTTAAAAGGAAAAACTTTTAAATCTGATGAAGAAAAAGTAACAGCTGTTTATTATTTCATGCGCCATCAATTTTACACCCGTTATATTGAAGCTTTTGTAATAAACGAAGCTAAAATAATGTATCCGTTTAGCTTATATGGCTATGCTCCTATTTTCTTTAACAAAGAAGAGCAATTCATCAATTACTTTATGCAATTTTTAAAGAAAAACAATATTGCTTTTGACATTATTGTGGCCACCGGAAAAGAAAATGGCCCTATTAAAGACGTTTTATTACAGCAAAACATAAGAATTTTACTTAAAGTAAATACCCAAAGCCCAATCTATTTTGGCATCTTTGAACCCTATGCTGTGCCTAACCAGTTTGACAGTTCGCTAGAAGGTACAAAAGCCTATGCTTTAAAAGTATCTAAAAGCAAAAAGGTAAGTGATATTGAAGAAATTACACTTCCTAGTCTTACACACAAAGACAACTTATCAAAAGTAATTACCACACTTACCATTGCCCCAGACTTTGCTACGGCAAGTGCAAATAAAGTAAGTTCGCTATACGGCCACAATAAAGAATTTGAACACGATAGTAAAATTTTCTTCTATGATTATGTAACAGAAGATCATGAAAAATATGAAACAAGTCCCGTATTAGATTTAGTACGCAATAAAAAGGACAAAGAAAAATACAAAAAAGAATATGCTGCTTTACTTGAAAAATTGAAACAAGATAAAGTGGAAAAATTCAAAAAAGAAATTGAAGACGAATACGAAATAACCGTTGATAAGCACGATTTAACTATAAATAAAACCGGACGTTTTGGTGTTAATGATCCGTTAGTATTTACCGAAAATTTCAATATTACGTCAAACTTTATTAAAAAGGCTGGAAACAACTATATATTAAATATTGGAAAATTCATTAGTTCGCAAATAGACATTGAAGAAAAAGAACACGACCGAACCAATAATATTTACACCCAATTTCCGCGCACATTTGATTATGCAATTGAGTTAAATATTCCTCAAGGATACAGAGTTAGCGGACTAGATAAGCTCAATGTAACTATTGAAAACGAAACCGGAAGTTTTACAAGTAAAGCCGAAATAAAAGACAACAAATTAATTATTGTTTCAACTAAAAAATATTTGAACTCGTTTGAACCGAATGCTAATTGGAAAAAGATGATTGCCTTTTTAGACGCAGCGTATCAATTTACCCAAGAAAAAGTTTTACTTAAAAAAAATCAATAAATTAGAGAAACATTAGAAACAAATAATTTATTATCTTTACAAATCTAAAAAAAATTTCAAATGAAAAACCTTACAAAAATTGCATTCGCTTTTATACTACTTGCTGGAGGTATGATGCATGCACAAGCCTTAAAAAAAGGATCTGTTGCTTATAAATTAGAGTTAACAGGAAACGATGAAGCTGCTGCCATGATGGGCGAAAGCACCTTAACCATCCATTTTGATGAAAAAACACAAGCTACAGAAATGAACATGATGAGTGGCATGATGTTGATGAAAACTATTACTCCAATTGGGAACGTTAAAGATACCAAAATGGCTGTAGAGGTTATGGGTATGAAATATGAAATCATTGAAGCTGGAGAAGAAGCGTTAAACAGCAACAAAGGAGCTGCTGATCTTGACAACGCTACTGATGTAACTTATGACAAAAGTGATGTAAAAGAAATTGCTGGTTTTAAATGCTATAAAGCAAACGTTAAAATGGCAGACGGAAACACAAATGTATTCTACATTACCGAAGCTATTGCGCCTCAAACGCCATTAAAAGAAACTAAAGTAAAATTAGCCGGTTATCCATTACTAATTATTACGAATACACCTCAAGGTGAAATGACCATGACAGCTACCTCTTTTTCAAAAGAATTACCAAAAGATTGTTTTGTAATTTCGGGTGAAGGCTACACTAAAATAACCCTGGAAGATTTTAAAAAACAGATGAGCGGAGGTATGTAATATACTCCCAGTACTTTTCAATTTTAGAAGCACCGAACAATCGGTGCTTTTTTTATAAAACAATTTTCAAAAGTTAAAAAAAATAAAAATAAATGATATTTTTGAAAAAAATTATAACTACGTTATAAAACATGTAAACAAGTTGTCATGACCTTAGAAAAAAGAAACTAACACATAATTAAAAAAATGAAAAAATCATTTATTATTTTAATAACATTATTAAGTTTGAGTTCATATTCTCAAAAAATAATTCGTGGAAAATCAGTTGGAATTAATTTATTGGGATTGAAGGTTGATTTTTCAGCCAAATATACCAAAGCTGAAATTACACACATTAATGGAACTAAAGAAATAGGATATATATATGGTTTTATTCAAAATAAAGTATTGAGTTTAAATGTAAGTAATCCATTTTCATCAAGCTATAGTGACGCTTTGAATTTATCTGATAAATCTTTTAGCTTTAAAAAAGAACTAAATCAAAAAGAGATAAATTTAACGAGCAACGAAATCAATGAAGTGAGAATTCTAGAAGATAGTCTTTCTTTTAATCATTATAAACTTATTGATTTAGCAACTGTAAATTCAGATGGATCAATCAAAGATTTAAAAACTAAAGCTTGGTTACCATTTTATTCAAAAGGGGTAATAAATATTTTCTCATATGATGTTTATGAAGAAATGGAAGATTTAAATGGTAATAGAACCGGTAATTTTGAAAAAGCTGCAACTATGATTTACTTAAATAACCCTAAAGACAATTTTGCAATAAATGTTATGGATTATAGTATAAGTGATATTTTTAATAAATCTAAATTACTTCATAAATGGTCTGGAGGTTTAATAGAAATTTTTAAAGATTGTCCAAAATTTGTAAAAGAAAATGTAAATGAAAAAAATATATGGAATTTTGACTCAAAATATTTTGATGTTGATGAACTAGAAAAAACAAAAGCAAAAGAAATAAAGAGTGACAAAACCATCAAAAAAAATGAAAGAAATATAAGATTAAATAATCTAGATTCTGAAATTCAAATTACACCATATTTAAGAATGATAGAAGATTATAAAAAAGCCTGTGAATAAGAAATAAACTAATGGTTATATACCCGTCAGCAGAAATTTACAATCCGTGCATCAAAATAAATACAAACAAAAATCCCAATCAAATTGATTGGGATTTTTAGTATAACTTCGTTAAGTACATTTTTCTTCGTGAGTACAAGTCATAGAATTGATCGTCTTTTAAATCTTCTCATTTGCACTTGGTCTTATTTATGAATGCTGTACAGCATGATAATAAATGCCCTAGAGAAACTACTTCATTGCTCTAGAGAAAAAAAATAACTCCTCTAGGGAAAACAAAAAAACCAACCGCTTGAATACAAATATAAGTATTAATAAATTAAAATTAGTTACTAATGAGTGTTAATTATTGAAATAATTATTATATTTGGTTATAATAGAAAACGAAATAAGTTAGCTGTTATAGTACTTAAACCATAAAAAAATATGATATGAGATATTCTTTAATACTATTAACACTATTCACTACAAATTTATATGCACAAAATCTTTTACAATTTGACAAAAGAAATATCCAGTGTGAAGACAAATGGATTGCCTATCAAATGGACAAAGACAGTACTTACACTTTTGGCTTTATATATATCGACTCTAAAGCAGGATTGTCATTTAATTATGAGGGGAAATTTAAAATTGAAAAAAACGGAACATTTAATAAACTTATAAGTGAAGATGAAAAGGAAGTAGGATTTATAAAATCTAAAATTCAACCAAACAGAATAGCAATTGCCGAAATTCCAGAAGAAAAATTTAAAGAATTACATATTGAAAAAATACCAAATTGGTTAAAAGCATGTAAAACCGAAGAAAATTCTGTAGATAGATTATATTGTTGGGGCTATATGTATAACAGTTGGAATGAATGCGAAAAAGCATTATTATATCTTAAGAAAGCAGATAAAATCAATTCTAAATTTAAAGGTTTACAAACTGAACTTGGGTTTTCCTATAATGCTTTAGGAAAATTTGATGAGGCAGAGTTTACACTTAAAAAAGCAATAAATGATAACCCTGAAGATTGCTATGCGTTAAAAGAATTAGCGTATACCTATACTAAACTAATGAATTTTGAAAAAGTAGCAGAAACGTACTTAATAATGATAAATTGTACAGAGCATAACTTCATTCAAGAAACGGCCCATAATCTTGCCTATGAATATTTTAAAATAAAGGATACCATTAATTTTATAAAATGGAAAACTGAAGCTGAAAAATGGTCCAATTCTGAAAATAAATACACCAAAAACTTAAACAATATGCAAGCTGAATTAGATAAATAAGAAAATACAACGACTGACAGACAGCTTTGGTTTTTAATTAATTGTTGGTTTGAAGGTTCACGAAAGTGAGCCTTTTTTTAAGCACAACATCTAAATAAAAGTTAAAAAAAGATACTATAAATTAAAAATAATAGTATATTTGAATATACGCTACAAAACTTCGCATAGCTACCCAAATATGGGTGTATATACGAAGTTTTATATCGCATATATACAAGTTAGCAAACAGTTTAAAACCGAACTATGATACGAATTCTACTTTGTATTTTTACATTTTCAATTTTATCAAGTTGTAACAAAATAAAATCGGATAAAATAGAATCTGAAAATGCTATAATTAAAAAAAACGAAGCCCAAAAAGAAGAAAAAAAACAAGATTCAATTTTAAATTATTGGGAAATAATACTTGATACAATTACTGAACAAAAAGAATTTAAAAATATTGGTATTAATAAATTAGAATTAAAAACTTTTAGTCTTAATGACAGCTTAATAGTCAGAAATTTAGGAAAAGTAGAAAATCAAATTTATATAGATTATTCACATACAATGGTGACTGATATTAAACTTTTTACAGAATCAAATTTTGACACTAAAAGAATTGACAAAACTAAATTCAAAAAAATTCTTGATCCAGAATTTTACGCTGATTGTAATCTTTTCTCGACCAAAATTGAAAATATTGTTGGAAATATAATCTTCCTAACCTCTGACTTAAATATTCCTGACACAGATAATCAGTGGAGAGTTTGGTATTCTATAAAAATAAAAAACAATAAACTTGAAAATATAGAAATAACCAAAACTGATTATGTAGGAATGTAAAAACCGTTTGCTAACAGCGGTTTGCTTCAATGGCTACTTCCGGATTTTCTTGCGGAAAATCCGCTGCTGAATGGAATGTTTTGTTATATTTGTAATGGCTTGGTGTTGGTGTAACGCCACTGAGAGCAAGCCGCAGAACGTTAAAAAATAGCTGTTTATGGCTACTCGCCATTTTTAAAGTATAAACAAAATCCCAATCTTACAATTGGGATTTTTAGTATTACTTTGTTAAGTACATTTTTCTTCGTGAGTACAAGTCATAGAATTGATCGTCTTTTAAATCGTCTATGAACAAGATACTTTCACCTGTTGATTTCATTTCTGGACCTAAGGCTTTATTTACATTAGGAAACTTACTAAAAGAAAATACCGGTTGCTTAATGGCATATCCTTTTAATTGTGGGTTAAAAGTAAAGTCGGTTACTTTACTGTGGCCTAGCATTACTTTAGTAGCATAGTTTACATACGGTTCGCCATAGGCTTTAGCTATAAACGGCACAGTACGCGAAGCTCTAGGATTGGCTTCAATGATGTACACAATATCGTTTTTCACGGCAAACTGAATATTGATTAAACCTACTGTTTGCAAAGCTCTTGCAATTTTTTCGGTGTGATCTTTAATTTGTTGCATCACAAACTCACCCAAGTTAAATGGAGGCAATGTTGCATTACTATCACCCGAATGCACTCCCCAAGGTTCAATGTGTTCCATTATTCC
>JACCDZ010456013.1_pt1 | contig 10105 bp, 10 predicted proteins | sample 7449551 | NCBI WGS metagenome assembly JACCDZ01 (sample SAMN15323452, study PRJNA562643) | freshwater metagenome | isolation source: river surface water | place: USA:Blue River Watershed | collected 2017-08-18
CATCTGGAACATCAACAACGGCGAACGCTTCATCACCTACGCCATCAAAGGCGAGCGTGGCTCGGGCATGATTTCGGTCAACGGCTCTGCCGCACGCCGTGCCAGCGTGGGTGACTTGTTGATCATTGCGTCATTCGCGCAAGTGGCCGAAGCTGATGTGGCCAAGCATGAGCCGCAACTGGTGTTTGTGGATGAGCACAACCAACAAGTGGGCTTGCGCCACCATGTGCCTACCCAGGCTGCGCCTGGGCATGGCACAGATGAGTGCTGAAACGTCAGCCGCTTAAGCTGACATATCGACGTAAGCGCCTTTGAACCCATGCGGTGCATAGACCGCAGCCTTGTAGTCTTTGAATCGCAACTCGCGCACCAAATCGCCCGTTTGTTGCTGTTCTACCTTCACCGATAGCAAGGCCAGCTTTTTGTTATACGCGATGTCGAGCGTGTTGACATCGGCAGCTTGTTCGGCACGGGCTGCAATTTGGGCCTCGATTTCTTTGAGGCCAGCCAGCATGTCTGGCTTTTCTTTTTGCTTAACTTCTAGCGCGTTCTTTGAAAGGCCTGCCACTTGCGGCGTTGTGTCACCCGCCACGCGATTGGGGCGCGCAGACACCTGCTGCGACATGCTGGCCGCCGTAGGCACATTGACAGAAGTGACGCTGATTCCGTTCATGGAAAAAATATAACGCATTGTTTTTGAATGCGCAATTCACTGAGAAATCAGCGTGAATTCAACCCTCCGAACGGGCCGTGCCGTAAGCGATTCACAACGAAAAAGCCGCCATGCATTACTGCATGGCGGCTTTTGTACGAAAGCGCGTGTGATTAAGCGCGTGCTTTGCGACGTGCAGGCGCCTTGGCGGCTTTAGGGGCATGCTCTTTCAGTTTGGCAATGCCTTCTTGTGCCAACTCGGCAGTTTTCTTAGCGTTTTTACGGGCTTCAGCTAAGGCTTTGTTGCTCGCGTCCACGGCGGCCTTCACGGCTGTCACAGCAGCTTCAGAACCTTCGGGGGCTTTTTTCAAGTTCTCGACCAAAGCCTTGTTGGCTGCAGCGTGGGCTTGGTCAAAGTGGCCTTCAGCAAACGCAGCGCCTTCGGCCTGAAACTCTTGGCTCAACTCAAATGCAGTGGCAGCAAAACCAGCCAAGCTTTTAGCGGATGCTTCCAATTGGTTTTTCAACAACTCAAGCGCAGCGGTTGGGTCTTTGACTTCCAAAGCTGAGGCGAGTTGCTCTTGGGCCAACTCGGCGTTCACGCGGGCTTGCTCGAGTGCCAGCTCAGTCACACGCTCAAGCTGTGTGAAAGACATGTTGGCCAATTCGAAAGCAGCTTTCACAGAAGCGTCCATTTGGGGTTTGATTGGGTTTTCCATTTTCAGTCCTTTGAAAAGTAGTTTTTGATGGATTGATGGTATCGATGCTGTGTGACAAAACAAGCCATTAAGTTCTCTTTAGAGCAGGGTCTCTATTTGTAGCCTTTAAGGGCTCATTCTTAATTTGTCCTGAACGGCTTCCCAAGGTAAGTCCCGTGGCGTCATACATGCGCGCTGGGTACCCTTGATGTACTTAGAAACAGCACCTATCGTGACGCGCTTACAAACATTGTTCAGCTTAAGCCTCAAGGCTGCTTTGCTATTTGTGGCAATGGCAGAGGCTGCGCTGATTTATTTGTCTGATTTTTCAGGCTATATGTTTGATGTGGTCATCCTGACACTGGCCATGCTGATGACTTTGTATTGCTTGATACGCGCTATTCGCTACTACGCGTCTGACATCAAAAAACTAGGCTTATGAACAGCCCGCGCTGTTTCGTATGGGTAATGCCGCTAACATTTCCCCATGCTTCATTACGAAACCGTTCCCGTTACCCCTTTTCAACAAAACAGCTCGATCGTTTGGTGCGATGAAACCATGCAAGCCGCGGTCATTGACCCTGGCGGCGATTTGCACTTGCTTGAAGGCGCTTGCAAACAACTGGGCGTCACACTCGCGCAAATTTGGATCACCCACGCCCACATCGACCACGCCGGCGCAACTGCAGATTTGGCAGACAAACTCCATCTGCCCATCATCGGCCCGCATGAGGATGACCAGTTTTGGATTGATGGTCTGCCAGAGGCAGCCGCTAGCTATCGCTTTCCTCCTGCTCGGCCATTCACGCCCACACGTTGGCTACATGACAACGACACAGTCACGCTAGGCAAACACACGTTGCAAGTGCGTCACTGCCCTGGTCATACGCCAGGCCATGTGGTGTTTTACTCACCTGAAATCAAGCGCGCGTTTGTGGGCGATGTGCTCTTTGCAGGCAGCATTGGCCGCACCGACTTTCCGCGTGGTAACCATGAAGACTTGATCAACAGCATCACACAGCGCCTGTGGCCTATGGGCGATGACACCGTGTTTATTCCAGGCCATGGACCCGAAAGCACCTTCGGCCGAGAACGCAAGACCAACCCGTATGTGGGTGGAACCTGATACACGAGGTTGAGCCGAATGCTGCTTGATACACAAACCACGATCTTCATGATCTGCTTCGTGTACCTGATGCTGCACGGCGGCATCTGGCTTGCCCTGATCGAGTACAAAAACTTTCAAGTCAAGCTTTGGTGCATGTCTGGCTTGATCAGCGGTGTGGGCGTCGTGTTGCTTTCTTTGCGCGGCTTTGTGCCTGAGTTTGCATTTTTTGTGGTGGCACAGTTGTTGATGGTGGTTGGCAACTTGGGCCGCATGATGGCGCTGCGCATTTACTTGCGGCCTTCGCCCCTGCGCCCTTCGCTGCTGAAATACAGCGTGGCCAACGCCATGTACATGGCGTTGTTTTCTTATCTCATTTACGTGCAACAAGCTGAATGGGAAGCACTGATGCTGTTCAACGGTTTTTACACCGTGTTGTGCTTTGACTACTTCCGAATTGGGCGCAAGCTCAACCAACGCCGCGACTCTTTAGGCGCCAAGCTTTTGATGGCTGCGGGTCTGAGCTTTACGCTGTCACTGGGCATTCGCACACTTGGCGTTTGGCTGATGGGTGATGTGCACGACATTTACGCCCCGAGTTGGGACCAAGCCGTGATGATCGTCGGCCAGTTCACTGCCATTACCCTGAGCAACATTGCGTTTTTGCGTATTTTTTTGGAAATTGCCGAGCGCAAGAAGCTAGCCATCGTGCACGACTTAGCCGTGACCAACGAGCGTGCTGAGTTGATGCGTCAAACCAGTGTCGATTTACGCCAACTGCTGCAAGAGCGTGAAGAGATCATTCGCCAGCTCGCACTGTTTAACAAAACGGCTGGCATGGGTGCTTTGGTTGCCAGCTTGGCGCATGAGCTCAACCAACCGCTGACCGCCATTCAACTCAACGCCGAGCTGATCGATGCCACCATGTCGCATGGCGAAGGCTTTGACGATGCCGTTGCGCAGAGTGCGATGCGCGATTTGATCAAAGACAACCAACGCGCCGCGAACATCATCAAAACATTGCGCAATATGTTTGGCAGCGGTCGCAAGTCTGTCAGTGCGTTTGACCTGAATGAGTTGGTCGGTGATGTGTTGTTGCTGTGCAAACCCAAACTTGATCAACAACGGATTGCGCTCAAGCTCTGGCTGCATCCAAGTGCTTTACCTTTGGCGGGCGATAAATCGCAGCTGCAACAGGTATTGCTCAACCTCATCACCAATGCCATGCAAGCACTAGAGCAAATCAATGACAAACAAAAACGCATCACCATCACCACGCGTCTTGAGGCCGACAAGGCACTGCTAACGGTGGCTGACAACGGCACGGGCATAACGCCTGACATTGCCTCTTCGATGTTTGAGCTGCTGCGTACCAACAAAGAAGACGGCATGGGTATTGGCTTGTGGCTGAGCCAAACCATCGTAGCCGCACACCACGGCTTGATTTCATTTGAAACACAACTGGGAGAAGGAACGAGCTTTTGCGTGTCTCTGCCAGCATCTACACAAGAGATGGTGTTTTAACGGCTGCTGGCCGTGCAGTCGCACAGGTTAGTTAACGATACAAATCTGTAGGCTTCGCTACATAGCCCATGGGACGTACGAAAGTGCCGTTATTTGCTGCGCTCGTAAAGCGGCATGACCTTGGGCAAATTCGCTTGAATTTCTTCAATGCGTGTGGTGCCTGAAGGGTGTGTGCTAAGCCACTGCGGCGGCGCGCCTTTGTTGGCGGCACTCATTTTTTGCCAGAGCGTCACACCTGCGCGGGGGTCGTAGCCGGCGCGTGCCGCGATTTCCATGCCCACCAAGTCGGCCTCTGTTTCGTCGTCACGGCTGAATTTGAGATTGAGCAAACTCGCACCTTGCTTGGCCACCAAGTCGGTAAGCTGCGGGTTCACACCAAAGAACACCGAGGCAACCGCGCTGCCTATGGTGGCAACCCCATTCGTCGCGGCAGCTTTGCCCATGCGCTCGCGGGCGTGTTCGCGCAAGGCATGGGCAATTTCGTGGCCCATGACCATGGCCACCTCGTCGTCGGTGAGCTGAAGCTGCGTGAGGATGCCGCTGTAAAACGCAATCTTGCCGCCCGGCATACAAAAGGCGTTGATTTGGTTGGAGCCCACAAGGTTGACTTCCCACTTCCACTCTTTGGCGCGCGGGTTCCAGTCGTAGCTGTGCGGAATAATTTCTTTGGCAATTTGACGCAGACGTAGCACCTGTGGGTGGTTGTCGGGGCCCAGCGCGTTCTTACTGGCGGCGTCTTTCATCATGTCGCCATACTGTTTACGGGCCGATTGCTCCACCTCACCTGCGGGCACCAAGCCCGCAAACATCGACGCTTCTTTCTTCACCTCCACACCATCGCGGGCCAACAACACGCCGCTGCCCAAGCCGCATGCGCAGCCGACACAACCGTAAAGAAAAGCACGTTTGTTAAGCATGGAAAAGTCTCTTTGGGAAAGCCTGAAAATAGAGGCATGAACGATACAACAAGTCCAGCCACCACGCCGCCCACCGAAGTTAAAAAACCGAGTTGGCTGGCGGCGTTGAAGGTTTACTTAGAGCCCGCCTCATGGCGCATGCTGTGCCTTGGTTTCTCGGCAGGCCTGCCACTTTTGCTAGTTTTAGGCACTTTGAGTTTTCGCCTGCGCGAAGCCGGTATTGACCGCAGCACGATTGGCTTTTTGAGCTGGGTGGGCTTGGCCTATGGTTTTAAGTGGGTGTGGTCGCCACTGGTCGACCGCTTGCCTCTGCCCTTGCTCACGCGTTGGCTGGGCCGCCGCCGCAGCTGGCTGCTGTTGGCGCAACTCACGGTTGTCGCTGGCTTGGTGGGTATGGCCTTGCTTGACCCACAAATTGCCCTTGAGCCAGTGGTGTGGTGTGCGTTGGTCGTGGCGTTTGGCTCGGCGACGCAAGACATTGCGTTAGACGCCTTTCGCATTGAATCCGCCGATGCCCAGCACCAAGCAGCGCTAGCTGCCACCTATCAAACTGGCTATCGCCTCGCCATGATTTGGGCGGGCGCAGGTGTGCTGTGGGTCGCGGCACGCGTGGCAGGCGCAGACGAAACAGCGTATTTACACGCCGCATGGCAAACCGCCTACTTGGTAATGGCTGCCTCGATGAGCCTTGGCGTGCTGACGGTGTTGTTGTCGCCCGAGCCAGCGCAACGCCACATGCCGCCCGCACGCAACGCGGCTGAGTGGCTGCGTTGCGCATTGGTTGAGCCATTTGCCGAATTCATTCGCCGCTACCGCTGGCAAGCGGCCATCATCTTGGGGCTGATTGCGGTGTACCGCATCAGTGATGTGGTGATGGGCATCATGGCCAACCCGTTTTATGTGGACATGGGTTACACCAAAGACGAGGTGGCGGCCGTCACCAAAGTGTTTGGCGTGATCATGACATTGCTCGGTGCGTTCATCGGCGGCGTGCTGTCGATGCGCTTGGGTGTGATGCGCATCCTGATGCTAGGTGCGGTTTTGAGTGCTATCACCAATGTGTTGTTTGCCTGGCTCGCCACGCGCGGGCACGACTTGACTGCTTTGGTGTGGGTGATATCGGCCGACAACTTGGCCAGTGGCATTGCGTCTGCCGCCTTCATTGCGTACTTATCGAGCCTCACGAATGTGAACTACTCGGCCACGCAATACGCGCTGTTTAGCTCGATGATGTTGCTTGCGCCCAAGTGGTTAGCCGGTTTCTCGGGTGTGTATGTAGATGCGCATGGCTACGAGGCATTCTTCACTAGCACGGCGCTGCTGGGTGCGCCGGTGTTGCTGCTGGTGTGGCTGGCTTCGCGCATCTTGCCTGCTGCGCATGAGCGCCAGCAAACGAATGACAGCGACATTTCATGACACGCATTGCACAATAGAACCATGACACACCCAGCTCTGAACACACGCTTCGCGCAACGCTTCCAACTCACCACGCCTATCGCGTTGGCCCCCATGGCGCTGGCCACAGGTGGTGCATTGACAGCCGCTTGTGCCCAAGCGGGCGCACTGGGCCTGATCGGCGGTGGCTATGGTGACTTGGCATGGACTCAGCGCGAATACACCTTGGCCGCCGAGCTGCTCAAAAACGATGCCGCCAGCCACGCACGCTTGGGCTGCGGCTTCATCACTTGGAAGCTCGATGAAAACGCTGAAGCACTCGACTGGGTGCTGACGCAAAAGCCCAGCGCCATCATGCTGTCATTTGGCGACCCTCGGCCTTATGCTGCGCGCATTGCAAGCGCTGGCGCACAACTGATTTGCCAAGTGCAACGCTTAGACCAAGTGCCTCAAGCCATCGAAGCGGGTGCATCGGTCATCGTGGCACAAGGTGGCGAAGCTGGTGGCCACGGTGCGAATGCCCTTGAAGGCCGCAGCACTTTCACACTAGTGCCTGAGATTGCCGACTACTTGGCCTCGCATTCGCCCAACACCTTACTGCTTGCCGCTGGTGGCGTGGCCGATGGCCGAGGCTTGGCGGCGGCGTTGATGCTGGGTGCAGACGGTGTGTTGATCGGCTCACGCTTGTGGGCCACCACCGAAAGCTTGGCGGCGCAAGGCGCTAAAACACTCGCCACACAAACCAATGGCGACGGCACAGCACGCAGCGAGGTGTTTGACATCTTGCGCCGCAAGAACTGGCCCGCACCTTATGACTTCCGCGCAATTCGCAATGACCTGCATCGTGCACTTGAAAGCGACATGGCAGGGTTAAAAGCAAACCCTGATGCTGCGCGTGCTGAGTATGACGCGGGCGTGAAGGCGGGTGACTTTACGCGGGCGCATGCGACAGTAGGCGAGGCCGTTGGGCTGATAGCCAATGTGCCCACAGCAAAAGACGCAATTCACCGAATCACACAACAAGCACAAAGCCTGTTCCCCAAGTAAAACGTCTCATGACTCAACGCATTCTTATCTTGTCGCATGACAACAAAATTGGCGATGCCATTGTGGTGACCGGCTTGTTCAAGCCTTTGCGCGCGCTCTGGCCCAATTGTGAAATTGGCGTGCTGTGTGGTGGCAGCAATGCGGCTTTGTATCGACATCACCCCGATGTGAAATGGTTGCATATAGCTGCAAGCCGCAATGTGTTTGCGCGCCTCTGGGCCAGCCTGAAAGCGCGCTTTGTAGGCTACGACATGGTGGTGCACTTTGGCCTAGATCTAGCCAACCCTTCTGTGCAGCTGGTGTTAAACACGGTCAATGCCAAACAACGCTTTTTGTTTTTAGCGCATCCCACCAAACCTTTATCAAACGATGTGGTGATGCAAGGCCACTGGGGCTATAGCCCCAACACCACGGCACAGCATTATTCGACGCGACACCTCAAATTTTTAGAAACTCTTGGATCTAAGCCCTCGGCCTACGCCTACGACATCCACTTAGGTCCTGACACGCCCAAGCCTGCACCGCACCGCGAAGGTATGTTGATGGTCATCAACAGCCAAAGTAGTGCAACCAATAAATCGTTCTCACTAGAGTGGTTAGAAGCGTTTGTGCAAGCGGTGTACACCCAGCAACCAAACATACGCATGCAGCTGCTCAGTGCCAGTCCCTCGCTAGAAATAGCCATGCGCAACATGTTCAGTGCACTGTCTAACCGCGTGACGGTGACGCCGTTCGCCCCGACCGTCACGCCATCATTGGCCATCATTCAAAGCGCTGACTTGGTGGTCACCCCCGACACCTATGCCGTGCATGCAGCCAGCGCATGGAATAAACCTGTGATTGCGCTGTATGAACCCAGTGTGTTGTCGGTAGATTCTTGGGAGCCGTTGTCTGACACGTATGCACAACTCATCGCCCCCAACGGTAAAGCTGTGAGCGACATTGCCGTGTCAGAGGTTATGCAAGCGCTGGCTCATCTGCTCGCCAAGCCAAAGTCACGCGAGCGCGTGTTCTTGAAATAAGCTCAGTTTTCGATGAGTAAGGCGCGCTGTTCGGCTGTCCACTTTTGATCTAACGGAACTAGCTTGGCTTTATCCACAAAGGGTGGATAGCCGCCCTTCATGGTCAGACGGATGTAGTGGTGGTTAAAGCAATCCAACGCGATGTGCATGGGACGAATGTCCCCCACCTCACGAGCGCGCATGGCGGTGCGCAAAAACAAATCAAAGTCTGCGGCTTGTTGGGTTTCATCCCATGGGCCCAAGATGTTTAGCGCACGGCGCGAAAACATCACGGTGTTACCCACAAAGCCTTCCACCGCTTGGTGTTTGAAGTTTTCTTGGCGGTTTTTACAAAACGCCGCCCAGTTACCGTACATCCACTTGTGCATCAGCAGCAAGCTGTTGCGACCTGTGCCAAACAAACCCACAAGCCCGCGAATGCGGTTCCAGCGGCGGCGCAACTTTTTGGTCGCCGCCTTGCTTTCAATACGCTCGATACCGCAAGAGGTGATGACATCGAGCTGGTTGTGTTCGGCGTTGGCAATGAGTGTTTCGTCCCAACCTTCGCTCACGATGATGTCATTGTTCAAGAACGCCAACCACTCGCCTTTGGCAATTGCAATACCCTGATTCTGTGACACGGGATATGAAAAGTTGCCAAGGTTACGAATAACCCGAACACCCACCGACTCAAAGAAATCAGCACTTGCATCGGTCGAGGCGTTATCAATAACGATCAACTCGAAAGAATTCTTGGTGTTCTTGACCAAGTTCTCCCAATAAATCTGGTTCATCGGCAACTGGTTGTACACCGCTGTGATGATGCTGAGCTTGGGTTTGTTTTCAGACATGGTCAGGCTTTTCAATGGAATTTAAAGCAAGCGATACACACGCTCAGCCGACACGTCTTCTAAGCAACGCATGTGGCCCAGCGGACACGTGCGCTCGTAGCAAGGCGCACAAGCCAGCGGCGGTTGGTAGTTGCCATCCACGCGCAACCACACCACACGCGCACGCTCGTTCAGCGGTGGCGTGTGCTCGGGGCTGGATGAACCAAACACCGCCACTTGCGGCACGCCAAACGCAGCGGCCACGTGCATGAGGCCAGAGTCATTGCTTACCACGCGATGTGCATAAGCAATGAGCGCAAACGCTTGCATCAGATTGGTTTGACCCGCCAAGTTAAAGCAGTTCCCAGGTTTTTGAGCGTTAGCCGCCGTCGCAATTTCTTGGCAGATGTCAAACTCTTTGCCAGAGCCCAACAAGAATACAGGTCGATCAATCTTGGCGGCGAGTTCTGCAAAATGTTTGGCGGGCCAACGCTTGGCGGGACCGTATTCAGCACCCGGTGCAAACACGACATAGCTGTGCTTGGCCAAGGTGGGCAGCGTGGGCATGTTGGTGGCCAACTCTTCCAACGCTTCGTCCAGCAAACCGACGCCCGCTTTGAGCACGGGGCGTAAATCGCCCACCAGCTTCATGGGGCCGGTGCGCGTTTGGCCGACAAGGCTCAAGGCCGCATACCACTCCACCATGGGTGGGCGTTCTTCGGTTTGGGGGTTGTCTAAACGGTCGGTCAGCAGCCCAAAACGCATTTCGCCGGTGTAGCCCACGCGTTTAGCAATGCCTGCCATCCAAGGCAGCAAAGCACTCTTGAGTGAGTTGGGGCACACATAGGCCACGTCAAACTTGCCGCGCAGTTGATTGGCGAGTTTGATACGCCCCATCAACTGCAGGCCGCCGTGCTTGAACGGCATTTCAATCAC
>JACCDZ010453242.1_pt1 | contig 10102 bp, 16 predicted proteins | sample 7449551 | NCBI WGS metagenome assembly JACCDZ01 (sample SAMN15323452, study PRJNA562643) | freshwater metagenome | isolation source: river surface water | place: USA:Blue River Watershed | collected 2017-08-18
AGAGGATTTAGCGCCTATACTTTTAATCCTATTAGTAGTTTTAAACCAGAATTTTATCCTGTAGATATCGTAAACATATATCAAGATATAAAATGGTATTTTCCTAAAATGCGTTCCGGACAACTGTTGTCAACTCCGTTATACTCTGGTGAAAAACCTGTTTGTGCTTACTTTGTTAAAGAAGTCAGCAGACAAAGTGAAATCGTAGATTATACTAAGTGTTGGTAAAAATGGGAACCCTTAAACCAGGAGCTAGATACATTTATGAACATGCTGATGGTATTACCTATGCTAGAGAATTTGGTGCACCACCATCAGAAAGAAGGATAATCGGTTGGGACAGTCAAAAAAGTGATGGGCGTTCACTACAGGAACATATCAAAGAAAAACAATTATGGGAAGACATACATCGAGCTGCCAAAAATAACCCCGCTTTACAACATGCCCTGGATCAGTGTATAATAATTTATAATTTAAGTAAAGATCATGAGTCTTGATATCAAAAAAGAATTGCATGGTGTAGACATGCGAGATAAAGATGCATTTAATAATTGGACTGATGAAGAAAGAAAATCATTTAGTCCATATATTTTAATGAGATATGTAAGCAATGTTCAAGGTGATGAAGATGTGCAAGAATGGTTTGTAGAAATGACAAATGAACTGGTGAATAAAAATCACTGGACACTGAGTAAAAATCATAAAGGCCTTCTTTGGAAATTATTTGCAGGATGTGGCACTGGTGCTAAGGCGTATCATCCATATCTAGCCGCAGGCAAAAAACAAAAAGCAGTTAAAGTAGAAAAACTTCTAGCTGAACTCAATCCTTCTATGAAGATGGAAGATATAAAATTACTAGCCAGTATGATGGATAAAAATGACATACAAGAACTTTTTGACAAGTTGGGGTACGACAAAAAGCAACGCAAAGAATATGAATGATTATATTTGCACACACTGTAAAAGAAGCTACACCAAAGAAAGTACATTGGTGGCGCATATGTGTGAGCAAAAACGTCGTGCTTTGCAGAAAGATGAAAAACGTGTACAGGCTGGATTTTTATCCTATAATAGATTTTATCGTCTAACACAGAATGCTAAAAAAGACAAAACTTACGAAGAATTTTGCAAAAGTCCTTATTACAATGCTTTTGTAAAATTTGGAAGTTTCATTAATAATGTCAACCCATTGTATCCTGATAAATTTGTTGATTTTGTAGTAAAGTCGGGAGTAAAGTTAGATCATTGGTGTAGGGATGAACTATATGATACATACTTAACAGAGATGATCAAAGTAGAACCTGCTGATTCTGCTATACAAAGAACTCTAACTACGATGATGGAATGGGGAGAAGAAAACAACGCTGTGTTCTCTCATTATTTTGATTATGTAAATTTAAACAGAGCAGTATATCATATATCCAATGGGCACATCAGTCCTTGGGTATTGTTGAATACAACTTCTGGACAAACACTTTTATCTAAACTCAATGATGAACAATTAGAGATGATTGTAGATAAAATAGATCCTGGATATTGGAGTAAAAGATTTAAAACTTATCCTAGCGAAATTGCTTTGGTAAAAGAAATTTGTAAAGAAACTGGATTAAAATAATGCCTGATATCGATATTGACTTTTATGATAGAGATCAAGCATTAGCATTGATAAAACATATTCCTGCAAGTAGATTAGAAAATGGGGAATATAAAAAACATAGCACTGGTGTTTACTTGCACAATATTCCTGTGGATCCAGTTAATAATTTTTCCAGCATAGATTATGAGCAAGCAGAAGAAAGAGGATACTTTAAAGTTGATTTCTTGAATGTTAACATCTACAAAGACATCAAGTCAGAAGAAGAATTAAGTAGACTACTTTCAATAGAGCCACTTTGGGATTTATTAGAACAAAAAGAATTCTGTGATTTAGTATTTCATATAAATGGATATCATGACTTAATATCCAAAGTCAAACCTAGAAACATTGAACAATTGGCTATGTTTTTGGCACTGTTGAGACCTGGGAAAAAACATTTAATTACTAAATGCCAGACAGAAGGATGGGATAGTATTAAAGATGAAATTTGGCTTAAAACTGACGATAGTTATAGTTTTAAGAAAAGTCATGCAGTGGCATATGCTCATGCCATAGTCGTGCAAATCAACAGCATTTGCGAAAAAATCAGTTACGGGTTTTCTTAACCGCTCTTACTAACTGAATACTCTTTCTTTTCACACGTTTTTCCGCAATATCGTTCAAGTTTACTATGGGACCAAAAACGTGTTCTATGTCCTTGCTATTTAGAGTTTTTATGTAAGATCTAAAAACGCCCATTTCATTCTTTAGGAAAATATTAATGGGGATTTTTCTATTGCTTTCCCACCACCATTGTTCCCCTAATTCTAAAAGAAGCTCTTTTTCCTGTTGATTAATGATAGCTCCAATATCGTAGATACTGACCACGCTTTCATTCTGGTTGATTATGATCCCAACGATCTCTAATTCGCTGCTTCTAATGCAAGTTAGAAAGGGAAATGTTTTTTTCAAAATTTCGTTAGTTTGCTTCACTCGTGGATCCAAATAAATATGCATATGTTGAATTTACCAGTCTATTTATATACACCAGCCATTCGAGTCTTTTTAGATTTGGAAAATTCTACCAAAAGAGGGGTAGATATGATGTATCACGGATATGTGAAACTAGCCAAAGGCGTCACAAATACTATACGATTTAATTTTGTCAATGGTGATCAAAGATCCATAGCCGTTGATGATAAAGAGTTTGTTTTCAAATTGTTTGATTCTTATACAAATAAAGAACTGCTATCAAAAGATATTACAATATTAGATGACGGAGAAACACTGAATCTCAGAGGTCAGACAGTTATCACAGTCAGTGGAGAAGAAACTAGAGATATGATTCCTGGTCATTACAATTACTCTGTTTTAAGAAAAGAAGGTGCCATATTACATCCAGTGTTCATAGACGGAGCCAGCAAGTTACAAGGGCAAGCTCTTTTAGAAGACGGCATCACTGCTAAATTTATTCCCAGCGAAACATTGACTTTTTTACAAGGACAGGATGATCTTTATACCTCAGGCCCCATAGCAGCCAATAGAGATGGTAAGGGCAATAATGCACTACATACCTTCCAATTATACTTTACAAATTTTACTGGAAATTTCAAAATATACGCAACATTAGATAATTCCAGTTCAAATCCAAATTGGGCAGAGATATCAGATTTAAACTATACCAATCAATCAAACAATATCACTATCAATATTGAAGATATGAGCAATGCCACATACTTTAAATTTGAATATACACCCACTGCCGGTAGCATTGACAAAATACTATTTAGAAGCTAAAATGTATGCATGATTCTAATGCAGACAGAACTTCTTTCATATCTACCCTTTAAAAGAAAGAACACTGCATCTGGCTGGATCAGTTTTGATGCACCGTGCTGTATACACAACGGCGAATCGCAGGACACACGCCAACGTGGTGGATTTATATCACATGGTTCAGGCGGATTTACATATCATTGTTTCAACTGTGGATTCAAAACTAGTTGGTTGCCTGGACGCCAAATATCAGTAAAAAATAGAAAATTTTTCCGTTGGGTTAATGTACCAGATCACAAGATCAATGAATGGAGTTTGGAAGCTTTAAAACTTTTAGATTCTGCTGAGAATGTCAAATTAGAAAATAGAGAGTTTACAGAAAAATTATTGCCACCTGAAACAGTTACTTTAGAAGAAGCATTGGGTGTTTACGAAGACAGTGTTAAATGTTTGGAATACTTGCTTGAACGTGGTTTAGAATTAGAAGACTTTGATTGGCAATATTGCCCTTTGCCAGGATACAAAGACCGATTGATATTACCATTTTATCATAAGAAAAAACTAGTAGGTTACACTGGTAGAAAAGTAACATCTGGCAGTCCAAAATACCTCAGCGATGCACAAAGCGGTTATGTTTTTAATATCGATAATCAAGATTATAAGAACAAAATTGTTTTGGTCACTGAAGGACCATTCGATTCTTTAGCAGTCAATGGTGTTGGGTTGCTAACTAATATACCCAACGACCAACAAACTGCTATAATTAACAGTCTAGGAAAAACTGTTATTGTCGTTCCAGATAGAGATTATCCAGGAATGCAACTGGTAAAATATGCAATGAATAACGGTTGGTTAGTGTCTATTCCAAACTGGGAAGATTCTGTCAAAGACGTCAGTGAGGCAGTGGAAAAATATGGAAAATTATTCGTATTAAAAGACATCATAGACACAGCCACTGACAGTAAAATAAAAATAGAACTTTTTATGAAAAAATATCCTAAGGAGTTAAAACATGCAGACTAACATAAAACCTGGATCTAGATGGCTGTCCTCAGAGATGAAAGAATTTATAGTCATATCTGTTCCAGAAGTAGAAGGTAGAGTTTGGGTACACTATAGAACCAATTTTAAAGAAGAAAATACAGAACACAGTTGTTTAATCGAAAGCTTTTTAAGCAGGTTTGGTCCTGCTCCAGAATGAGGTATAAATGTTAAAAACAAATTATGGCAGTGACACACAGCGATTGTATTTAGAAATGTTTCTCAGTGATGCTGAGACATTTGTTCGTTGTCAAAATATTTTTGATCCAGAAAATTTTGATATTAAATTTAGAGAAGCGGCAGAGTTTATTACTTCCTATGTTGACAAGTATAAAGTCATGCCAGAACTCTCTATTGTTAATACTAGCTGTAGTACAGATTTTAAAGATGCCACAGGATTGCCAGAAGGCAATTATGATTGGCTGTTAGATGAATTTGAAAAATTCAGTAGGCACAAGGCACTGGAGAGAGCAATTATCAAAAGTGCAGACTTATTGGAAAAAGGGGAGTTTGGGCCTGTAGAAAACATGATCAAACAAGCTGTACAGATCAGTCTTAACAAAGACATGGGCACAGACTATTTTGAAGATCCCAAGGCAAGATTGATGGGACTTAAAGACAAAAATGGACAGGTGAGCACAGGATGGCCGAACTTCGACAGGAAATTATTTGGCGGTTTCAACAGGGGAGAACTGAACATATTCGCAGGTGGATCGGGGGCTGGGAAGAGCTTATTCTTACAGAATTTAGCCGTAAACTTCAGTCAGGCAAATCTGAATGTGTTATACGTTACACTGGAATTGAGCGAACAGTTGGTAGCGATGAGATTGGACTCGATGATGACTGGACTGCCGACCCGAGAGATCTTTAAAAGCATTGATGATGTTGAATTAAAAGTCAAAGTAGCAGGCAAGAGTCAAGGTGCAATACAGATCAAATATCTTCCTTCAGGAAAAAATATCAACGATCTTAGAGCATACATCAAAGAATATCAAGTGAAAAAAGGTCGCAGACCAGATGTGGTTTTAATTGACTACTTGGACTTGATGATGCCTATCAGTGTCAAAGTCAGTCCCAGTGACTTGTTTGTCAAAGACAAGTATGTGTCAGAAGAGATTCGTAACTTTGCCATGGAACAACAATGCGTATGTGTTACAGCGTCGCAGTTGAATCGTAGTGCTGTGGAAGAGATCGAATTTGACCATAGTCATATTTCAGGTGGCCTCAGTAAGATCCAAACAGCTGATAACGTGATTGGTATTTTTACTAGCCGTGCTATGCGTGAACGTGGACGTTATCAAATACAGTTTATGAAGACACGTAGTAGCAGTGCAGTAGGACAGAAAATTGATTTAGATTTTAATCTAGACAGCTTACGTATTACTGATCCAGGTGAAGACAGTGATGATGCCAGTTTTAATCAAGGTGGCGGAAGACCACAGCCCAGTTCTGGTACAGCCAGTATAATCAATGGTTTGAAAAAGACCAGCACAGTAACTGATGACAGTGCTAGAGAACCTGATCAAGGTGTCACTGTGGGTAAAGTGCGTGGAAAAGTAGATGGCAGTAAACTACGTGAAATGTTGGCTAATATCAACACTGAACGTGACTAACACATCCATTGTTTAGTGGTATTAGTGGCAGCTAGTTCTATTCCCTGCTGCCACTGATCATCACCATCTAGACCTAAAATAAAATCAGCATTGGCGTCAGTCACTAACCAACTGTGTTCGTGAGTCCATGGTGGCAGACCAGCCAGTTCCCCTTCCAGTTGTCCTGGTGCCCATGTGCAACAGCCCACCATCATTCTAAAACTTTCTGCATTGTGCCTAGTTAAAAGATTGCTGAGATAGCCCAAGTCATTGTTGACAAAGACTCCGTCACTGACTTCTATGGACTCTCTGTTTTTATCTGTGCCATCGTGTATGATATAAACAGAACCAGAATTAACTGGACCACCTAAATGTGATCTACCTGGTAGATTCATCTCTATACCTAACTTCTGCATGAGCTCTGTGTTGGTGTAGACTATGGGCTTGTTTAATATCAATCCCCATGCTCCAGCATCACTGTGTTGTACCATATAAATCACTGAGCTGGCGAATCTTTTGTCCATGATATTAGGTGGACTGATCAGTAGTTTGCCTGTTAAATTTTCCATACTTTGTTATTTACGCTCCAATAAATATATGGTATGCAGATAATTGATTTTGTTCAACCCGTTAACTTACACAATAAGCTGAATCCATCACTGTGGGATGGCACAGAGCTCAAGCCACAGGTGCGATTAAAATTATTAGAGATCGCACATGAATTTATCAAATATCTCAAACTAGATTCACTGCCACTGAAAGACATAGTGATCACTGGCAGCAACACTGCCTTGACTTACACAGAACACAGTGATTTAGATCTACACATCATAGTGGACAAGGATCAGATATCTGCACCAAGAGACATAGTGGATCAGATGTTCGATGCCAAACGCAGACTTTGGAACAACACCTATTCTGTGACCATCAAAGGCATACCTGTGGAGCTATATGTAGAGCACAGCGAAGAACACGTGGAAGGCACTGCCTACAGCATCATGACAGATCAGTGGCTGAACCGTGAATTGAAGAAGCCGCCGAAATTGGACACTGCCGCAGTCAAGGCCAAGTATCAGGGCATGGTCAGCAAGATCAAACGAGTGTTGGATCGCACACAGCGAGTGGAAGATCTAAAGGATCTCATGGATCAGCTCAAGCGATATCGAAAAGCAGGCTTGGACAGGTACGGTGAATTCAGCACTGAAAACCTAGTGTTCAAAAGTCTCAGAAATGCCGGGTGGATCGAGGCCATAGCCAAAAAGCGTCAGCAGTTAACGGACATAGAGCTTAGCCTAGATGAAAAGATGATTTTTGATGGCATTTTTTAAAGAAACCGGCAAAAAATCAATAGAAAAAATAACGAAAATTCACAGAAACTGTGAGAAATTGCCACGAATTTTTTAAGGTATATCTAAGCATATGAAAACATATCAAAATCAACGAAATCAATTGATTTCACAGTTACAGTCCTTGGATCAACAGATGACTGTATTGACCGAACAGATCAGAGCCGTCAAAACCGTAGAAGAAAAGCTACAGTGTTTTGATCAGAGAGACACTGTCATGCAACAGCAGACCGAACTACAGCTGGCGTTGGTTCGATTGGATCAACAGCACATAGAAGAACTCAACAGCACTGCCAGTCAGCCAAGATTTCAACCGGGTCGTATCTAACACTGTAAATATGGTTATGAAACTATCACAAGTAGACAAACTGCCCACAGAGCAGAGTTTTCTCACAGTCACTGACAGTGCCGCCGAGGTCATAAGAAACATCGCTAGAAGCAAGCCCGAAGGTTGTTTTCGCATAGACGCAGACATCGGTCCCCAACAGACACTGTGGCGTTTTGAGTGGGTGGATGAATTCACCGGCGAAGATTTCATCACCACCGCCAATGGCGTGGACATAGTGATGACAGCCACTACCATAGCCTATATATTAGATGAATATACCTTGGATTATGTGAACACGGAATTTCGTATCAAGAAAAATCCCGATGGCGCATTGAGGCATCAACGATGACACTGTGGAATAAAGTCCGAGATTTCTGGGTGCGTAGCTATACCTCAGACCGCAGAGCATTCTACGCAGAAACAGTGGCCAGCATTGCTGTGTTCACTAGCATGACTTGGATCGCAGTCACAGCCAATCATCCTCCCATGCATTTGATCTATCCCATCAGTTTCATAGGTGCTGTGTTCAGTATCTACAGTTTTCTACGTAGGGGCGCAGGCTGGCCCTTGGTCATGACCTCATACTTTGCCTGCCTACACTGCTTCGGATTCGGTCGTGCTATGGGGTGGTACTGAAGGGGCGAAGCCCCGCGCGAAGCGCGAACGGCTGTAGCGGTGATTTCACCCGCTATTAACAGCACAGTTAACGTGTAAATTCAATCCAACATTCGTAGTAGGGATCATAGCGCCAACCCGGCGGGGGCGTCAAAGGATCGTAGCGCAAAGGATCTGTCAAGGGCGTGACTTCGGGTGTATGTCGCTCAGTGTATCTCTGTGCTATGCGCTGTCTAATGTCAGGGTCGGTGTATTGATCAGCATAGACACCTTCGGTCAAACGATCTATAACACTGTGACCAAAAAATACTCTACGTAGGAACTGTGATAACATCATGATACTAGATGCTGTGCTAGAACCATACAGCTGATCCACACCCATATGGTATTAAATCCCACCAGTGTGGGCAGTAGCTTTTTATTCGACGCCCATATCAGTGTCAAACTGGTCGCCAGTGTAAGAAAGAACAGCCACCATATCTGTATGCCAAAGATCAATCCAGGAACAATGATAACGGCTTTGGCGGCCCAGCTGGCAAATTCCACAGTGTTGTAGTCAGTCCAATATTCTCTGGTAAACCACATACCGTAACAGGACTTGATTTTGTCCCATTTAGAATGCGTATAGACGATTCCGATCAGTATAAAAAATGCTAGGTTGGCTGCGATAATTTGTGTGGTAGTCATAGTAGTATATATTATTTCACAGTTCACACATCATAAATAATTGAAAGAGGAAAACACCATGCCCTATAGAATCAAAGCACGTAATCAACGAGGTCAAACAGTGACTAGGATGGATCTGGACTACACACATGATCCCATACACGATAGACGATATGCTGAACAGTTAGCTGAAGATTTTGCCAGTACACGCAGTCATGGTGGACCATGGACAGCCATAGTGGAATACTACAAAGACACTATAGCCAATCCCCTATGGGATAGACAAACGGGTGCTGTGCGTAATCCCTACGATAAAAAGAGATAAAAGATGAAAGCATCTGAGTTTATAACAAAGCACACTGTGGCGGAAGCTAGACGCAGTGCAGTGGATCAAATGCCACAGGGATTTGGGGGTGGTGGAGCGGGTGGTGGTCGACCAGCAGTTTGGCGCGATAACAGATTCAATCAAGCAATAGATCCAAATTTTGGAAAAGGATGGCCCACAGCTCGAGGTGACAGACGTGAACGCCCAATTGAGCCAGCAGCCAGTGACCGATCAGTATCTCCTGAATTAATTGGACTGGGCGGAGCTTCAGTGGCAGGTGGGGCATTATATCAAGCTGGACAAAGCAGTGAAACAGGCAAAGACCAAAATACGGACAGCAGACCTCAAACACAGACACAGACTGGCAGTTCAGGCAGAGGCGACACGGGAATGCCAAGGGCTAAACCCAATGACGGCGTAGCAGTGGCCACAGATAAAGGTCTAAGAGGAACAACTACTGCTAGACAAGAACCTAAAACTGCTGATGATTTGGCACACTTCAGTAAAGGCGTGTTTGCTACTAGAGCTGATAGATTGAATCAAGCTAAAGTGGACAGCGTGTTGGGTCCAGGATATAGAGCAGGCACAGCGGCAGCTAATAGAGCATTAGCAGACTACTTTAGACAGGAACGGGCCCGTGAAGTGATGGCAAAAGAGGCTGAGCGTATACTACAACTCAGCGGACTACGAGATCGAGAACAGCAGGAATTAGATCAAGAACTGGCCCAGCGACAATCTCAGCAGAGTCTGAGAGATCCAGAACAACAGTGATCACACTGTCAGCACCGGCGGGTCTACAGACCAAAAAAAATTGGCGCGCAATTTTTTAAAAAAGTG
>JACCDZ011132114.1_pt1 | contig 10101 bp, 8 predicted proteins | sample 7449551 | NCBI WGS metagenome assembly JACCDZ01 (sample SAMN15323452, study PRJNA562643) | freshwater metagenome | isolation source: river surface water | place: USA:Blue River Watershed | collected 2017-08-18
ACTGCTATGACCACCATGTCTCGCGCCCTCGTGCCGCTCGATGCGTGGCCGCCGACCCTCTGGCCCGAGTGGGCGACCGTGCCCGCCACGGCGCTGGCCGAGTGGGCGACCGTTCCCGCCGCCATGGCGCTCGTGCCGTGGTGGGTCCGCGTCCTGACCACGCTGGCGACGCTGTACACCCTCATCAACACCATCGTGGGCACCGGCAAGGCGACGTGGATCGTCCTGCGCTGGGCGTGCATCGTCCTGCGCTGGGCGGGCCGCACGCTGCATGCAGCCACCGTGTGCCTATGCGCAGCGGCCGCGCGCACCGCGAGCCATGCCGCCGCCGTCGTGACTGACCTCTGCCGCCGCACCGAGCTGCCGTCCCCGGAGGCGCAGTTCGTGAGTCGCCTGCGCGACGCGTACATGGCGGCGCGGAACGCCTCTGCGCCCGCCCCCCTGACCGTCCGCGTCCCCTCGCTGGCCGAGATCCAGACCGCCATGCTGCACGCCATGAGCCATGCGACGCGCGGCGGCACCAAGGTGAACGCCATGCGCCGGTTCATGGCCCTCGCCGCCGCGTCACTGCCGCCGCCCAGTGGCATCCCCGCGTGGACCGACACGCGCGTCGACGCCCGCATGATCTGCCGCATCGCACAGGCCGCGATCGACCGCCACCCTTACGTGTGGTCCCCCCACTCCACGCGGCTGCGGTGAGCTTGCGCTGCGGTGAGCTTGCGGTGCGGTGAGCTTGCGGTGCGGTGAGCTTGCGCTGCGGTGAGCTTGCGCTGCGGTGAGCGCACAGTGAGCTGGGTGAGGCACACGACGATCATGTGCCATCTTTTTTACAGCATGCGCCGCTTACACACATTACGCAGGGCAGTTCGCGATGCACGGATGCTCGACACGACAAGCAGACATCGCAGAAGCACACACAAACGTGGTGAGGGGGGTGCAGCCAAGCTGAGCGACGCATTGCGAGAACAGCGCGCGGCACTGGGGGCACGTCGCGCCGGCGCTGGATGCCTGGCACGCGGTCCTCGCGGGATTGGGCACTTGCCCGGCCGGACATGCGGTGCACGACGCACGTCCCGCCGACGTCGCGACGCGTCCGGCGGGACACGTCATGCACCGCGCGTTCCGGCCTCCAGCCGAAAACGTGCCAGCCGAGCACCGAGAGCACGTGGCACTTGCGCCCGACACCCTGACGCCAAATCCTGCTCGGCACGTCGGAGCGGTGACGCACGCCGTCTTTGCAGCGTTCGGAACGGTCCCGGAGCGACAGGTCGTGCACGACGCACGTCCCGTCGTCGTCGCGACGCGGTCAGCCGGGCACCGTTGGCAACGGGCATTCTGGCCGCCAGGAGAAAAGGTGCCCACGGCACATACCGTGCACGTCATACGCGCGCGATCAAACCCCCTGCCGGGCGCGCAGGATGGCGTCGACACGCACGCTGTCTTGGCCGTGTTGGGGATCGTGTTCGTAGGACAGACGTCGCACCGGGATTGGCCCGGCAAGCGGGTGACGCTGCTGCCGACGCACGGCAGGCACATCGCCGTCGCCGGCGGGCCGCCGAGAGAAAACTGGCCGGCGGGGCACCGGACGCACTGGCCAGCGACGCGGCCGTAGCCAGGGTCGCAGCGAGCGAACAGTTGCGCCGCCGCCGTGGATGCGCTCAGGGCTACGACGATTGCCAGGACGGCCGCTGCCGCCGCCACTTTCCGGGTCATGCTGCGCGATGCTGCCGCCGCTGCCATCTCCGACGGAGCGAGATATGTGGTCGCACAGCAGCCCATTCGCCTTCATTTGTATCTGTGATCCTCGCTCCGAAACCCTAACCCGAACCCTAGCCCTAACCCTACCCCTGTGACGAGTATAAGGCCCTCGCGCGCACGCGCATCATGCGCACCGCCCTCCGACCACCATGACGTTGACGGCGACGCTACCGCGCAGTCGCGCCGCTGCCGCAGACGCGCAGCTGCTGGTCTCGGTCGAGGGCAACATCGGGAGCGGGAAGAGCACGCTGGTGCGCGAGGTGGCGGCGGCGATCGACGGCGCCGACGACGGCAGCGCGTCCCTCGCCCGGGCGGTGACGACGCTGCAGGAGCCGGTCCACGAGTGGGAGCGGCCGCACGCCGAGCTGGGGGGGCGCAGCATGCTGCACACCGTCTACACGCCGTCGGAGAGCGGCGCGAGCGTCGCGCCCTTCCAGATCTACGCGCTCATGTCGCGCCTGCGCCAGACGCTGGCCGCGCGGTGGGCGGGCCGCGACCTCGTGCTCAGCGAGCGGTGCATGGCGTCGGACCGGGCGCTGTTCATGGAGCCGCAGTACCGCACCGGCCGCGTCCGCCCCGAAGAGTGGATCGCGTACGAGGCGTGCTTCGCGCCCGCGGCGGACGTGCTGGGCCGCCTCGCCGACCCGGCGGTCGTCGTCTACCTGCGGTGCTCGCCGGAGACGGCGTGGCGGCGGGTGCAGGGGCGCGGGCGCGCCGAGGAGAACGGCGTGACGCTGGACTTTCTGCGCGAGATGCACGACCGCCACGAGGCGTGGATGGCCGAGCTGCGACGCGACCGGTCGGCGCTGGTCATCCCCCTGGACGCGGACGACGAGGGGGCCAGCGCGATCGCGCGCCACGTGGACCTGGTGGTCGACGTGCTTCGCCGACTGACGTGCCGATTCGACGCGTCGCATCTGTACACGCTGCTGCGGCGGGATTGCGACGACCGCGTGTGACCGCATTTTTTTCTGCAGAGCGAGGGTAGTCGTCCCCGACAGCAGCAGCGCAAGCCGCCGCCTGCCGCAATCCATCTGTAACTGTAAAGAGATATGGCAACCGCCTTTGACGCGATGAACGGCCTCGGCAGCGACGCGTGCGCGATCGAGGCGCGCGACCTCCAAAACCAGGGTATCACGACGTACATGACGTCATACCTGCGCCCCGACGCCACGTGCGACGCCCGCGAGTCCGCCAGCGCGCGCGCGATCGAGACGCGATCCCGCACGCAGTGGATGGGCTACGGCATGGACTCGTGCCGCGTGGACGAGGACTCGGCGCTGCGGCAGGCGCCCGGGGGCATGACCAACCTGCGGGGGCGTCAGCAGCTGAGCGCGCGCACGTTCCTGGCGGTCCCCGATCTGTCGCGCGGGCAGCAGCGCGGCGTCGCGGACGACGACGGCCCCGGGCTGCAAGGCGCGCTGCGCACCGGCATGGACACGACGCTGCTCAACGCCTGCTCGCGCGTTTCTGAGAAGGATTTTCGGCGCTTCGCCCCCAACGTGTGCCCCGTGGGCGTCGAGCACATCGTGCCCACGTTCTGGGTGCACGGCGGCGCGTCCTCCCGCGACATCGCGCGCTCGACCGAGTTCCTGGCCGCGACGCGCTGCAGCACCAAGGCCCCGCCAAAAAAGTAGTTGACAGTCATTTACACGCGCGGCCGCTTCACGGGCGACTGGAATGAGCCCGGCGTCGGGGACACGGCAAACGTGCGAGACATGAAACGCAGCATGACAACGCGGTCATCCTCCTCTCGCACCGCCGGCGTGCCCTGAAGCAGCCGCTTGATCGAAGCCTGGATCCTCGCATGCACACTCTTCATCACTTCGTCGAACTGGGCCAGCGCGGGCGCCGCGGCCTGGCGCGCCTCCACCACGTCGATCGCCGTGGACTCGCTCGAGAGGTAGGACACTCCGCTCTTCAACGCCATCGCGCGAGTGAGCACGCGATCCGCGGCCCGGTACACCGCCCGGACGTGCTGGAACGCGATGCGCATCGCTTGGGCGTCGGCAGCGAACGCTTGGTCAAATTCCTTGACCGCGCCGATCAGACCGATCTTGGCGGACTGCGCCTCCGAGATCACCACCAGGTACTTGGTGATGCCCCGGCAATCCTCCGCCGTCAAATCCTTGGCCTCCGTCAGAAATGCGTACGCCGCCGGATCGTGCGCCGCCGTCGGCTCCGTGCCAAACTCGTGGTGGACGGCCTTGAGCGCGAGCTGGGCGATGACCCACGCGACTTGCGCACCGGCGTCCGGCGTCACCTTGCGCCACCGCTCCATGATCGCGTGGAGGCGGCGCTTCACCGCCCAGCGCCACGCCGTCACGTCCACGTCCTGCTGCTGGGGCTGCAGCCGATCGAGGTGCTCGGCGATGCGAGTGCGCGTGACCTCGGCCCGTGCCGAGACCGCGGAGGCCACGCGTCGCATGGCCACCACGCCGTCGCCGCGGTCCAGCAGCACGCGCACATCATCAAACGTGGCGTCCAGCGTCTCCTCGATGTCGATGGCGCACGCCCGGACGGCCAGGATCATCGCCTTGACCGCCGCCATCCACCGCATGCGCTCATCTGCCTCGCCGCCGGCGCGATTCATGATGTCGTGGATCATCTTGAGCATCACGATGACGTCCCGGTGGACCTTGCTCATGTACATGTGCACCGCGCTCGTGACCGCGCAGTCGCACAGACGCCCCCGTACTGTGTCGTCATCGCTGGACAGCTCGGGCAGCCAGCCGACGACGGTGTGACGGCTCGGGCTCTCGACGTCGGGCGTCGATTCGTCGGCCCCGTCACCTCCGTCGGACGTCGCGGTGGTCATCGACGGCGCTGGCGTCAGCGGCGGCGTCTCGCCGCGCTTCAGCGCGTTCAGGTGGGCGTCCAGACGACCCATGTCCATGGGGTTGATCTCAGTCTCGCCGCGCATGATGTAGGGGATCGCGGCGCGCTGGAACGCCATCATCATGCCGCGCGCCATCGCGCCGGTTTGCGGCGGCAGCGGTGTTGCCGGAAGCGGCGGCGTCTTCGCAAGAGCGGCGGCGGCGGCTTCGACCGGCGGCGGCAGCGGCAGCGCGCAAGCCCGTCCGCGGTTGTGTGAGTATGTGTGGCCCGGGCGAAGGGGGAAAGGATAATAGAGACTAGCTACAGTTGGAGCCTGAACGGGCCGGTTTCGGAGCGGGCCTGCCTCACGCGCCCTGCGGGTACGCCCAGCGATCGGCGCCCGGCGCGCCGAACACGCGCGCGTCCATCCGGTCTCGCGGCGCCCGCTCGGTGGCGTCGCGCTGCTCGAGGTGCGCGTCCAGCGCGGCGTTGTACGCGGCGTACTTTTTCTCGAGCTGGCGTCCCCTCGCCCGCAGCGCGGCCGTGCTGCCCACGGCGGCCGCCGCTTCGGCCGCGGTGACCGGTGGGGGGAGGGGCGCGTTGTCGTCGTCGAGGTCGTCGCGGCTGTCGGCGGTCACGTCGTCCTCGGACGATGCGGGGGGCGCAGCGCCGGAGGCATGTTGCTGATCGCGCCACCGCGATACGACGCGCGTCAGGCTGCGGACGACGAACACGAGGACGACGCCTAGGACGATGACGATGGCGGCAAACACGCCGAGGCCGCCCAACTTGGCCGAGACCTGTTGTCTCAGGCTCACGTCGAGGGGCTGCACCGCGCCGCCGCCGCTTGAGCCGCTCGTAGCAGTGGACATCGGGGCGCGCGTCGCGTCGCCGGGCGCACGTTCCGTCTGCCAGTAGCCGCGCACAATTTGGAGCGGGCGGCGGACCGCACGTCGCAAAAAAAGGCGGTCGCAGAACGTAGAGACGGCGCCGGCGCGGCCAGACACACCTACGCCACGCGTGACGACCATGTCGGATCGCGCGCTGCTTCACATGAAGCGGGTGGCGGACGCCTTCCGCCCCGGCGGGGCACTCGCCGACGTGGACTTGAAAGTGCTGATCGCCCAGACGCAGCCCCCGCCGTCCTCCGTCGTCGCGGGCTGGGTGGTCCCACTCCTGGCACCGGAGGTGGCGGACACGTGGGAGCGCGTGCTTGTCGAGATCGCGGAGCCGCTGCACCTCATCACTCGGGAGGTCAACGCGCTTGACGCCGAATACGCGTCCCTGAAGCGGTCGTTCAGCTTCATGGAGACGGTGCGCGTCGTTGCGCTCGTCGTGGTGGCCGGCTTTGCGATGCAGTACCTGTTCTCCAACATGATGGGCGCCAACGGTGCGAACAGCGCGAACAGCGCGAACAGCGCGAACAGCGCGAACAGCGCGAACGCAAACAACTCGGTAACCACGATCCTGCTGGTCGTCACCGCGGTGCTGGCGGTGTGCGTCCTGATGCGCGTGATCGCCGGCGCGCTCCAGGGGTCGCACGACAAGGCGCGCAAGGTCTTGGGCCCCGACGCGCCTCTCGTGCAGGCGCTGCGCAAGGTCCGGGACGGCGTGGGCAACACGTTCCTGGTCAAGTACGCGTACGCCAGGACGCGAGGCAACCTGGCCGACCTGCAGGCGCACGCGGATGAGGTGACCGACTACGCCACGGATCTGTCGGGCAGGTACGGGTGCCCGACGAACGCCGGCGCTTCGGCGGGGGGGGCGTCCGCGACGTGCATCCTCGCGACGATCGACGGATGCACGGACCTACAGAACCCGCCCTCCATCAGCCGGGTGGTGCGCGGCGACGTCGCGGTGGCGAACGGCCAAGCGACGCCCGAGGGCAAGCGGCCGCCGTACTGCCGGGACGCCCTGGCCCTGATCGCCGCGAACCTGGAGGCGATCAAGGACGACGCGCACGCCTGGGACCGGCAAGTGCTGTGGCGATGCGTGAGCTCGGGGGTCGAGCGCGCCCGCGCGCTCGTCCGTCCGGAGCCGCTGCGCGGGCCGCCCGTCGCCGGCGGGACGGCCGACGCGATGGCGCGTCACGCGGTGCTGAACGACATCGCGCCCCTCCTGCGTCTGGACGTGAGAGAGACCGGGGTCGTGGAGGAGGGGGGGCTCCAGGGGGGCGCCGGCGCGGTGTGGCTCACCGCACCATCCGGGCCGCGCGGCTTTGATCGCGTGCCCGCGGCGGCGGCCTCCAAGGGCGCGTGCTGGCGCCTCGCGCAGTCAGACCCCGACGTCCGCGCCGCCGCGTTTATCGACGGCGTCTGTTACCACGCGCGCGGCGCGACGGCGCCGATGCCCGCGCCAGCCGCGTCGGGCGGCGACGCCACCGTGATGGTCGACGCGTCATCCGGCAAGGCCGTGCCCTTGCTGGTCAGGGACGCGCCGGCGACGGCAGCAACGGCGCCCACGACCGCGCCATCCGTCACGTTGAGCGCCGCGTCTACGCGCTCGACTGCCGCGATCGAGGCCGCGCTCAAGGGCGCTGGGTACGTGATCCCGCTCGAGGCACCTTCCGGCGCGGACGCGTCCCGCACGGTCGCGAGGTGGCGGGTCGGCGGCGCTCAGGAGGAGACGCACGCAGTCGTGCCGCCGCCTCCGGCGGAGGGCGCGAGCGTGGCGCCGGGGCCCCCCCCACGCGGCCCTCCCGCCGCGCTGGCGCCAGCCCTCGCGCCGTCCGTGTTTGGAGGCGAGGCCGCGGGCGAAAGCGCAGCCGCGCCGCGTCCCACGCTCGCGCGCGTGCGCGTGGAGGCCGCCGACCTGGCGACGCACCTCGCTCGGCTGGGAAGCGCGGTGACGGCGCTGCGGACGATGACGCCCCTGGTGGCCACAGCGATCGCTCCCTTGGCGCTCAGAGCGGGCGTCGACCTGCGCGAGGCAAGCGGCGGCGGCGGCGGACGGAGCACCACCCACCGCGCGCTCGTCCACCAGGCGGTGGGCCCGCACTATGGCGCCGACGGCGCGTACGAGACGTCCGGCATGCGCGCGGCGGTCGACGACGTGCTCACGGCCGCAGCGGGCGCGATGGCTCGTCTGGCGCGCGCGCAGGCGGGGGGCGCGCCGTTCGCGACGCAGCCGGTGGTCACCCAGCGCGTCCGCGCCATGACGGGCCCCGAGCTGGAGACGCTGCACGAGCGCGCGACCGCGATGGCCCGCTGCGTCCGAGAGTATGGGCAGCGCTTCGGAGCGATCAAGGACGCCAAGCAAACGACTCCGTTGTTGGCCACCATCGCGCCGTACGTCGTGGCCCTCATGTTGATCGCGTACGTCGTGATCAATCTGCGATTCAATGCGACTGCCGGAAAGAGCGTGACAACCATGGAGGTCGTCCGCCTGATCGTCGGCGCCAGCGTCCTGCTGCTGGTCATCAGTTTGGTGGTCTCGTCGGGGGCCCGCTCGCGGATCGCCGCGCGGCACAACGACAGCCGCCTCAAGGCCAACACGTACGCCCTGCAGAACGGGGCGGCCGAGCTAGGGCACGCGCTCAAGGTCGCGCACGCGCACCTGCACCGCGGGGGGGCACGCGCCGGCAGCGCTGCCCCCGATCCATCGGACGCTAGCGCGATGACGCTGGAGGTGGCCCTCGATCGCGCGCGCCTCGCCGCGATCGCGGTGACGCAGGCGTACGACAGCTGCAACCTCATCCTCCAGGACCAGCCCCGCCTGCCCTTCCCCACGAGCCAGGTGGTGGTGCACTGCCTGATCGCGATCTGCGTGCTGTGCGTCATCGTCTACGCGTACGACGCCTTCAAGCCCAAGGACACGGTCGACATCGTCCGCGACCTGCTGGGCGTACAGGCCATGATCCGGCGCGGCGACCTGCCCATGCCCTCGGACGCCATGAAGCTCCTCAAGCGGTCCGCCGACTCGGGCGCCAAGCAGCGCGACGTCGCGCTCCTCGTCATCGCGATCCTGTTTGCGCTGTTCGCGCTCTGGGTCCCGACCAACATCCCCCGCGAGCTGGAGGCGGACGAGCAGATCGTCGGCCTGTCGCGAGACTGCACCGCGTGATCTCGCCCGCCCGCCCGTCACGTGAACCGGGTCGTGTGATCCGGACGGAGGACGGCGGCGCCCCGTCCGCGCGCCGCCGCAAGGTGCGGTGGCGGTTGCGGCGCGGGGTGAATGACGAATGCGGGGGCGGGGGCGGGGGCTCCGCTCGTGCGGAGCCCTAGGGTCTGCAGGACCGGTTCGACCATGATGCTGTCGGCGGGGCCGAGGACGGGCGACGGCGCATCGCCGTTGCTTTCGCCGCCACACCCGAGTTCACGAACAGGGATGTCGCTGTCACTGAAGCTGCGGCGCGACATCAATAAAACAATGACGGACGGATGGATGGGGAATGCGTGCGGCTCTCGCTCACCCCACTCGCTCGCTCCCCTTGTAATGTGCCTACCAAAAACCATGCGCTCCATGCCGCGCCAACAACCTACTGCGCTCGCGGCCCGGAACCCGATGGACCGACAACGTCATCGGTCAGGGGGGCCACGCTGTGCGCAGGCACCATGGTGGTGGTGTGCGCGTACCAGACGTGCACGACCGCCGACCCAAAGCCGGGGGGGGCTTGCCGGATGGCGTCCGGCGTCGGAGATTGCCTGCCGCCGTTTCTCGCTGCGGCCGCCGTCACCACGTGGTCGTCGCTGTGACGCCGGCCGTAGGCCGCCAGCGCGGCCATGACGGCGGCGTCCATGGACGACGCGCCATCGGGCTCGCCGCGTCTGGCCTCGGCGGCGGCGCCGCCAAAGCGCTTGACGCGCACGCCGAACCGTCGAAGCCACATAAACAAGTCCTCGAGCATGCGTTCGGTGCGCCTGGCCCGCTCTTACCAGAGCGCGCGCGCTTGATAGACCGATCGATAAATGGCGGCGGCGACCGGCGACGGCGGCGGGAGGGCGGCGGCGGTGACGCTCAACTCGGAGCAGGCCAGGGTGGTCGACCTGGTGCGCGACGGGCGCAGCGTCTTCTTCACCGGCCGCGCCGGCGCGGGCAAGACGCTGGTCCTGACGCGCGCGCTCGACGCGCTGCGCGCGCGGTACGGCGCGGCGTTCCGCGAGCGCGTGGCCGTGACGGCCACCACCGGCGTCGCGGCCACGCACATCGAGGGCCAGACCCTGAACTCGGCGCTGGGTCTGGGCGTCCCGCGCACGACGGCCGACTTTCGTGGCATGCTGCGCGCGCCGGCGCGCGCGCGTCTGGCCAAGTGGGATGTGCTGGTGATCGACGAGTGCAGCATGCTGTCCGCCGAGTTCGTCCAGGAGATGGACGCCATGCTGCGGGCGGCCCGCGGAATCGACCGGCCGGCAGGGGGTCTTCAGATGGTGGTGGCCGGCGACTTTTTCCAGCTCCCGCCCATCAACACGCCCCTGCCGCCCAGCTGGGGCGCCGGCGCGGCGGGCGTGCCCCGCGGCGCGTTCCTCAACCAGGGCTTTGCATTCCAGGCGCCGGCGTGGGCGGCGTGGGGCATGGACCACGTCGTCC
>JACCDZ010358137.1_pt1 | contig 10100 bp, 7 predicted proteins | sample 7449551 | NCBI WGS metagenome assembly JACCDZ01 (sample SAMN15323452, study PRJNA562643) | freshwater metagenome | isolation source: river surface water | place: USA:Blue River Watershed | collected 2017-08-18
ATGGTGACGCTTGGGTTGAAGTTAAAGGCAAAAAATTAGCTGCGCCGCAAATTTCTGCAGAAGTGCTGAAAAAAATGAAGAAAACTGCTGAAGATTACCTGGGTGAGCCAGTAACTGAAGCGGTTATTACTGTGCCAGCTTATTTCAACGATGCACAACGTCAAGCAACTAAAGATGCTGGTCGTATCGCTGGTTTAGAAGTGAAACGCATTATCAACGAACCAACTGCTGCTGCACTTGCATACGGCATGGATAAAAAGAAAGGCGACACTAAAGTTGCAGTATATGACTTAGGTGGTGGTACTTTCGATATTTCAATCATCGAAATCGATGATGTTGATGGCGAACAAACCTTCGAAGTATTGTCAACCAACGGTGACACGCACTTAGGTGGTGAAGACTTTGACTCTCGTTTAATCAATTATCTGGTTGATGAATTCAAAAAAGAGCAAGGTATCGACTTACGCAACGATCCATTGGCGATGCAACGCTTAAAAGAAGCGGGCGAGAAAGCAAAGATCGAATTATCTTCAGCCTCACAAACCGAAGTGAATTTACCGTACATCACTGCTGATGCTTCAGGTCCAAAACACTTAAATATCAAAGTGACACGCGCAAAATTAGAATCTTTAGTTGAAGATTTAATCCAACGCACCATCGACCCACTGAAACAAGCATTAAAAGATGCCGGTTTATCAGTTGGTGAAATCGATGACATCATTTTAGTTGGTGGCCAAACACGCATGCCGAAAGTGCAAGAAGCGGTAACTGCGTTCTTCGGTAAAGAGCCACGTAAAGATGTAAACCCAGACGAAGCTGTTGCAGTTGGCGCGGCAATTCAAGGTGCGGTGTTATCAGGTGATGTAACTGACGTTTTATTATTAGACGTCACGCCACTGTCACTGGGTATCGAAACTATGGGCAGCGTAATGACTGCGCTGATTGAGAAAAACACCACTATTCCAACGAAGAAGTCGCAAACGTTCTCAACTGCCGATGACAACCAATCAGCGGTAACAATCCACGTGCTGCAAGGTGAGCGTAAGCAAGCTTCTGCGAACAAATCTTTGGGTCAATTTAACTTAGAAGGCATTCGTCCAGCACGTCGTGGCGAGCCACAAATCGAAGTAACTTTTGACTTGGATGCGGATGGTATTTTGCACGTGTCAGCGAAAGACAAAGACACTGGTAAAGAGCAAAAAATCACTATCAAAGCATCTTCAGGTTTAACTGATGATGAAATCCAACGCATGGTTCGCGATGCTGAATTAAATGCTGAAGAAGATAAAAAGTTTGAAGAACTCGTGCAAACTCGCAACCAAGCAGACGCTTTAGTTCACGCAACACGTAAACAAGTGGAAGAAGCTGGTGCGAACTTAGCAACTAACGATAAGCAAGAAATCGAAGCCGCGATCAGTGCTTTAGAAGGCGTGATTAAAGGTAACGATAAAGCTGAAATCGAAGCGAAAACTCAAACATTGATGCAAGCTGCACAAAAATTACAAGGTGCAGCACAGCAACATAACCCTGGCGCGCAAGCGAATCAGGCGAACAATGGCAACGACGATGTGGTTGATGCTGAGTTCGAAGAAGTTAAAGACAACAAATAAGCGTTGTTCTTGGAATGCCGCTGCATTAAGCTGCGGTTTTCCCTGCAAATGGAAGAGCGACCGCTAATGCGGTCGCTTGTCTATCCGCTCCCATTAAGTTGAAGCAGAATATGTCAAAGCGCGATTATTATGAGGTTCTCGGCGTCGCGAAAGGTGCCGATGACAAAGAAATCAAAAAGGCTTATAAACGGCTAGCCATGAAATATCACCCAGACCGAACTCAGGGTGATAAAGCTATGGAAGAGAAGTTTAAGGAAGTACAAGAAGCCTACGAAATTCTGTCTGATGACCAGAAAAAGGCCGCTTACGACCAATACGGTCATGCTGGGGTTGATCCCAATCGCGGCGCAGGCGGCTTTGGCGGCGGCGGCGCTGATTTTGGCGATATTTTTGGTGATGTGTTCGGTGACATTTTTGGCGGTGGTCGTCGTGGTGGTGGCCAATCTCGGGCGCAACGTGGCTCTGACCTTCGCTACAACCTCGAATTGTCGCTAGAAGATGCCGTTCGTGGTAAAGAACTTGAGATCAAAGTTCCAACGCTAGTCAGTTGTGACAGCTGTGATGGCTCAGGCGCCAAAAAAGGCACGCAAGCGAAAACCTGTCCAACCTGCCAAGGCGCTGGTCAAGTTACTATGCGTCAAGGTTTCTTCGCAGTGCAACAAACTTGTCCAACCTGTAATGGCCGCGGCAAAATCATTCCAGATCCATGTACTAAATGTCATGGCGAAGGTCGTGTCGAGAAGAGCAAGTTGTTAAAAGTGAAGATCCCTGCAGGTGTCGACACTGGTGACCGCATCCGCTTAACCGGCGAAGGCGAAGCAGGCATGCACGGGGCACCAAGTGGTGATCTCTATGTCCAAGTACATGTTAAAGATCATCCTATTTTCGTACGTGAAGGCAACAACTTGGCCTGCGAAGTGCCAATTAGCTTTAGCATTGCCGCACTAGGTGGTGAAATCGACGTACCGACTCTTGATGGTCGGGTGAAGCTGAAAATCCCAGCGGAAACTCAAACTGAAAAGATGTTCCGGTTACGTGGTAAAGGCGTGCAGTCGGTTCGTGGTGGTGGTGTTGGTGACTTAGTTTGTAAAGTCGTGGTAGAAACGCCAGTGAACCTGTCTGATAAGCAGAAAGACTTACTACGTCAGCTTGATGAAAGCTGGGGTGGTGACAGCGAAGCGAAACATCGGCCTAAATCCAAAGGTTTCTTTGACGGTGTCAAAAAATTCTTTGACGATTTAACCGGTTAGGTTAAAAATACCGCCAGCGATTGCTGGCGGTGTTGTTTTAGCTGGCACAAAAATGAAAACATAGGAATGTGCATGCGAACTCTTGTAAAACCTTCATTATTAGCCATAGCGATATTCGCAACAGCTTGTGCAGAATCACCAACGGGGCGCCCGCAGTTGATGCTGACTCCGACGGCTAAGGTTAATAGCCTAGGGGAGCAATCGTTTGCTGAGCTAAAAGGCAAAACGCCAATTACTAAGCAAAAGAAAGCATCTCAGTATGTACAGTGCGTTGCTAAGGCTGTGATTGCCGTAACACCAAGCAAATACCAGCAAACTCCTTGGGAAATTGAAGTTTTTGAAGGCGACGAAGTCAATGCTTTTGCTCTGCCTGGCGGCAAGATTGGCGTCTATTCAGGGCTGCTGCTTGTGGCTGAAAATCAACATCAACTGGCTGCCGTGATTGGTCATGAAGTTGCACACGTCATGGCTGAACACGCCCGTGAACGGATGTCGAGTAATCAAGTGATCCAAACCGCGCTGGGCGTCACGAATGTCGCTTTGGAAGCGATGAGCACCAATTACAAGCAAGAGATCTCTGGCGCTTTAGGTCTTGGCGCTCAGGTGGGGATTGCTTTGCCATTTAGCCGTATTCATGAAAGTGAAGCTGATGTCATAGGCTTGGAGTTAATGGCGAAAGCCGGCTTTGATCCAAAACAATCGGTCACTTTATGGCAAAACATGGCGAAACAAGGCGGAAAAGCGCCACTGCAAATTTTGTCGACCCACCCAGTTCCAGAGACCCGTATCGCCACATTGGAGCGTAATATGCCGTCGGTGATGAAATATTACGAAGATCGCAAAGCGCAAGGTAAGTTGCCCAGCTGCGATAGATAACCCATAGATGATGTAAATAAAAAGGCGTGTCGATGTGCGGACACGCCTTTTTTATTGCTCATAAGGTCTTTTGCAAACATTTACGCAGTTTTGGTTTTACTCAGAAAGATTGCCGCTAAAGCCGCGACCGCCAAAATCATGCAGTAATAACTATGTGTTACCACATCCCAAGGTGAAAGCCCGAAACTTGCGCCTAACAACAGCGCTTGTGCACCGTAAGGTACTAAGCCCTGACTTATACAAGAAAACACATCTAATAAGCTGGCACTCCGTTTTGGCGTTATTTGATGATGATCAGCTAAGTCTTTACTCACATCTGCAGCGATGACGATAGCCACAGTGTTGTTGGCGATACATAAATTACTGACAAATACTAATGCCGCGATCGCGAGTTGTTGAGCTTTGTTTCCGGCAAGTTTTAACTTATTCGCAAATGCGGCGATATGCGCAGCAATCCATTCTAAACCACCTTGGTGTTTTAGAAATTCGCCCAAAGCACCGACGAGCATCGACAGTAAAAAGATTTCCTGCATGCTACCAAAGCCTTTGAAAATATCTTTACCAATATTCGCGATTGCATAGTCGCCGAACACAATTCCCTGTAGTGCAGCCAAAACGATTCCGAGCAATAACACCGCAAACACGTTAAGGCCTAGCACCGCCAAAATCAAAATTGCAGCATAAGGCACCACAGCGGTCCAGCTGAAGGTATTGACGGTAATATCTGCATTACTTTGGGCTAAACCAGCAAATAATCCGATAGTGACGAATGCTGCAGGCAAAGCGATTTTTAAGTTTTCGCGAAATTTATCACGCATTTCAGCACCTTGAGTGCGCGTCGCGGCAATAGTGGTATCGGAGATAATCGATAAGTTATCACCAAACATAGCGCCACTAAGTAACGCACCAGCCATCAGCATCGGATCTATGCCTGATTGTTTGGCAAGACCCACTGCGATCGGGGCTAGCGCTCCGATAGTGCCCATCGATGTGCCCATTGCTGTGGCGACAATTGCCGAAATCACAAAGAGGCCAGGAAGCAACAGGCTCGATGGAATCACACTGAGACCAGCGTTAACCATAGCATCAACACCGCCTGTGGCTTGTGCAACCGTCGCAAAGGCTCCCGCTAGTAAATAAATCAAGCACATAGTGATGATGTTGCTATTGCCTGCACCTTTCACCAAGCGGTCAATCGATTGCTGCAGTGGTGCTTTGTTTAACCAAATAGCTAATACTAAAGCAGGAATGATGGCGACAGGTCCCGGTAATTGGTAGAACGCATAAGCAACGCCTTGCGCTTGCAAATATAGGCCGGTGCCTAAGAACAACGCGACGAATAACAGTAGCGGCAAAATCGATAATTTTGCGCGAATATTGGACACCGACATTAAATACCTCAGTTGGTTTGAGTTCGCTGTCGAACTCGTCAATTCTTATGGGCATCAACACACTACAGAGCTGACAGTGATCTTGTCAAAATCGCAGGTGTAGGCTTTTTTAATAATTTTTGGGAATATACGGACGTCTAGAAGTTCCGTCAAATAATATTCCGTTATGACATAAACCGAATTGCAGTTCCCATTCGTAAATATAACTCGGCCATTTACAGCTAAACCTTGAATTTAAAAGTAAAAGAGCCATATCAGAGTTATCTTGTCACTCAGCGTGGAGTTCGTCGATGTTTAATTTTTCTTATCAGAATCCGACTCGAATTGTGTTCGGTCAGGGGCAAATTAAAGAATTAACCAAGTTAGTCCCAGCAAATGCCAAAATTTTACTGACCTATGGTGGCGGCTCAATTAAACAAAATGGCGTTTATCAGCAAGTGATGCAAGCCCTCGAAGGCTTTGAAGTTCATGAATTTTCCGGTATAGAACCAAATCCATCATTTGAAACGCTATTAAAAGCCATTGAGTTGGTAAAACAACAGGGCATCACTTATTTGTTGCCAGTTGGCGGTGGCAGTGTGATTGATGGAACCAAATTTATTGCTGCCGCGGTGTGTTACGCTGGCGACCCTTGGGATATTTTGACTCGCAAAGCAAAATTGACCGATGCAATGCCATTGGGTTGTGTGCTAACACTACCGGCAACTGGCACCGAAAGTAACGGTAATTCGGTAGTCACTCGGTATAGCACCCAAGAGAAACTGTCATTTGCTAGTCCTTTGGTGTACCCGCAATTTGCCATCCTCGATCCAACAGTAACCTATAGTTTGCCGCCACGCCAAGTGGCCAACGGCGTCGTTGATGCTTTTGTGCATGTGATGGAGCAATATATGACTTATCCGGTGAATGCACCGGTACAAGATCGCTTTGCCGAAGGCTTGCTGATGACGTTAATCGAACAAGGGCCGTTAGCACTTTCCGATCCGCAAAACTATGACGTGCGTGCAAATGTCATGTGGGCTGCAACAATGGCGCTTAATGGTCTGATTGGTCAAGGTGTGCCACAGGATTGGGCAACCCATATGATTGGCCATGAAATTACTGCGGTGCATGGGCTTGATCATGCACAGACATTAGCGGTAGTGCTCCCAGCCTTGTTAACAGAACAACGGATCCAAAAGCGTGAGAAACTCTTGCAGTACGGACGACGAGTTTGGGGTTTACAGCATGCTGATGAAGAGCGGTTGATTGACGAAGCCATCAGTTATACCCGAGCGTTCTTCGAACAAATGGGGGTGCCAACGCGTTTAGCCGATTACGGTATTAAAGCCGAGGCCGTTGATGAATTGGTCAATAAGCTCGAACAACATCAGTTATTAAAGCTTGGTGAGCACGGCGACATCACGCTCGCTGTATCGCGTAAAATTCTGCAAGCCGCTGTTTAAACGGGGGCAACGTCAGGATTGGCGTTGCTTGGCCTTGAGAAAAGTGCGTGTTATATTGCCATTTCTGTGACGCCGGCTGGTCCGGCGTTTTTATTTGTTCGGAGCTTCGAAAACATGGCGGAATGTGCTCAACATCCCACGAACAGTCACTCGTCAGCAAATCTAAGCTTGGTTGTGTTGGCGGGTGGTATGGGCAGTCGTTTTGGCGGCAATAAGCAACTTGCATTGATTGGGGATACCGGTCGAACTTTATTGCATTTTAGCGTGCTTGATGCGTATGCGGCAGGGATCCGTCATGTGGTCTTGGTGGTGCGCCAGTCTTTGCTGGCGTTGTTTGCCACGGATGTCTTGCCGCATTTTCCGATAGATTTACAGGTTGAGCTGGTTTGCCAACAGATGTCAGATCTACCTGACTCAGTACTTAGCGAAGCGCAAGTGTCTGAGTTGGTTGCCAATCGACAAAAACCTTGGGGTACAGCGCATGCACTTTGGTCGGCCCGCCATGAGTTAGCTGGGCGCTCGGTTATTGTCATCAACGCAGATGACTATTATGGCGACCAAGCAATGCAGTTGCTTGTCCAGCATTTCCAAAAAAGTTCGGACTGGGCCATGGTCGCTTTTCCGGTTGTTGCCACGCTCAGTGAATTCGGCGGTGTGAATCGTGGTGTATGTTTGGTCGAGCATGCCATGTTACGTCAGGTTTCGGAATGGACGGAAATTGCTCCAGATGACTCGGGGCAAATCTTTGGTGTGGACGGGCAAGCCACGTTAAGGCCGCTGACTGCAGAGACTCCGGTATCGATGAATATTTGGGGCTTTAGTGCGCAGATAATGTCGTGTCTGCAATCTGCGCTCATTGAATTTTTACAAAACCAACCTGCAGCTAAAGCTGAATGTTATTTACCTGCGGTTGTAGACCAAGCATTGCTGGGCGGCCAACACCTTCATGTATATTTATCTTCTCAGTTATGGCATGGGGTAACGTACCCCGATGACCTGCCGAAACTGGCTGCTTATTTTCAACACAAAATTGATACTTGCGAATAGAAAGGATTAGAGGCATGTCGGCGTTAGAAAGCTCGATTGTAAATAAAGCAGTGCTTGCTGCCTATGGATTTAGTGAAAACGCTAGTGTTCGTCGATTTGGCAACGGCCATATTAATGGTACTTATTTAATTGAAGAACAACAGCGGCGGATTATCCTGCAGCAAATCAATCGGCAAATTTTTCCAAATACCGAAGCGCTGATAACCAATGCGTTAGCCATCGAAAACCATTTGTTGGCAAAACAACACCTTGGCGAGTATCCACTCCAAGTATTGCGTCAACAGGCAAGCAGTGATGGTCACTACTTACTTGGCGATAACCACGATCTCCGTGCGTTGCAATTTATCGACGGCGGACGCAGCATTGAAGTCGTGGAAAATCCACAACAAGCCTTTGCAGCGGCGCTCACTTTTGGCCAGTTTGCGAAAGCATTAAGCGATTTTGAAGCGACTAAACTATTCAGTGTTATCCCGAATTTTCACAATTTGGCTATGCGTTTCTCGCAGCTAGAACAAGCGGTGGCAAGTAATGTTGCAGGTCGATTGGTCAATTGTCAGGACTTGGTTGCAGAATGTATTGCGGCCAAAGACTTGGCGGACGAACTACAAGCTTGCACTGCTGATTTGCCGGTACGTGTTTGTCATAACGATACTAAAATCAATAATATGCTTTATTCAGATGAGCTGCAGGCGGGGATTGCCGCAATAGATTTAGATACCTGCATGCCTGGCTATTGGTTGTTTGATTTTGGCGATATGGTCCGTACTTGCTGCTCACCTGAGCCCGAAGATAGCTTAAGGCCGGATCTTGTGGTTATTCGCCCAGAAATTTTTCAGGCATTGGCCCAAGGCTATTTGCAGGGACTTGGCGATGGTATTACCGATGCTGAAAAGCAAAGTTTGTTGCTTGGTGCAAAAGTCATGTGCTTGATGATTGGCGTTCGCTTCCTAACCGATTATTTAAATGGTGACAGTTATTTCGCGGTGCATAGACCTCACCACAACCTGCAGCGGGCCGAAAATCAATTGCGGCTTTATCGAGACCTGAACCGACAACAATCGACGTTGCAGGCCATGTTAAAATAATTGACCCAGATACAACCATTTTTGCTGTAGCCACGACTCAGCTTATGTTGTTGTTAGTATTTTTGCATGAAGTCGTGGTAATGGACTTATTTCCAATCATTCGGATGTCAAATGCACGCACCTGCAAAGGTGCGTTTTTTTGTAGTTCCAGTCACAAACTTCTGAGTCATCTTAGGTTCGGGCATCCTCTGCCATCGTAAAAAAATGATCCGTAAGTAATTTTACTTGGTTCTTGGAGCGGCTTTTGTTTAAATGTCCGCCACAAATTACCGCTATTGTTTATCGCAAACAACTGAAGAGAAATACCATGAGCACAATTGGAGTTTTCGGCGCAAATGGCCGAATGGGGCGGGCGTTAGTGACTGTCGCCAAAGAGCAAAACTTGGCGCTATCGGCAGCCACAGTACGCAGCGGCTCTGCTTTAATTGGCGTTGATGCCGGTGAATTGGCCGGTTGTGGCAAAAATCAGCTGTTACTCAGTGAAACTAGCTTATCGCAAGTAATGCTGGCAGAGGTATGGGTTGATTTCACTATGCCAGAACCGATGCTCGAACATCTGGCACTTGCCGTCGAAGCACGTAAAGCGCTGGTGATTGGGGTGACTGGGTTAACCGATCAGCAATACGCGCAAATCCAAGCGGCCAGCGAAATTATCCCTATTGTGTGGGCGCCTAATATGAGTGTTGGCGTCAATTTGTTGCTGCATTTAGTGCAAACTGCCGCCAAAGTGATGGGGCAAACTGCTGACATAGAAATCATCGAAGCACATCATCGGTTTAAAAAAGATGCCCCAAGTGGCACCGCATTAGCCATTGGCAATAGCATTGCCAAAGCCATCGGCCGCGATCTTCAGGAATGTGCGGTGTATGGCCGTGAAGGCAACACCGGCGAGCGTGAGCATCAGACGATAGGCTTTGCCACTGTTAGGGGCGGCGACATCATTGGTGACCATACGGCGCTATTCGCCGATCTCGGCGAACGCTTAGAAATCACCCACAAAGCCTCTAGTCGGACCACCTTTGCCCAAGGGGCTATGCGTGCAGCATTGTGGTTGCAAAATAAACAGCCTGGACTTTATTCTATGCAGCAGGTACTGGGTTTAGCAGACTTAGCATAGTTTTTTGAGCCATTAAGTGAAAAAAACGTGTCAAACGGTTATTTTCATCAAAAAGCAAAAAATAGTTAGACCAAATGGCACAAATGGCCTAGAATAAGCAGGTTTGCCTAGGCAGAACTGAGTACACAATTTCTGGGTCAAAACGGGTGGTAAAGCAGTAGCTTTTTCCCCCGTTTTTTGCTGTTTGGAGGTTATTTTGACTATGTCCGCCCTGCTCGTACTAGAAGACGGCACCGTATTTCGTGGTACAGCCATTGGCGCTGAAGGTGTTTCTGTTGG
>JACCDZ010398497.1_pt1 | contig 10099 bp, 4 predicted proteins | sample 7449551 | NCBI WGS metagenome assembly JACCDZ01 (sample SAMN15323452, study PRJNA562643) | freshwater metagenome | isolation source: river surface water | place: USA:Blue River Watershed | collected 2017-08-18
TACCTGCTGATCGGCTTCTACTACAGCGATCCTGCCAACGGTCTGGCCGCGCGCAAGGACTTCATCGTTACCCGTGTTGGCGACACCTTCCTCGCCATCGGCATGATGATTCTGTTCCGCGAGCTCGGCACGCTGAACATTCAGGAGCTGATGGTGCTGGCACCGCAACACTTCGCCAGCGGCTCGTTCTGGATCAACATGGCCACGCTGATGCTGCTCGGCGGTGCCGTCGGCAAGTCCGCCCAGTTGCCACTGCAGACTTGGTTGGCCGATGCCATGGCTGGCCCGACACCGGTCTCCGCTCTCATTCATGCTGCCACCATGGTGACCGCCGGCGTCTACCTGATCGCGCGTACTCACGGTCTGTTCGAGCTGGCACCGGATGTGCTGGAGCTGGTCGGTGTCATTGGCGCGATCACGCTGGTGCTGTCGGGCTTTGCCGCGCTGGTACAGACGGACATCAAGCGCATCCTCGCTTACTCGACCATGAGCCAGATCGGCTACATGTTCCTGGCGCTGGGTGTCAGCGCCTGGTCGGCAGCGATCTTCCACCTGATGACGCATGCTTTCTTCAAGGCACTGCTCTTCCTCTCGGCCGGTGCGGTCATCATCGCCGTGCATCATGAGCAGAACATCTTCAAGATGGGTGGTCTGCGCAAGAAGATCCCGTTTGTTTATGCCTGCTTCCTGATTGGTGGCGGCGCGCTGGCGGCCTTGCCGTTTATTACCTCGGGCTTCTTCTCCAAAGACGAGATTCTCTTCGAGGCCTATGCCGGCGGCCATTCCAACCTGCTCATGGCGGGCTTGCTGGGCGCGTTCCTGACCTCGATCTACACCTTCCGCCTGATCTTTACCGTGTTCCATGGCGAAGAGAAGACGCATGCGCATGCTTTGAAGGGTGTGACTTACTGGTTGCCGCTGGCGATTCTACTGGTGCTGTCCACCGGTGTTGGCGCGCTGATTCAGCAGCCGCTGGCCGATGTGCTGCCGGCCATGCCATCCGCTACCGTGGGCGAGCACGGCAAGCATGAACTGGAGATGATCTCCGGTGGCATCGCCATTCTCGGCATCATCATTGCGGCCTTCCTGTTCCTCGGCGAGCGTCGCTTCGTCAACAGTCTGGCCGAGTTTGCGCCGGCGCGTGCCATCAGCAAGCTCTGGTACAACGCTTGGGGCTTCGACTGGCTCTATGATCGCGTATTCGTGAAGCCGTTTATGTTCCTCGTGCATCTGCTCCGACACGATCCGGCCGATCAGGGCATTGGTCTGCTGCCGCGCTTGGCGCGCCTCGGCAATCGTGTTCTGGTGCCGACCGAGAGCGGTCAGATTCGTTGGTATGCCGCGTCGTTTGCGTTGGCAGCCTTGGTCATTCTTTCTTTGCTCGTGCTGGTGTAAGCCATGATCACTTTTGATTCGTCCATACTGCTCTGGCTTTTACTGATTCCATTTGCTGGCGGCTTGCTGGCTTGGCAGGCAGAGCGTTTCAGTCTCAACACGCCACGGTGGATTGCGCTAATAACCATGCTGGCTTTCTTTGCTCTGACGGTGATGGTCTGGCTGCAAGGCAACTATAACGGAGAGGCGTTGGCGACAGCGGTCAGCGGTCATCCCGTATGGCAGCTGGAGTTCCAACGAGACTGGATTCCGCGCTTCGGCATCAGCTTCCACCTCGCGCTGGATGGCCTGTCCATGCTCATGCTGCTGCTCACCGGCTTCCTCGGTGTGCTGGCAGTGGCTTGCTCCTGGCGCGAAATCGAGAACCATGTCGGCTTCTTCTACCTGAACCTGCTGTGGAACCTGGGTGGTGTCATTGGCGTGTTTGTCGCCGTTGACCTGTTCCTGTTCTTCTTCTTCTGGGAGATGATGCTGGTCCCGATGTTCTTCCAGATCGCCCTCTGGGGTCACAAGGGAGCCAACGGCCGCAGCCGCATCAGCGCCGCCACCAAATTCTTTATCTACACCCAGGCCAGCGGTTTGCTGCTCTTGCTGGCCATTATTGCGCTGGTACTGGTTCATGCCCAGGGCACAGGCGTACTGACCTTCGACTACGACGAGCTGCTTGCCACCAGCATGGCTCCGGCCGTTGAGATGGTCATCATGCTCGGCTTCTTCATGGCCTTTGCCGTGAAGCTGCCGGTGGTGCCGTTCCACTCCTGGCTGCCCGATGCCCATGCGCAAGCGCCTACCGCCGGTTCTGTCGATCTTGCCGGTGTGCTGCTGAAAACCGCAGGCTACGGCTTGCTGCGCTTCGGCGTGCCGCTGTTCCCAAATGCAGCAGTCGAGTTCGCGCCGATTGCCATGTGGTTGGGCGTGTTCGGCATTTTCTACGGCGCGGTTTTGGCTTGCGCTCAGACCGACATTAAGCGTCTTGTGGCTTACACCTCGGTCTCGCACATGGGCTTCGTACTGGTTGGCATCTACTCCGGTAACATGGTGTCGTTGCAGGGTGTGGTCGTGCAGATGCTGGCACACGGCATCTCGGCCGGTGCGCTGTTCATTCTCTGCGGCGAGCTTTACGAGCGTCTGCATACCCGCGATTTGCGCGAGATGGGCGGGCTCTGGTCGCGTATGCGTTTCCTGCCGCCGATCATGTTGTTCTTCGCCGCCGCCTCGCTGGGCTTGCCGGGTATGGGCAACTTCGTCGGCGAAATCATGATTCTGCTCGGCAGCTTCAAGGTCAACACTGCTGTGGCCGTGCTCACTGCCGGGGGCCTGATTCTCGCCGCCATCTACGGATTGCTGATGATGCAGAAGGCCTTTTACGGCCCTGCCCAATCGGAGCACTTGCTGGCCGACCTGAATGGTCGCGAGAAGCTCATCATGCTCAGCTTGATCATCACCTTGCTCTGGCTCGGTTTGTACCCGCAAACCGTGTTTGATACCTCGGTGGTGAGCATGCAGAACCTTCATTTCTTGTTCTCGCAGGCGTCGCTGCCTGTGCAACCGGCTTTGTAATCCGCCATGACGATCAATACTCAAATGATTTTCGCGATGCTGCCCCTGCTCATCACAGGTGCCACGGCCATTCTGGTGATGCTGTCCATCGCTATTCGCCGTCAGCATGATCTCAATGCCACCATGACAGTCATTGGCCTCAATCTGGCGCTGTTCTCGGTGCCGTTTGCCCATGCCGTGGGGCCGCAGCTGATCACGCCGTTGCTGCAGATGGATGGTCACGCCAGCTTCTTCATCGGCTTGGTGCTGTTTGCCACGCTGGCTTGCAGCACGCTGATGCATGCTTACCTGAAGGGCTACGACGGCAACAAGGAAGAGATGTACCTGCTGCTGGTGCTGTCGGCGCTGGGTGCGATTGTGCTCATCATGTCGCGCCACTTGGCATCGCTGTTCATTGGTCTCGAGCTGCTGTCGATTCCGGTCTACGGCCTAGTCGCCTACACCTTCCGCAACAAGCGTTCGCTGGAAGGCGGCATCAAATACCTCGTGCTGTCGGCTGCGGCATCGGCATTCATGCTGTTCGGCATGGCACTGCTTTATGCCGAATCCGGTGCGCTGAACTTTGGCGCGCTCGGTGCGCAGCTGGCCACGGCTGGCATCATCAGCCCGTTCGCGTTGGCCGGTTTTGCCATGATCCTGATGGCGCTGGCGTTCAAGTTGTCGCTGGCTCCGTTTCATCTGTGGACGCCGGATGTCTATGAAGGTGCTCCGGCCCCGGTTGGCGCTTACTTGGCGACGGTCAGCAAAGTTGCAGTTTTTGCCGTGTTGTTGCGCCTGTTCGTGGAAGTTCCTGTGGCACATACCGGTGTCTGGGTAAACTTGCTCGCGGCTCTGGCCTTCCTGTCCATCGCCGTGGGTAACCTGCTGGCGCTGAACCAGAGCAATCTCAAGCGACTGCTCGGTTACTCCTCGATTGCCCATTTCGGCTATCTGCTGGTGGCCATTGTGGCCGGTGGTGCGCTGTCGCTAGAAGCCATCAACATGTACCTGCTGACCTATGTGGTCACGACTATCGGTGCTTTCGGCGTGGTAGCACTGACTTCCAGCCCTTATGCCGGCAAGGATGCGGATGCGATCTTCGATTATCGCGGCCTGTTCTGGCGTCGCCCTTACCTGACGGCGGTACTCACGGTAATGATGCTGTCACTGGCGGGTATTCCGTTTACGGCAGGTTTCATCGGCAAGTTCTATATTGCGGCCATTGGCGTTGATGCTCACCTGTGGTGGTTGCTCGGGGCCTTGGTGGTGGGTAGTGCCATTGGTCTGTTCTACTACTTGCGCGTGGTCGTGGCTCTGTTCATGCCGACACCTGGCATGCGCCGCATGGAGGCCGACAGCTTCTGGGGCGTGCGTGTGGGGGGCCTGATGGTGATTGCGATGGCGGGATTGATGTTCTTGTTGGGTGTGTATCCCGAGCCAGCAATTGAGTTGGTGCAGATTGCCAGCGTTGCTGTATTCCGCTAATCGTCGGTGTATTGAAAATGGCCTCCTTCGGGAGGCCATTTTCATGGTAATTACAAAATCTGTACAACCGCTGGCTGGCCTTGTGACTACAAGGTCGAGTAACTTTGCAGCAACATAAAAATACATGTCGAACACGCTTCGACGGCATAACAAGAATGAGGTAACGCTATGCATCAACCAGCTTTGCGCATTGGTCTGTCTTTTGCGATGACACTTTTGTCGTCTGCGGCTTGCGCCAATATGGGTAATGTCGGCTCCAATTTCGGGCTAATGCCCAACGATGTTGCCACGACACAAGCGTTATCCATGTTCAGTAATCAGCCATCGGCGGTGTACTACAACCCGGCTTATCTGGCGCGCGATCGCAAAGGTGCGGTGTCGGCGGCTTTTCTGCTGACCGAGCAGCAGCTCACGGAACAGGGGACGGGTAAGCCAGACCCAATTGTGGTTGATAATGTCGTGGAAGGTGACCCCAACTACAATATTTTGCTGGGCTTCAAGACCGACCTCAGCAAAATGCTCAAGGATGATCGCGCCATTGTGCTTGGCTTCATGCTCGGCGCTGAGCGCACGGGGACGAGCTTGCTGGCTTTCGATTCAAGCTCTAGCCAAACAGCCCAGTCACTCAAATATGGCAAAGAGTCCTTATTTCTGAGTTTGGGCACGGGTCTGAATATCATGCCGGGCTTCGATGTGGGGGCCTCGACTCGCATAACCCTCAACGCCCAGGCCAAGCTCACATCCGATGCCCAAGTCAGCGGCCAAACTAGCTTTGAAGGTCTGCAGGTCTCCGCGTCGCCTTCGATTCAGCCCATTCTGAGCGGTAATTTGCATTGGGGAGAACTGCTTTGCCCGAACGACAAATACTGCTGGGCAAAAGGTTTAGAGACTGCGGCCACTTGGCGGTATGCGTCGGACTTCAGTACCGGAGTTGATGCCAATGCGCAGGTTCCGAACCTGATTTCCAGCTTGCCGCTGGTCATTTCCACGCTTGATTCCTATCAGCCGGAAACTTTCTCAGCGGGCATTCAGTACAACCTCTACAAGATTCGTCTGGGGGCATCGGCAGACTATCAACTCTGGTCTGGTCTGAACGATAAGTTCAAGAGCGATACGGTGAAAGATCAGGCACTGCTCAAGTTTAAAGATGTGTTAATTCCGCGCGTTGGTTTCGAGTATCGCTTGGATAAAGAGTTTAGTGTGCTGGGCGGCGTTAGCTATGAGCAGTCTCCGCTGGAAAGCACGGAGTCGCTCGATGTGAATTATGTGGATAACGACAAGATCGTTATGGGCTTGGGGTTTTCGTATCTGATTGAAAAGCCAATGTTCTTGTCGCAGCCGTTGCGCTTGGACTTTGGCTATCAGTACCACCTCTTGCAGGATCGTGACTTTAATTTGACCACAACACGCAATGCGAAAGATGGCGACTGTGGTGGCCGCAGAACGCCAGACAACAAACCCATGCGGTGTGAGGGTGTCACTGCTGGTGGCGATGTTCATGTCCTCAATGCCGCTGTGCATTTGACCTTCTAAAAGGATTTTTACTATGCGCTTTTTCGCATTCTTGACGCTGCTTGCTCTGCTGGCAGGTTGTAGTGGTGGTGGTAATCAACAGCGGCCTGTGTTGCCGGACTTTCCGGGGCCGGATGCCAAGGTCTCTGATTATCAGCGCAGTCTGGTGTTTGCCTATCCCTCATCAGGGCAAGCCGATGTGGCACCGGGGTCGCCTATTGTGCTGCGGTTTTCGCATGCAATTGCTCCCGAAAGCAGATTTCCAGCTACGGAGTTCCCGGTAGGCACAACGCTGAAATCACTGTTTACGGTGAAGGCAAAAGCAGCATCTGCAGGTGTTGATTTTGATATTTCATTGGTCAATGGTGGCTTGGGATTGTTACTTAAGCCCACCGCTCCTCTGCAGGAGAAAACGGAATATCAGATTCTTGCACCGAAAAAAATCCCGGTGCTCTTGGGTGATAACACCGTTGGCATGATCACACTGCCGCCACTCAGCTTTACCACGCGTGCCGCCATTGAAGGTCCGAGTGAACTGCAGAAGCTGACGCCTGCGTTTCAAGTTGCGCAAATGACGCCAACGCCAACCGGCTTCCTGATGGGCAGTCAACCATTCGGTTTGGTCGATTTTTCCACGATCCGTTTGCTAATGACGCAACCGATTGATACTCGAAGCGTGCGTTACGGCGCGGGGCCAACAAACACGATCAGCTTGATGCAAGGCTCAACGCTAGTGCCGGCGCGCGTGATCGTGCAGGGTAGCCACTTGAGTATTGACCCTGAGCAGGACCTCGATCCGAGCAAGAGCTATACCTTGTCGCTGAACACGGGCTTGAAAAGCGCATTGGACCAAGCGGACCAAGATTTGGTGCCTGGCAACTATGCTGCTTTTAGCTTTACGCCGCAGGATTCGGGCATCTCCACCGGCAAGTCATCCAAAATTGCCGTAGCAGTGCCCGATCCGGCTCAGAATGAGCTGAGCCGGCTGCTGGGTAGTGCCGCGAACCAAGCGCCCGTGCTATCCCCGATTTTGGGTAGCGGGAATCTGTTGAAGTTGAAACAGGGACAGTTGCTTGCTGATCTGGCGTTGCCGTCCAATTTTGCGAAGTACAACCCTGTCGTGACGCCGCTGCGTGTGCCCCGTGGCAATACGCTCACGGCTGCGCCATTGGTCGTAACGCTCAATGGCGGCTTGGTATCAGGCCTGAATACCGACGACCTCACCATTAGCCTGATTTCGGATGCTAATGGCTTGCTCTTGCCGAACCGCTACAGCAGCTCGACTGTGGCACCAGCCTTGGTAATGCTGGAGCTGGATATTAATGTTACGGCAAAGAATCCCACATCAAGCGGTGCCTTTACGCAAGATATTACGCATGTGCAGGTCGCGGGTATCGCCAGTGTGGATCAGAGCACTCAGAAGCTTACTATTGAAGCCGTAGGCACTATCGAGTTGAAAGTGCTCGGTGTCGATAACGCCGTTGCTTTGCTGGCATTGAAGCTGCAAACGGATTTGACGCAAGCACCAACGGCGTCATCGCCAGACGAAATATCCCCGACAATTGCCTCTTGGGTTCCGGGCGATATCGTGAATGGCTTGCCCGGTGGTGAGTTTATTCGCCCGGGCGACCCTGTCATTGTCAATTTCAGCGAAGCGATGGATATCAAGTCGCTGCAGCAGCCGGGTGCCATCACGCTGATGAAAGGCTCGGCTGCAGAGCCTTTCAGCTGGCGAATGGATGGTGCGTCACTCATCGTCACGCCTGATACGCCATGGGAGCATGGGCTAGCCTATCGTTTGCGGTTGGCGCCAAGCCTGGCCGACATGGCAGTAAAACCTAACCCTCTAGGGGTTGCCTCGAATTTTGATTTCACAATTCCTCCATTGGCAAAAACCAAGGAGCGCTCGCCAGCCGTGCTGTCTAACTATCCGGGCTTCCCATGCCCGATAGCGATTGGAACGCGTAGTGTCGTGCGTGGGATTCAGGGGCGTTGTGCCGGCGGGAAATTAACGGCGAATGCTGATGGTCCGGCAGATGATGAGCTGCCCTTGCCGTTGATTGAGCCTACCCGCTCGATTGATGTTGTCCTGTCGCAATCGCTGAAGCTGAGCAGTGTGAGTCAAGGCGAGAGCTGCGGAGACGCAGCCAGCTTCCGCGTGGAGCGCATCGATACCAGCGGTAACTGCCTAGCGGCTGTGCCTGGCAAGTTGCAGGTCAAGCCGAGAGAGCTGCATTTCACGCCAGATCAGCCTTGGGTTGCAGGGCAGTATTATCGCTATGTGCTGGGCTCCAATAACAATCTGACCAGCTCAGCAGTCGACTGCTCCGGCAGCCAGTCTATCTGCGGTGATAATGGCCTGCCGCTGCAGACCCAGCTGCTTGCTCAGACGATCGCCGATGCCCGTAATCCGCAGCGTGGCGGTCCTCCGATGGAGATCTGGTTCAAGGGAGGCACTGCGCTGGGCGGAACCAGCATCGCGCTGCGTGTGTTGCCGGTGCAGGATGTGAACGCCAACTTCCGACAGGATCCCGCAGAGCGACTGGCCCGATCCTTGGTTACACCTGGCACACTTTGCAGCCTGGGCACCACGGACTTGACGGGCGGCTCATCCGATAAGAAAAACGATGATGCCACGGGAGGGGATTGCCTCGCCTCCAATGGTGCGTTGCTGCAGGCGGATAGAACTTCGGGCTCGTCATTTTCGGGTGCAGCTACGCGCTTGGCGCTCGGCTGTTACAAGGGCGAGACTTCCGTAGAGGAAGGTATTACGACGGGGCTCGACTGCCAGGGCAACCAGTTTCTGCTGATCTCGGCAGCACTGGGTGCGCGTCTGGGCGGCAGCATTGACGACCCCAAGGGTAGTGGTCAGAAGGTCATTCAGGTCTTTATCAATCCGGCCATCGTGATCACTTCCGGCACGCTGATTTATGCGGATCTTGGCCTGACGCCCAGCGCCAATGCGGGCTCGGATTTGTTATTTTCGACATTGAATAGCATTCCTGTGCTTGGGCCATTGATTAACACCGCCGTTAACACCGGTGCCGGCTTGGTCAATGGCTTGCTGCCTCTCGAACTCAAGGATGAGAGCAACACCGAACTGCCGTTGGGGCGGGCCTACTCTGGGCCGCTGGTGTTCCGCATGCGTCATCCGGCAGGGAATGGACCAATTACTGGCTCCATTAAATCGGAGGGTGGCAAGTTGGTCTTGGTTACCGAACTGGAGCTCTACACAGATATTCCTGAGCTGAATGTGTCAGCGGCCATCTTTGGCCAGCCAGCGCTTCCGGTTGATCACAAGGTGCGCAGTAATGCCGATCTTAGTGGTGACGGTAGTGCGCATGGCGTCAGACATGGCTCCGGTAAGATCGTTGTTAGTGGCGAGGTCAAATTCTTGCCCGATGGCCGCCTTACAGCGCAGCTGTCGAACGCGGGGCCAGTAAAGTTGACTGCTGATGTGGGCGCGCTTGGCGGTCTTGTTCAGGGCTCGCTGAAGGTGATTGTGCCGACAGGGCGTTTCATCATTGATGCGTCATTGGCACCGCTGAAGCAGTGATCTGTTTGCCGCATCCCGTTAGCGCATAAAATCAGCGCATTAAAAAGGGCACCTTCGGGTGCCCTTTTTAACTTTCGTCAAGTTGGGTCTGAGTGCTCAGACCCATTCAACGCATCAAGCCGATGCCAGGCGCTCTGTGAGAGCTGCTTTCGCTGCTGTTAGTTTGGCCGGCAGATTGTGTGCCAGCTTCTCGAACAGCTCATCATGCAGCTTCAGTTCTTCGGCCCAGTCAGCGGCAACGATGTTGCTGACTTGCTCGAACTGCTCACGGCTGAAGTCCAGACCATTCCAGCGAATGTCCTCGTAGCGCGGGCTGATGCCAACAGCGTGCTCGACGCCTTTGGCTTCATTCTCGATGCGGTCGATCATCCACTTCAGCACGCGGGTGTTTTCGCCATAGCCCGGCCAGATGAACTTGCCTTCGGCATTCTTGCGGAACCAGTTGGTGGTGTAGATACGCGGCAGCTTGGCACCGGCAGCTTCGGGCTTGGCGCCCAAGTTCAGCCAATGCTGGAAGTAGTCGCTCATGTTGTAGCCGGCGAAGGGCAGCATGGCGAACGGATCGCGACGAACTACGCCCTGCGCACCGAAGGCGGCAGCGGTGGTTTCTGA
>JACCDZ010291060.1_pt1 | contig 10098 bp, 10 predicted proteins | sample 7449551 | NCBI WGS metagenome assembly JACCDZ01 (sample SAMN15323452, study PRJNA562643) | freshwater metagenome | isolation source: river surface water | place: USA:Blue River Watershed | collected 2017-08-18
CCAGCCCCCAGCCCTCGCGCCAGGCGGCCACACGCGCCCGGCCGGCCGGCGTGGGCCACAGCGCGGCACCGTAGCGCAGCAGGGCGATGGTGAGCCAGCCGTGCGCCAGGTACACCAGCAGCAGCGCACCAGACAACTGCAGCCACAGCGGCCAGCCAGGCTGCGGCCACAACAGCCAGGCAAAGCCCGCTACGGCGGCGATGGCGGCCAACCCTGCCGCCAGACGCAGCGCGCCACGCCCCAGGCGGTCTTGCCACTGCCCCAGCAGCGGGTCCAGCACGGTGTCCAGCAGCCGCGTCACAAACAACAGCAAGCCCAGGCTGGATAGCGCCATACCAAAGTCGCGGGCGTACAGCGCGGGCAAATGCAAGTACACCGGCAAAGCCAGCATGGCGAGCGGCATGGCGGCCACACCCGCCAGCGCCAGCTGCAGGGGCGTCATCCGCGGCCGTTCAGCAGCTGCTCGCGCAACGCGGGGGCGCGCGAGGCCGGGTCTAGCCAGATGCGGAAGAAGGTGCGCGCCAGCAGCGGGTCGTCCACCGTGCGTGTGTGGCGGCCGTTGTGCCAGAAGCGCAGGCTGTTGCCATCGAATGCGCCGACAATTTCGTCGCCCTGCTTCACATCGGGAATAGCGGCGGCCAAGGTATCGCGCCAGCTGGCGCGGCGGTTTTCCGGCAGGCCGTAGCGCTGCATTTCTTCCAGGCTGACCTGCACGATCTTGGCCGACGGGATATCGCGGGCGTAGCGCAGCGACAGGGCAAACGGCCGCGCCCAGTCAAACGCCTGGCCCTGCTGGGTATACAGCGTGGCGTCGTACAGCTTGAAACCGAACCAACGCAAATTGCCCTGCCCTAAGGGGCGCAGGTTAGCGAGCTCTGCAGGCAGGGCCATGACGACCTCCGTTACCATCAAGCCGGCGAGCAAGGCGCCGGTAGCCACCCATCTAGACATGACGCGTCATCTCCAGCTGGCACACATCGGTGCGCCCGGCGTCAAAGCCGGCAATGCAGTAGTAGAAGTAAAACTGCCACAGCCGCACAAAAGCCTCGTCAAAGCCCTGGGCGCGCACGCGCAGCTGCACGGCGTCGAAGTCTGCCAGCCAGCGGCGCAGCGTTTCGGCGTAATCGGCACCAAAGGTGTAGCGGTCGCTCAGGCGCAGGCCTGCATTGGCAATATGCTGGTCCAGCTGGCCGGGCGAGGGCAGCATGCCGCCAGGAAAGATGAACTGCTGGATGAAGTCGGTGCTGCTGCGATAGCGCGCAAAGTACTCGTCGCCAATGGTAATCACCTGTACCACCGCCTTGCCGCCCGGCTTCAGCCGCGCGCGCAGGGTGGCGAAGTAGGACGGCCACCAGCGCTCGCCTACCGCCTCCAGCATTTCGATGGACACGATATGGTCGAACTCGCCGTCAATATCGCGGTAGTCCTGCAGGCGCAGGTCTGCCTGCTGTGCCATGCCCGCTGCGGCCAACCTTTGCTGCGCCCAGGCTAGCTGCTCGGTAGACAGCGTCACGCCGGTAAGGTGTACACCACGGGTGCGGATGGCGTATTCGGCAAAGCCGCCCCAGCCACAGCCGATTTCCAGAATACGCTGCCCGGGCTGGGCATCCAGCCGCTGCAGGATGCGCTCGTACTTGGCCCACTGCGCCGATTCCAGGCTCTGGCGGTAGTTACCGTCAAATACCGCCGACGAGTAGCTCATGCTGGGGTCCAGCCACAGCTTGTAAAACTCGTTACCCAGGTCGTAATGGGCGTGGATATTGCGCCGGCTGCCCTTGCGCGTATTGGCACGGGTCAGGTGGCGCAGCAGGTAGCCTACCTTGCCCAGCCAGCTGCCGTGGATGGCCTGCTCGACCGCCGCCTCGTTCTGCAGCGCCAGGCGCATCAGCGCTACCCAGTCGGGCGAGCTGACCTGGCCATCGCGCCAGGCTTCGGCCAGGCCAATGTCACCCGCCAGGGCAATGCGGCGCAGGGCGCGCCAGTCGTGAATGTGCAGGGCGGCATCCAGGCCTGCGTGGCGGCCACTGTACCGCTGCTGGCTGCCATCCGGGCCCACCAGCAATAGCTGGCCGTACAGCAGCCGGCTCAAGCCGGCCAGTAGCGGGCGGGCGTACCATGGCGCGCGCAGCGCCTGCGGGTTCAGGGAAGGGCTCAGGGTCGTCATCACACACTCCGGGAATCGGTAGTCGGCGTGGCGGGCACGCCTTGTTTGCCAAAAAAGGGAACACGTTTGCGCCATAGCTGCAGCGCCTGCCAGTGGATGCGCGCCCACACGGCAAAGGTCAGCGTGGCGCAGCCCAGCACCAGCCGCCATACCGTGGCGCTACGTAGCGGCTGCGGCCAACCTTGCTGGGTGGCGACAAAGTCGGTGCTGTCGCCGTCGCGGCTGTAGGCAATGCGTACGCTGAAGCGCCCATCGGCCTGGCGGCCAAAGCGAAAGCGGTAGCTGCCTTCCACCTGGAAAAACGGCGACACATGCAGCGCTTTGGGCGCGGTAAAGCTGTCGCGCGCCTGTAGCGGGCGCCAGTCCGGGTGGTGTACGCAGTAGTCGTGGTGCTGGCCAAAGGTATTGCTGACTTCCACCCATACCGCCCGCAGCGCGGCGGTGCGGTCGAACACCAGGTAAAAGCTCACCGGGTTGAAGGCGTAGCCCAGCACGCCGGGCAGGGTGTGCAGCTCGATGCGGCTGGCGTCGTGAAAGCCGGCTGCGGCCAACCTTTGCGTGAGCCACGGCCACAGGGCGCTACCATCACGCGGGCCGTGGCGGCGGCGTAGCCAGCGCACGCCGGGTGCCAGGCGGTGTTGCGCTACGTCCCCCTCGGGCAGGCTCACCGCAACCCAGCTGTGGCGGTAGGCAAACTGGTGTTGCGCCGGGCGGCGGCGGCCGTGCCATACCTGCCCGGCGTACAGCTGCACGCTCATGGTGCAACCCCGGCCAGCTGCGGCAGCGGCGCGTGCGCGGCCACGGGCTGGCTGATATCCCACGGTACGGTAGCCCCCAGCCCTTGGGCCACGGCCATGCCGGCCTTGAGGCCATCCTCATGAAAACCGTAGCCGGCCCACGCCCCGGCAAACCAGGTGCGCTGGCGGCCCTGGATCTGCGCCAGCGCCTGCTGTGCCGCAATGGCGTCACGGTCGAATACCGGGTGGGCGTATTCGAACTCGGCCAGCACGCCCTGCGGCTGGCGGTAGGGGTTCAGCGTGACGATAACGGGCTGCTGGAACGGCAACTGCTGCAGCGTGTTAAGCAGATAGCTCACCATCACCGGCGTATCGCTCTCCCCTGCCCGGCCAACGCGGTAATTCCACGCCGCCCAGGCTTGCTGGCGCTCGGGCAGGAAGCTGGCGTCGGTGTGCAGCACGGCGCGGTTGGGCTGGTAGCGCAGCCGCGACTGTACGTCGGTTTCCGCCGGGCTGGCATCGGCTAGCAAGGCCAGCGCCTGGTCGCTATGGCAGGCCAGCACCAGGTGGTCGAAGCGCTCCTCGCCGTGGCGGCTATACACGGTCACGCCGTGGGCATCGCGCTGTACACGCTGCACCGGGCTATCCAGCCGCAGGCCGGGCAAGTCTTGCAGCATGCGCTGTACGTAGACACGCGAGCCGCCTTGCACGGTTTTCCACTGCGGGCGGTCCAGCACCTGCATCAGGCCGTGGTTCAGACAGAAATCAAAGAAAGTCGCGGCTGGAAAGGCCGCCCTGTCGCGGGTGGAGCTGGACCAGATGGCCGCGCCCATGGGCAGCAGGTACCAGTCGCGCAGCGGTTGGCCATAGCCGTGACGGTTCAGCAGCTGGCCTAGCGTGTCGCCAGTGGCGCGCGCCTCGTCACGCAAGGCCGGGGCCTGACGGTGCAGGCGCAGAATGTCGCGCAGCATATGCCAGAACGCCGGGCGCAGCAGGTTGCGCTTCTGGGCAAACAGGGTAAACAGGTCGCTGCCGGCCCATTCGAGCTTTTCCTGGTCCAGCGCTACCGAAAACGTCATTTCGGTGTGATGCACCGGTACGCCAAGCAGGGCGAACAGACGGATCAGGTTGGGATAGGTGCGGTCGTTGTGCACCAGAAAGCCGGTATCCACCGGGGCAGTCACGCCATCCAGTGTCACGTCCACCGTGTTGCTATGGCCCCCAGCGTAGCTACCCGCCTCAAACAGGGTAACTTCATGGCCGCTACGGGCCAGTAACCAAGCTGCCGACAGGCCTGCGATGCCCGCTCCCGCTACTGCAATGTGCATGCTGACTTCCTTGTGTCTGGGGCTGCCCACGGGCAACACCGGATAATTGTGGTTTTGTTTATGCTTTGTACTGTACAAAACAGATTAGTTCAATAAAAAAACCCGCTTTGCGGGTTTTTTGTCGATACAGGATCAACAGCGCTTGTTGCTTAATCCAGCCTGTTCTGGTGCTGGCCTTGCTGCCAGGCGGCAATATTGGCCACCAGCTGTGCGGCCAACCTGCCCATGGCTTCACGGCTGGCCCAGCCGATATGGGGCGTGACAATCAGGTGCGGCAGGCGTGCTTTTAGCAAGGGGTTACCTTCGCGCGGTGGCTCTACCGACAGCACATCGAAACCGGCGCCACCGATCTGGCCGTATTTCAAGGCTGCCACCAGCGCGTCTTCGTCCACCAGGCCGCCACGGGCGGTATTCACCAGGATGGCGCCCGGTTTCATCGCCATCAGCTCGGGCTGGGCAATCAGGTTGCGCGTGCTGTCGTTCAGCGGGCAATGCAGCGCAATCACGTCGGAGGTCGCCAGCAAGGTGTCGAAGGACACGTAGCCATCACGCACTACGCCCGCGCCCTTGCGTTCGCCAAACTGTACCTGCATGCCAAAAGCCCGCGCGCGGCTGGCCATGGCCTGGCCAATGCCGCCACTACCGAAGATACCCAGCGTGGCGCCCTGCAAATCACGGATAGGTGCGCCAAAGTGGCAGAACTGCGGCGCGTTCTGCCACACACCGGCCGCCACATCGCGCTGGTAGGCCGGCAGATTGCGCATCAGCGCCATCATCAGCATGAAAGCGTGCTCGGCGACCGTGTCGTCACCGTAATGCCGGATATTGGCTACCGCCACGCCATGGCGACGGCAGGCGTCGATATCGATGTGGTTGTAGCCGGTAGCCGCAATCGCCAGCATTTTCAGCTGCGGCAGCGCTGCCAGGGTAGCCGCGTCGAACGGCACTTTATTGGTGATGACCACATCGGCGTCGGCGCAACGGGCGACAATATCGTCGCGGCCACTGGCCGCATACTCGACACAATGATGAGCAAACGGGAAAGCCGGCAGCGGCACAGGCAGGCTGTCACGGTCCAGAAACACAATACGCAAAGGGGTCATGGCGGGTTCAGCATTCGTAGGAAATAAGGGCACGATAAGCATGCCAGCTGGACAAGCCCAATAGCGGCGCCACCAGCAGCAGCCCGACAAACTGGCTGGCCAAGCCTATCGCAACAAGTGCCACGATCATAGCGGCCCATACCACCATCGTCACCCCGTTGCGGCCAACGACTTGCAGGCTGGCTTGCATGGCCGTGACCACGTCTATTTCCTTGTCCAGCAACATGGCGCAGGTGCAAATACTCAGCGCCAGCACGAACAGTACAAACAGCAGCGATATGGCGCCCCAGCTCAATAACAGCGCCAGGTTATCCCCCTGCAGCAAGCCCGGCAGCAGCGCATCCAGCCGGGGAAGCCGGCCCTGGTCAAACAAGGCAAACAGCAGCATCGAGCTGGCGCCCCAGGCGCACGACAACAGCGCCATCGCACAGCCATACAGCGCCAACGCCCCCGGGTTGGCACGCCAGGCCAGCACGCTATGCAGCAGCATCACGCGGCCACCATTAAAAGCCTGCTGCTGCCTGGCGATATCGTAAAGCCCGGCAGCCAGAAACGGCCCCACTAACCAGCAGGCACACCCCAAAGCCAGGGCCATTTCCGGAAAGTACTGCAGCAGGTACGCCAGGCCATAGGCCATCAACACGTACATTGCACCGTATAACAAGGCATCGGCAGGCGTGCGCTGCAAATCACGCCACCCCAGTTTCAGCCAGCGCAAAGGGGCGGCCAAGCCCTGGCGCTGCACCACAATATGCTGCTGCGTAGCCAGACAAAGTAGCGTCATCGTTCCACCCCTTTAGTGCTTCTGTCAGTTAGCCAATACTTTTTTATAAGATACTGATTGGCATATACAAAAGCAGTCGCCCACAGCCCGCACCATGGCTGATAGAATACGCACCCTGATCAATGCGGTAACGAAGGGCATCACAATGGCAGAACTGATCATCGAAGATCTGGTGACAGGCGAAGGTAAAGAAGCAGTCGCAGGCGAAGAAGTCACCGTGCACTACACCGGCTGGCTGACTGACGGCACCAAATTCGACTCCAGCAAAGACCGTTTCCAGCCGTTCAGCTTCCCGCTGGGCGAAGGCTACGTGATCAAGGGCTGGGATCAGGGTGTACTGGGCATGAAAGTGGGCGGCAAACGCAAGCTGACCATTCCGTCCGAGCTGGGTTATGGCGCACGCGGCGCTGGCGGCGTTATCCCGCCGAATGCCACCCTGGTATTCGAAGTGGAACTGCTACAGGTAGGCTAAGCCGGCCTGCCATGAAAAACGCCCCGCAGCTTTAGCCCGGGGCGTTTTTCATGCATGCGGCCAACTCAGGCATCCGCCTTCACCGCCAGGCGCTTCTTGCGCCAGTACAGTACACCCAGCACCACCCCGGCCACCGCCAGGGCAATCAGGATACCGGCCTGGCCACGGTGCACCATGTGCATCAGCCAATCGCGGTTACGCGCGCCGAAATACCCCAGATACACCCACACCGGCACCGAGATCAGCGCGGCAAAACCGTCCATCATCAGAAAGCGCCAGTAAGGAATACGCCGCGTCAGGCCGGCAGTAAGGAAGATGGGCGAGCGCAGACCAGGCAGAAAACGGGCAACAAACAGCACCCAGTTACCGTAGCGGGCAAACTTTTCCTGGGTTGCCGCAAAGCGTTCGGGGGTCATGATCTTGGCAACAGGGCGAAAACGCAGCACGCGCTCGCCGTACAAACGGCCCGCTGCAAACATGATGCCATCGCCGGCCAGTACACCCGCCATACCCACAGCAAACATCCAGTGCACATTGGTATAGCCCAGGCCGGAAATGATGCCACCGGCGACTAGCGTAATGTCCTCAGGTATGGGGACGCCAAAACCACAGACTAACAACACGATGAATACGGCGAAGTAGCCATACCCGGTAAAGAAGTCGAGAAGGAGTTGCAGGATATCCATGTCTGCCTGAGGTGCTGGAAAAGATTAAGTGAGCCACTTCGACCGGCCCCCGGCGCAGCGGTTCAAAACGGCAGCCATCATATCACAGCCCCAGCAAGCGGCCTGCCACCAAGATCGAGGCACAGCCGAAACGGGCCCGGACGGGCAAAATCCATTTTGTATGAAAATATTTTACGACAGTGCAGCGGCGACACAAGCCGTCTTTGCCAAAGACAACGCAAGAAACGCGGAAAGAAACAAGACAGAAACGACAGGCAAGAAAAAACCGGCCCGAAGGCCGGTTTTCATGTAAGCACGTAAAAAACGTGATTACTGAGCAGCGGAAGCAGCCGGAGCGGAAGCGTCAGCAGCCGGAGCGGAAGCGTCAGCAGCAGGAGCGGAAGCTTCAACAGCAGGAGCGGAGGCTTCAACAGCAGGAGCGGAAGCTTCAACTGGAGCTTCTTCTTTTTTACCGCAAGCGGACAGAGCAACGGCCAGCAGGGCAGCAACGATGAGCGACTGTTTCATTTGTGTATTACCTTTGAAAGTAAGTGTTGAACAAGACGTCTGGTTCACTACTCTCTCTCAAAAAAATTCCAGACAGAGAAAGCAGTGTAGATACTGTCAGTGCGCAAATTCTAGCACGAATAAAATTGTTGGGAAGGGGGTAAACGCTAATTTATTGCGGATATTTGCATCGGCGATGCTGCATCGCAACATTTCACCAAGGCAAAACCCCGTGTTTTCGATAAAAAATCTTCGTTTACGATCACTTACCTTGCCTCATTCATGCGACAGCAGGATGACACTAGGCCGCAATATGCCACCAACCCGACAGATAACCCTCGAACAACAAAGGCATCATACTGTCTGACAATCCGGCAGGATCTAGCTGGCGGGTATTCGCCAGTTTCTGCCATGCGGCCAACTGCGCGGGTTCGCATTCCAACAGCTGTCCGTTGCAGTACAGCATGTCATTAACATAAAGAATCTGGCTTTTCAAATCCAGAACAATGCCATTTGCCCTGGCCTGTTCGGCAAAGTCGTCTTCATCCAGTTCGTCCTCGGCTCCCTCATAAAACACGTGCGGCTTGGGTTCGGTGAGGTAATGCCCCAGGAAGTCGGCCACCACTTTTTTATCCCAGCTGATCTGCTGCAGCATCTGGCTAACCTGCTCTACCATGGCATCGCTGATCTGTGCCGGCGCTGCCTGCTGCTGCAGGTCCGGGTCGGCATAATGGCCCTGCACACAAATGCGGTCTTGCAGGTACACCAGAAACTCGGTGGCAATTTCCTGTGCCGATGGCGCACGGAAACCGATGGAGTACGTCATGCCCGGCTCCAGCGCCACGCCGTAATGTGCGCATTTGGGCGGCAGGTACAGCATGTCGCCGTGCTCCAGGATGAATTCCTCTTCAACCTGGAAGTCTTTCAGCACTTTGATCGGTGCATCTTCAATAAAAGACTCGTCCTTTTGCGACGAAATCTGCCAGCGCTTGCGCCCACCCACCTGTAGCAGGAACACATCATAAGAATCGAAGTGCGGGCCAACCGTACCGCCAGGTGGCGCGTAGCTGATCATCAGGTCATCCAGCCGCGCGTACGGCATGAAATCGAAACGCCACAAAATGTCGGCAATATGCGGCAGGTGGTGGTTGACGTTCTGCACCAGGATGGTCCAGTCGGTTTCCGGCAGGCGGCGCAAGCGGCCGGCACGGAAAGGGCCGCGCTCCAGGTGCCATTTGCCCTGCTTGTACTCTATCAGGCGGGACTCCACGTCCTCATCGGCAGCCAGCTTGGCCAGCCAGGCGTAATCCACGTGCTCGCCGACATCTTTCAGCGCACCACGGATGAGCAAAGGCTTTTTGTGCCAGTACTCTTTTAAAAAGGTCTCGGCGGTCATGCCGCCCAGAAGTTCGATTGGTTTCATGGCAGATTCTCGTTACGCATTCAGGCAATGGTTTACAATACGGGGATATCTGTTTCGCGCCGGATTTTGCTGCAGCCCAAGGCTTGCCGGCCTGCGATGCATCAAGATTCCCTTTCTTTTCTCTACGACGGTACCGCCTCATGCAAATCGTTAAAAACTCGGTCGTAACCATTCACTACGAAATGTACGACGCCGACAACACCCTGCTCGACAAAACTGAAGAGCCAATTGCTTACCTGCATGGCGGCTACGACGGCATTTTCCCGCTGGTGGAAGAAGCGCTGCACGGCAAGGCTGTGGGCGAGTCCATCACTGTAACCCTGACCCCAGACGATGCTTTTGGCGAGCCGGAAGAAGAGCTGGTGCGCGTAGAGCCGCTGGACGTTCTGCCGGAAGAAGTGGAAGTCGGCATGATGTTTGAAGCAGACGACCCGGAAACCGGCGATGTTATCCTGTTCCGCGTGACTGACGTAGCCGACGGCAAAGCCGTTCTGGACGGCAACCACCCACTGGCCGGCCTGACCATCCGCTTCCAGGCTACCGTGGCAGAAGTACGCCCGGCCACCCCGGACGAAATCACCCACGGCCACGCCCACGGCGAGCACGGTCACCATCACTAAGCCATTGCACATGGCAGGCTGATGACAAAACGGGGCGCATGCCCCGTTTTTTGCGCCCTGCTCTTTTCAGCGGGCTGCCACTTTTCTCCACAGCACCGCCAGCAAAGCCAAGCCCAGCTGCGCAGGGAGCGAGCGGCGTGGTATCAGCGCACCTGCCAACACCGCCACGGCAACCGCGTGCCCGGAAGGAAACGAACGGTTACCCGGCAACACATCCAGCAGATGCACCGTACAGGCAGGCAAGACCAGCGGCGGGCGTAGCACATCAACTCCGGCTTTCAAGGCGATACTGGCC
>JACCDZ010756759.1_pt1 | contig 10094 bp, 26 predicted proteins | sample 7449551 | NCBI WGS metagenome assembly JACCDZ01 (sample SAMN15323452, study PRJNA562643) | freshwater metagenome | isolation source: river surface water | place: USA:Blue River Watershed | collected 2017-08-18
AAATTGCAGATTTCATCAACAGCGATGACTTTGACACAAGGTACATTCCTGAAACTAACGAACTGAAAGTCTACCCAGAGTAGACTTACCATATCCCTTGACAAATGTCAAGGGATATTTTTATTTATATTTTTTGCAATCTATCTTCAGGTCTGGTAAAAACCAGACCTTTAAAATTTTGTCAAATTTATTTATTTTCTTGCACAATATATACTTTGTGATATACTACTCTTGTAAGTGAGGTAAGAGAATGATTGGACTTCCATTGTTGGCATTGAGTGTAATGAACGACCAGATTCGTGCAGGCAAGTCATTTGTCATTAACCCAAATAATGACATCTATGAGTATAAGGGTGAATTCACGCTTGATTCCCTGTATGAAGCTTTGGATTGTGAAATGATTGAGGTAGTGAATCTCAAGGATGATATGATTCTCATTTGTGATGAAGAAGCTTTGTATAAGGTCTATCCTGTAGTGAATATGATTGCCACAAATATGTATCGAGAGGCTTACGGAACTGATGAAGTAGGTATTATTGGTAGATGCATCATTTGCCAATCATCTAAACTTCCCTAATATAAATAAGATAAATCACAAGAATTTTTCTTGTGATTTATCTTTAGGTCTGGTTTTTACCAGACCTTTAAAATTTTGTCAAATTTATTTATTTTCTTGCATACTATATACTATATGATATACTAACCCTATGAGCAAAGTATACAGAATGATTCTCGGTCAAGACCCTTTTAGCACCAGACCTATCGGCATTGAAAAATCCCTTAAAGAAGCCAAAGCCTATATCCTAACCAAGGCTTACAATAATGATTATTGTGCCATTTACGTAGCAGATGATGAGAATCCAGCTGGTGAACTGGTGGGACGTTGGATTATCAAGAATAAAAAATTTACATCGTACGAGAAAAAACCAAAGGCAGTTGATTACAAAAAATCAATCTTTTGACAATTATATAAAAGATGATATACTAGTATTGTAAGGAAGAATGATATGGAAATTTTGATTCACGAGAACGCCGCTAATAATTATTTCAGACGATGCTACAGAGGCACACAACCTAATGCTGTAGGGTTGCACAATGAGGGTTTTTATAACATTCTCAAGGGTCTCCAAGGTAAGTGGGTTGAGGTAGATACCACGCATCTTTTTACCGACCAGTTTAACACAGTGGTTATTGAAGGTGTTACAGGTTCCGGCGCACGTATCAACCTAGCTGATGTAGTTGAAATCAAAGATGATGTCCGACACGGCTTGCAAAAATGCGTTTGGTGTTATGGATATGACCATAACCATGATGGATTGTGCGATAGATGTGAGCAGTCAAAATATTTGGTAGATTTAATCTCACCAGTATTGCAAAGTAATATAAAAGGGGGTACTATATAGACATGAACGCTATTGTACATTCTCTTCTCGTAGGTGCTGGTCTTTTGGTTCTTATGTTGGGTTTGCTTTCAACCCTAACAATAAACAAAGAAAAGTAATAATAAAGATAAATCCCAAGAATTTTTCTTGGGATTTATCTTTAGTCATGGTAATTCCATGACTTAAAAATTTTGTCAAATTTATTTATTTTCTTGACAGTTATATACTAGATGATATAATTACTCTATGAATACCTTGAGCCCTTATAAGAATGATGCAACTTTTCACGTTAGTTTTTTCAGAGATAAAGTCAAGAAACTCCGCACTGAATATCCCAATATATCTGTATTGCAAGTTAAGATTGAGATTGTTAACATGATGGTTTCAGGTGTTGAGTGTGGAGTTGCCTGTTCTCTAATTCGTGAAGCAGCTGATACAGTTGATTGGGACTTTATCTATAACGATATCTAAAAAGTGTTTGCATAGTATATACTTTGTGATATACTGACAGAGTAAGGATGAAAGATATGGAAATCAAAACCACTAACTACGGCGTTTGCAAAGTAAAGAAGTTTAAGTATCAGACCAATGGAAACCTTGCTTTGAGCTTGGTTGATGAGACAGGTCAACCTGTTGTCTACATCACCACTAACATCTTTCCTATGGCTGAAGATGAATTCTGCGCCAATTACTACAATATGGGTGCTACATTGTGGAATGACATTGTATCATCTGGTTTGTTTGTGCAGACTGGTGAAAAGGTTCCATCAGGGTATTGTGAATATCCTGTGTGCAAGCTGGTCAAAGAACTAGCATAAACTTTACATTTAAGATGAATCATAAGAAAAAATTCTTGTGATTCATCTTAAGGTCTGGTAAAAACCAGACCTTTATTTTTTTGTCAAATTTTTTTATTTTCTTGCGTAGTATATACTATATGATATACTATTCTTGTAAGGGAGATAGGATGATGGATTTCACAAGTTACATTGGTTTGAAGGACAACGCAAAGACAATCTTTGTATGTGGTGTTACAGCCGCTCTTTCGGTTGACATTGCAAGCGACGCACAGAAACTTCAATGGATTGAAGAAGAGATGAATAAACTTGAAGCAGAGTTGGAAAAGATTGAAACCGACTACGATATGGCTTGTGAAACAGAAGACATCAAAGACCCGTTTGTAGACTTGGGGGTAAAGTAATGGCAGAAACAGTATATTTTGTAAACGCTAGCGATGTGTTTGAAGCGATAGAACTTGGTGATTTTGAACAGGGACAGTTCCTTGACCAGTTCACATATGGTGATAGTCTCACAGACTTGACTTTGATTAAAAAGCAAACATTTGTCAATCGACTTGTCAAGTTCATCGCAGACTGTGAAGACGTGTATGAGAAAGATGTAGTGATGCAAAACTTGAAAGAGTATAACTTTGGGCTTCTTGATTGCATAAAGCACGTAAACATCGAAGAATAATCAGCTACAAGCCCAGGTTTAAGGTATAATAAATCTGGGCTTGCATTACTTCCTTGGAAAACCTCAAGAAAAATTCTTGAGGTTTTTTTATAGGTCTGGTAATTACCAGACCTTAAGATCTTTGTCAAAAAAATTTATTTTTAAATAACTCTTGCAATGTATATACAGGATGATATACTATTGCTATGAACACTACAGACAAGGTAATCGTAAAATTCAAGAGTCGTGTGCCACAGATGCTCTACACTGCACACTATAATGGTTTGTTGCTTGCTTCTGGTCGTGACCCAATCGACTTGGGCGAGTACTATGCTTGCAAGTACTGCACAGAATGGATTCTTCAGGATGGCAATAACTTTTACACACAAAGAGGAGTTAACAAGTAATGGCACACTATTACCTTAATCAGGGTGGTACTCGTTGGGTTTGTGATAGCAAGATTCAAGTCGTTGGCATACATAATGGCAAACGATACAACAAGATGCGCAAACCAATGTTCTGGGAGCAATTGGGAAACTTTGCTGTATGCTATGTTCGTGTTGCTGATAATGTCTACCGTGGTTTTACCGAAGACAACAATGGTGTGATAGAATTAAAACTGGATAAGTGTTACAGAGTTAAATGACAGACTATAGAAAAAAGTTCCTCTCTCTTTGGTCATCAATTATGGCTGAAGAGAGATGGCATAAGTTTGACAGTCAAGCTTGCATTCCAACTTGCAAAGGATGGAATGCTTGGGCACCTCTTTGTGAATGTGGTAAGAATTATTGCACATTTAAGCCTTCTGGAAATATTGAAGAAATGCAAATGGTTATTGAAGCAAGACCATTGGACTTTTAAAAATAATGCAAGAAAAAAATTCTTGCATTATTTTTTAGGTATGGTAATTCCATACCTTAAGATTATTCACAAATAAAAATATCCCTTGACTTCTGTCAAGGGATATGGTAGTGGAGATTACCAGTCTCCGTCGCATCCACCATAGTCTTCATCAGTACCAAAACCAGCTGATGCGAGTGCGTCACCATCCATCCAAGATTCATCCTCATATGGTTCGCTGTCTTCAGTTTCGCAATCAGAGGATGTATCAATGACCCAATCATCATACATCAAGTCCATTGGGTCGATATCAACGCTAGGAAAAATCCGTGCTTCAAGTTCTGCTTCAGTGTAATCCATCATCCTATCTCCTTACACCATCATTATAACACATTGTGTATACTTGTCAAGAAATAAATCAGGAGGTTTCCCTCCTGATTGTTAAGCGAAAAAGCTATCATAATGTTTCAACTCACGCATGGTGCATATAACGTCTCCTGCATAAGTAAGTGTTTGTCCAAGTGTTTCATGCACAGTTTTTTTGGATGGCATATACATCTGGTCATAAATTTTTGCCAGTTTCATGTATGCTTTTTTTCTATAATATTCTAGTTTCAACTGTGCCATGAGTTCACTAGTCATTGAAGATTCTAGTGGATATACAGTTATAATCACTTCGTCTTCTGATACAACCATACGGTACTTGACATCATTAAATGTGTAATCAATATGGTAATATAATTTACCATTTTGCAAATCCACTTTCGTGCATTCAGAGTTTAATGGTAAATATTTTGGTAAAGGCACACATCTTTCTTCGGCTCTATTTATAGCATGATGGCTATATATCAATTCACGGTCAATTTGTTTTGGACAATTTAAAACATTCATTTCCCTTCTCCTTGGCAGGATGACTAATTATAACACACATAATATAAAAGCCCCAGTAATTGGGGCTTTCTTTAGGCTTGGTTTTGTTGTTGAATCTTTACTAAATCATTCAACAATTCTTCTGGATAGTAATTTAATATATTTGCAAGTTTAACTAAATTTTGTGATGTAGGCAAGCGTTTGCCATTCAACCAGTTAGATACTTGTGGTTGCTTAACGCCCATTATATCGGCAATTTGTGCCTGTGTCAATTCAGTTTCAATAGTAATTTTTTTCATAAGTATTTCTCCGGTGATTTCTCACAACCTCTAGTATAACACATTGCAAACAAAATGACAAAACATAACAAAAAATTTTTTGTTGAAATTTTGAAGTCATGGTAGTACCATGACTTAAGATAAATCCCCAGAATTTTTTCTGGGGATTTATTTAGATTATTCGCCAGCAGTTACGTATTCAGCTGACCAGTCGAGTTTCGCATCATCATTCCAAGTTGCTGGCAGATTGTTCTCTACAAAGAATGCGAAGGTTTGGGAATCAGTGTCTTCAGTGTCCCAATATACAGCCGCTTCAAAGTAAGTACCAAAGTCATGGCTTTCACGCTTGATGCCAAAATAAGCGTTTTCAGGGATGTTTACAAACCGTTCTTGCAAAAGGTTGACAAATTTGCTAACTTCATTACGCATTTCAGTGTAGTCAACTTCTGGGCTGACTTGAATACATTCTTCTTCAAATGGAACTGGTCCAAGGGTCATAAAATCTCTCATATCAAACTCCTTACATGAATAGTATAACACATTGTATATAGAATGCAAATTAAAAAATAAATTTGATAAAAATTTATAGGCATGGTTTTTACCATGCCTTAAAAAGATAAGCAAAAAAATAGGGGAACTAGTCCCCTTTGTCATCTGAATCCTTGAACTTTTCGTCCATACAATCTTGGCAACCAACGAACCACTTATCATTGTAGTTCCAGACTTTGCCATAACCTGGTGGAACTACAACCTTACACCAACAACACTTCTTTGCATATATGTTTCTCATTACTTCCTCCACGTTAAATATACCAGATTATATATATCGTGTCAAGAAAAAAGCCCCATATTTCAGGGGCTTTCTCTAGTCCATAATGTTGGCTAGTCGGTCTTCTTTGGTCTTGATTTGACCAGAGAACCAGCCAGCACGTTTGGGTTCTACATTTTCTGCCAATGTAACCAAAGATAGTTGATGCTTATACACTTCTTCCAAAGCTGAAATCTGTGTTGCAACCTGATTCGCTACCTTTGCATCATGACGCAATAGGTCAATCTGAATATCCTTAAGAGCGACAATCTGATGACGAGTGGAGACCAAAATATCACGAAGCCTATCCGAATTTCTTGTTGATTTCATATCAAACTCCTTGCACCAATAATATATCAAATATTGTATGACCTGTCAAGCATTATTTTTGTGATATAATGACCCTATGATTGGAACAGTTAAGATTGAGTTCGGCTTTATGAACTTGTATGTCAATGGTGTTTGTCTTGTCTCTACCAGTACGATGGCTGGAATTAGACACGCAATGAAAAGATATAACTTGCAAGGTTATACGATGATTGCAGCAGAGTGAAAACTCTGCTTTTTTATTTGACAAATTTCTTAAGGTATGGGATCTACCATACCTTAAAATTTTATGCAAAAAAAATCCTCCACCTGCTACCAATAGATGGAGGATGAGTAGGACAAACCCATGTTCACTACTAATATATCACACTTCACAAGAATTACAAGTGTTTCAGTGATTCTTTAATTTCATTGATGGTGAATTCATGCCATTTGCTGTAAACATCAGAATCAATCTTGTTTCTTTCATCTCTGTTACGTGGTTGATTGGTCAAGATAAATTCTTTATTTTTCATCTTTGAATTCAAGATTACTTCTTTTCCTCTGGCTTCATCTTCACCTAAGAAACCGTAGAATGTAGCTGGTCTAAATTCACGCAAAACTTCATGTGTTTGCACTACAGAATCATACATAGTTTTATCTAGATATTTCTTTACTTCATATCCAGCCAATAAAACAGGGTATGGAAATTTATCAGTTTTGTAGGCAAAAGCGAAATCAATTTTCTTTGTATCAAATCTTGGTTTGCAATCAACAGTAGCACCAGAGAAAATAACACATTCACAATTGCCTAGAAAGAAATCTCCTTGAATGCTAGATGTTAGTTTCTTGATAATGTCTTCAAAAACCAAGACGGGATGCTCTTCTAGAATTGATGAATAGTATGCGCTTCTAACTGTAACATCATTGCTCGTTTTCTCAACCTTTTTAGAATAGGTCAAGTATTGTTCAAGGATGTTTGACAGTTCTGATGGATTGCCTAAATTTTCAACAATTTTATTCTTGTATGACTCATATTCTTTTTGCAAATCAGAATCTTGAATTAGTTTTTGAGCATGGATATAAGAAATTTTTAAACTCATTTTGTTATTTCAAATTCTGGCATAATAGCCTTGATTCTATTTTCGATGTTTTCAGCATATGTTGGGTCAGTTTCATAGCCTACAAAAACTCGATTAGTATTAAGGCAAGCGATAGCGGTAGTTCCACTTCCCATACAATTATCCAAAACTATATCATCCTCTTCAGTGTAAGTCTTGATAAGATATTCAAACAATCTAACAGGTTTTTGTGTAGGATGAATTACACTACCTTCTGATTCTGCTGTTTTAAAATATTGAACAGTTCTTGGGTATCTCAAACCATCATCATTCTTTACTGTAGTTACTTTTTGAGAACCATATACATCTGTTGGTCTCAATGCTGTACCTTTATTGTATGGTTCGCCTTGTGTCATTTGTGGATAATAACATACAGTCTTTTTAGAAAATACTAGAACATCTTCGTGAGCAACAAGAGGACGTTTTTTAGCATTCAAATATCCTGTTGCTTTGCTTTTCTCATATATCCAAGAATAGCGATAGTTTTTAATATTAGATGATACCAATAGGGATGTAAATGGTTGAGATGCAGTCAATACGATAGCACCATGGGGTTTAATGATTCTATGGTATTGTTCCCAAAGAGCATCAAATGGAATAATTACATCCCATTTACATTGTGTTGTACCATAAGGCAAATCACACAAAATCATATCAATAGATGCATCAGGCAATTCTTTCATACCTTCAATACAATCTTTGAGGAAAATCTTATTTTTAAAATCCATATCTTTCACCCCTTATTTATATCATATATGTTATCATAGCGCAAGAAATTTTTTTTACAAGAAATCTTTAGGTATGATAGAGATCATACCTTAAAAAGAATCGTCAGAATTTTTATCATGACGATTCTTGTGCTTGGTCTTTCTTGTGTACTTTGATTTGTCCTTGAAAGTACTTGGACGCATCTGACTAGCTCGCATCATTTCTGTACCTGATGCAATAGCCAACTCTTCAATGAACTTCTTGAATTTTTTCATTTTGCTTCACCTTTTTTTCTTTATTGATAAATTGTTGATAGATATAATCTTTTTCAACATCTTGCTTATATCTATGTGCGTTTTCTTTTATGACTTGACATTGCTTAATAGCCTTACCATTTGAAAATGCAGGTTTAGTAATCATTACGCTACCTCAATCTTTCCGTTATTGTCTGCTTGATTATTGAATTTTTCTACCAGTGTTTTGTATTCGTCCTGATAGATACTATACTTGCTTCTGAATGTCCTACTGTAAGGTGTATCTTTCAAGCGTTTTGCCATATACTTAACAGATTCTGCACATAGGCTTTGCTTGAGGTCGAAACCAGTGATATCTTCAATCAACAGTTCATAATGATGATGATTGAACCATCGCTCTGTGTCATTCCAAAGTACTGTTCTCATGTCACTAATATACCAAATAATATATACGTGTGCAAGTATAATTTTTCTGGTATACTAACGCTATGGGAATATTCAGTGTGCTTGAATTGATGCAAGAAACCAAAGAAGCTGTTCTTGCTCGTGGACATAATGTTAAGAATTGGCTTGTTCTGGGCAATGATTGTTATGCTTTGGAATGTGCTGATTGTAAAATGACTTGTATGGTTAAAGAAAAACCTCAACCAAATGAGATGAAAGCAAGTGGTGAGGCTTTGGCTATGAATTGTGTCAAGCCAGTGAAAGAAAAAAAATTGAGAAAAAAATGAAGGGATGGTAAATACCAGCCCTAAAAAATGTCCTCCAGAATTTTTTCTAGAGGATATTTTATTTATGCGTGATTTTCGTTTACATACTTGTCAATAGTGCAAGCGATGGTAAAAAAGACACAAGCTAGGAAAGCAAGGGGCAAAATAGCGATTGTTAGCATTAGATATATCCACTTCATTGTCGTTACCTAATTATACCACAATTATTATAAAAACAAGCCCTTTCGGGCTTGTTAATTAGTTATTTACTTCCAGCAGTTCATTGCCAATTGGAATGATGTGCTTGACACCATTACGGTCAAATTCTGCCTTGTAAAGAGTGTCGTAAAGAGGAGTGTTTTCCTTGCGAGCATTTCGATAAGCAACCTGATATGCGGCTTGCTTGCTAGTGCCATTCCAGATGATACTGGAGGTGTTCTTGCTCTTCTCAACAACATAGTAAGTAGTTGTGCCATCTACTGTAAGATGACGGGTGATTTCGATGTGCTTATTCATACGTTTATAATACCTTACTTATAACCAAAAGTCAAAACTCTTCTTGGTAATCTATCCCATTCTTTTCACAATACTGATAGATTTCTTGCTTACGATTTTCTTTTCTTCGGAACACTTCAATGCCACAAGAGTCAAGCAAGATGTAGTTACTATTCTTCTTAACAATTGTCCAAATTACAATAGGAAAATCATCATAAAACATAGGGCAAGCTTGGAGGGATTTTCATCCCTCCATCCTTTCTTACAAAATCTCGAATGAATCAGTTTTGCGATTCTTGTCGTAGTACACAGTGGTCATGTTATCACTGTCATCAATGGTAAGTGTATCAGCAAAAACTGAACTTTCAACATGAATTTCGGTGTAGTCAATATCGGATTCGTTATCAACAACAGCCTGTACCAAATGAGGATTCAAAACATCCCAATCATCTTTGGTAAATGTTTTGAAATTTGCTGGGTCAAGTCCACACTCTTCGCAAGCATCATTGAAAACGTCTTCGTCAATCACCAGTTCGTAATTGACCTTTGCAATACCCTGAATTGAAATTTCCATCTCTAACTCCTTACACGATTAGTATATCAGGTATTGTATATAGTGCAAGAAAATAAAAAAATTTGATAAAGATCTTAAGGTCTGGTATTTACCAGACCTATAAAAAAATCCCCAAGAAAATTCTTAGGGATTTTTGGTTGATTTGTGGTTAGCTGGAATTCAACCAGTACGGAACCTATAGGCAGTTCTTTCGATGGTCTCTGCCTCCGATGTTGCCCGTGTCTCATAAAGAGAGCATAGCACCCAACCACAAATCATTATACTTGGATATATTGTTTGCGTCAATAGTCTCCAAG
>JACCDZ010267575.1_pt1 | contig 10091 bp, 2 predicted proteins | sample 7449551 | NCBI WGS metagenome assembly JACCDZ01 (sample SAMN15323452, study PRJNA562643) | freshwater metagenome | isolation source: river surface water | place: USA:Blue River Watershed | collected 2017-08-18
TAGGAAGTGAGGGCATCAGGAAGGATTGGGCGATGCGGCAAGAAAAAAGGTCGCCATGCTGGACGACCCGTTGGGATGAGCTCATCAAGGTTCGCTAGTTTTGCTTGCTGAGACTGGTTTTCGGCCTTAGCGGACTGTCACAGCCAAGAGCCACGACGTCCGCTTTTGTATGGATTACAGCCATTAAGGCATCTAGAGAAGCAGGGGCGATTCACACATTGTCTATACCGAACCTGCTCATAGCTTAATGAAAACATGACTATGGAGCCCTTCCGGTGCGGCCACCTTCAGCTCCGGTCGCAACAGACTGGCCGACTGCTCGACCAGGGGCTGTGTAAAGCCGAAGCGTGGCTGGTAATGGCCGCGCTGCTGGCGCCAAAACGAAACCCCCTGATCCAGACGCAACCGCAGCAGCTGCCCGGACTCGAAGTGCAGCGTTAAAATGCGCGCATGCTCGATCTTCTCAGCGTCAACCGAATACACCTGCACGTCCAGGTCGCAGTCGAGGAAGGCTTGTTGCAGCACGCTGTCGCGGTCGGCATGGTTGTCCCAATCATCCCACCAGCGGCCGTAATTCTGCCGGGTGTTGGCAAAGGTCTGGGACACCACCTCGACGTCGAAACGGTTGTTTCCGCATGCGGTTTGCGTCAGCGCATAGATCAGGTCGAGCAACAGGCTTACCGCCAGCGGGTTGCGCAGATAACGGTCACTGTAGGAGACCTTCCGCAGGGGGGCTGCCTCGTCGTCGAGCCGGGTAGCTAGCTTGGGGCTGGCCATGCGCAGCAGCGACCAGAAGCGCTCACCGAAGCCCTGCGCCGGGCCGTCCAGCTCGGTCGACAGCGATAAGTCGCTGTCTCCAGCCGCCGCCGGCCGGATATCGCTGGCCGGCACAGGGCAAGCCTGTGTGATTGCATTGCCACGCCCACGAACCAGCAAGGCGCCGTCGGGCAATTCGCCCCAGCCGGCATCGGGCAAGGCCAGCGCTGCGGCGTCACACGCCCAGAAGGTCCACCCATTCCCGTCTAGGAACGCACACACTGGCAGGCACGAAGAGCCTGGCAAGCCCATCTGCTCCACCGGCAGCTCACCGTAGACCACACCAGCTGCACCGACCCACTCGGCCAGCTTGAAACGGTTCGCCTCGCCCATTTTTGCGAGCGTTCCCTCCGCAGCCAATAGCTCAATCGGCAGCGACTGGATGGCGAGCCCAAGCAGCAGACGCTGTAAGCGGTGCGCAGCAGGCAGATCCCACTTTTCGAGCTCTCCCTGCAAATAGACACGGGCGCGGGCGATGTGACCTTCCAGTGCGAGTGACCAGGCCTGCTCCAGCGGCAAGCTTTCCGGGGTAGTATTCTCGCCAAAAGGCCGAACATCTTCTGGCAACGCCAACTGGCTGATCCAGGTTTCGGTTAGCACGGCCAGCGCACTGTGGCGGTCAAGGCGGTCCGCCTCGAAACGGGTGTCAAAGCCGAGCAGGCAATGCTGGCAAGCGTTCGGGCAAGCGGATGCGCAGTCTAGTGCATCCCTGACCTGCCGCCAGAAACCTGCCTTATGCAGCAATGGCGCGGCCAACGCCGAGTAGCCACCGCTACGTTGGTCGTACACCTGGATGGCTCGCACCTCTTGCCCGTCGTAGCGGATCGGCGTGGTCGCGCAGCCTAGCTCCTCCTCCAGCACGCCGAGCTCGCGGGCGATAGCACGGCGCATGGCCACACCGATCGAGTAGGCGGCCACATCGTCGTTTAGCCAGCCGCGCTCCGGATGGGCCAATATGACTTCCAACGCGTCGCCGACGCTGTCGTGGCCAAGGTGGACGTTTGTCTTGATCTTCCACGGGCTGTCACTGCCCGGGCAGACCCTGGACTGGTCCGGGCCCTTGTTGCCACGCAGACGGCGGTGGGACGATTTGCTACGGAACACAACCGGCAGACACTGCTCGTTGACGGTGGCCTTTGGGTCAGGAAAGGACAACATGCTCTCAGCACGACCGCACTCAAGACACACCGCGTAGCCCTTACCTGCTACACCGCTGCTGTGGCTGAACAGGTGCGCCTTGTTGCTAGAGCGGAAGCGACCGGCTACCGGGTTGGCCAGCGCCAGCCAAGGGGCGTTCAGACTGAGCCAGGGACGCTGCACTGGGATGTAGGCTTGCTCACTTATATCGTTGTGCGGCTCGGGGTCGAAGAAATCGACCGCAAAGCCGGATGGCACCAGATAGAGCGGGACATCGTCGGGCTTGAGGGTTGCTCCGCACTGTTCGCAACACTCCGGCTTGCCTGTAAGGCTGTTACCGCTGGCACCGCAATTTCGACAGCGCCACGCGTACTTGAAGAGCTGGATCTCGCGTGCGTCCTCCATACTGGCCGGCACATGCCAATTTAGGGTGATGCCGCCGGAGCGGTAAACCAGCCCGTCCATCACGATGCTGTTGCCCGGCGCGTACTCGCGCAGCGCGGTCACCCGGTCGCGCGACGGCAGGTCCTGATAGCGGCCACGGTTGTCCTCGCGACGGTTCTGGCTGGGGGGCTGCAGGGTACTGCGGGTACGGTTGTCGAAGCTGACCACGTCGGTCGGGAAGCCGTAGCCGGGCAGGAAGCGGCCATTGGCCAGTTCGGAGAGCAGGTATTCATCTTCAATACGCTTGATCTGCAGGTTCAGCGCCCTGAACGCGACGTTCACCTGTTCATTGTCCCCTTTGAACACGTCTCTTTGCTGGACCATCCCCTGATAACGCTGCAGCCACGACTCAGCCATCTCCTGCATGGCCTTGCCGGCCTGGCGGACCATGGCTTCTGCAGGCTGAAGTGCCAGCGGCGTTCGCCCGGTCAGCACCGATAGCCCCGAGCGCAGCGGCGCGTCCAGATTACTTTCCGGATGGTCGCACCACATGCCGAAGCGCTTGGCGAGGCTAGGCACATCGCTTGCCAGGAAGAAAGCCGCGCAGTTGGTGGTCTTCATCTCGCCAGGCGGCAGATGGTGGCTGAACCAGTGCGCGAGCAGCCAAGCATTCAGGTGGCGCTGGACCAGTTCCGGGCTCTGCAAGGACACATCCGGCACCCTGATCTGGGAGACAAATGGCCAGTCAGGTTGCGAAAAGACACCCTGGTCGTGCGGCGAATCCTTGCACACGGTCAGGGCCACGGCCCGCCCTTCGCGGCGGCGGCCGGCCCGGCCGGCGCGCTGCAGGTAATTGGCTGGGTGCGGCGGCACGTTATTCATGGCAACCACGCTGATGCCGCCGATATCGACGCCCATTTCCATGGTAGTCGAACAGCTCATCAGGTTGATGCGGCCGCTCCTGAACAGATCCTCATATTCTTCGAGGCGTTTGCGGGGCTGCTGGGCAGAGTGTTCGGCACAGCGGAACCATGCGCCACTTTCGATGACCCGGTCGTGCAGGTCCGACCACAAGCCAAGCTCGCGCAGCGCTTCTACCCCGGTATCCCGGGCCAGCCAGTTGCGCGCGGCGGCAAGCTTCGCATCATGATCCTCGCCTTCACCAAACGCGTGTTCGTAGACGGGGATACCGACTATCTCGACCCGGCTGACCGCGTCGGGAGCCTTGGGCGGCGCATACGGGGTCAACCCATTCAGCGGCGTATCAAGGAAGCGCCGGGTGACAGGACAGATGCCGGCCTGGCTGATCAGGCGCAGGCAGGTGCGGCCAAAGTCCAACCGGTAGCCGTCGTTGGATTTGACGAGCAAGCCCAGCTTGCAAAGCTCGGCCCATGCCTGTCGCAGCCAGAGATCGATTTCGTCCCGGTGAATGGCCGCGTCCTCCCAAGCGTGAAGCTTGGCGAGCAAGGCCACTGCTCGGGCCGGTTGCCGTGACTCAGGGTTGAACTGCGGCCAATGCTGATGGCGACTGTCGCCTGTCTCTTTCGACTCGGGGGACAACAGCCATTTGGGTCTGATCCGTGCGCCAAACAAACGGGCGAGATCTTCGTCGGCCGAAATGAAACTGTTTTCCCGGACATGGAAGTCGAGCAGCACCTTCAGGTAGTCGCGCCAGACGTCGACACCCAGACGCCACCCTTGCGGGACGGCAGTCACCTGCAGCAGTGCGGGGTACTGCACGCTGACTAGACCCATGCTCTCAAGGCTGTTCTGGTTTTTCGGACGGCGGGCAAACTCGCGGAACATGAAGAGTCTGGCGAGCCGGCTGGCGCCACTGTCCCGCGGGAAAAGCTCTGGCGCCTGCTGGTGGTAGTAATCGAGCAGGCCTGTACGTACGTCGTGGTCGCCGGCCAGCTTTTCGCCTAAGGCATTCCAGTCAAGTTCCGGCACGCTGCCTGCAGCCTCTTTCGCCTGCAGGCGCTGGTAAATTGCCTGCAGGTCCCCTTGCAGGCCGCCCGCTGCAGCCATCGGCGCCAAAGCGGCCAGCATCGAGGCCTCTTCCGCCGTCAGTGCTCCTTTGGACTGGCCCGACTGCAGCAGGTGGTGATAAACCAGCCCTCGGATATAGCTGCGCTCGGAGTCCTGCTGCAATTTCACCGCCAGCCGGGCCGTACCCTGCCGGCTGTCGGTGAAGGTGATCATCTTACGGCCGCGGTAGGGTTTGGACTGTGGCGACTTGTCGTCGGGGCAGAACTCGAGCAGCGTATTGACAGCCCCCCCCATGGTGAAGGCCGCCCCAAGTCCCAGACGGCGCAGCAGCGGGCTGCGCTCTGCCTTGCTCTGGCAGGCAGGGCAACTTTGCTGATGGTCGCTCAGGTACAGGAACAGCCGGATCGAAGGGTCGGCCGCCTCGCCACCGCGCAGGGTATGGGTCGTCCTGTCCACCCAAACCTGACCGGCACGCCCTTCATACGACCGTGCTACGACCAGCGCAGGAGCATCTTTCAGGCGTGACAACAGCTGTTCTTGCTGCCCGGACTGCTCGTCCGACCCGGTTTCATCTGTGGTTTCGACGCTTTCGAGCTCGAAGTCGTCATCCTGCATCCGCCGGGGAGCCACCAGCTTGTATTCGTCGGAGACAACCCCTTGCAGGTGGACTGTATTGCATGCCTTGCACGCGGTCACTGGCAAGACCGGCGCACCACAATCACACGCAGTGCGCTCGGCGGTATAGAGCTTGCCGTAAGCCCATTCGGCAGGATCCAGCGAATCTTGCCGGGCGTTGCATGCCGAGTCGACACAGGCATAGACACCGGAGAGCACATTCTGAAACAGGTGGATACGCAGCGGCAAAAATGGAGGGGGTGGGCTACCACCCTCCGGGTCTCGGGTTCCTGACAGCAGATCCAGCCAGTGCAAGACGGCTTGCCGGTCCAGCCCGCGCGAACTCATTTCCTCGACAAGCGTTGACAGGGTCCTGACCCGTACATTGCCGCCGTCGATAAAACGTTCGCGCAGCGCGCGCGCGGTGGGGTGAGCGGCAAGTGCGCGGTAGCGGCCGGCGCTGGCTTCGTGCTCGCAATCAATGGACTTCAGCTGTTCAAACGACGGCATTACAGCCGGTGCTACGACGTTCGGCAAGTCCGGCACCTTGCGCTTGCCATGCACCACATACACTTGGTCGGGGCTGACACCAGCCATATTAGCAAGAAACTCCTTGAGCAGCCGGGTCGTTTCTGGGTTGTCGCCAAAGGTTGCCGACGTGGCCACAAAGCGGACATTTTGCGGGGAAACGCCAAAGGCCAACATGACCCGGCGCAGCAGCAATGCCATTTCCGCTGCTTGCGAGCCGATATGGGTATGCGCTTCGTCGAGGACGATCCACTCAAGTTTGCCCTGTGACTTGGTCAGGATGGGCTGGTCTTCCTTGCGGATCAGCATGTACTCGAGCATGGTTGCGTTGGTGACCAGCAGCGGCGGCGGGTCGCCGCGCAAGGTCTTACGGTCGACCACTTGCCCTTGGTATGCCTTGGCATTCGCTTTTGCCTCATCCAGCAAGTTGCCGGTGTAAAGGCAGTAGCGCAGCCTGCCGGCAAACCGGTCTGTCCAAGCGTCGAGTCGGTTTTGCTGGCTGGCGATCAGTGCGTTCAGTGGGTAAATGAACAGCGCACGTACACCCTGCAACGCACCTTCTCGTTCGGACTGGCGCGCCAGACGGTCAAGGATGGGCACCAGGAAACACTCAGTCTTGCCTGAGCCGGTGCCGCTTGTGACTACCAAAGAGCGCGGCGTCTCCTCGGACAACAACTGCCAGGCTTCGAGCTGGTGCGAGAACGGAGCACGATCGTGCGGGAATGTGTAGTCCTCAGCCAGCTGGGTTGGCGGTTTGGCCATCGCCTCCACCAGATCCTTGTGCAGCAGGTTACCGGAGAGCTCGCCCATGCTGGTGCCGCTCTCTGTCCAGCCAAAAGTCGGTTCGAAGACAGGATCGGCCAGCAGACCCTCGCCGGGAGGTGCCTCCAGTTGCCGGGCCAGCGTCTGCCTGAGCGCTTGGTTGCAGATTCCGAGCAGGCCTAGCGCGGAGCGGGCGCCACGGCTGGTCAGCTCCTTGAGCAGCGGTTCGATATAAGGCCGATAGGGGGTGCTTGTCATGGTGTTACCTGATGGTTTTTTCGAGCAACGCGCATTGCATTACGCATTGGTAAGCCGCGTCGAACCAGTCCGGGTCGAACTGGCGGTAGCTGCGCAGAGCGATCAGCAAGCCGGGAACGTCGTGCCAGCGGGCCGCTTCGTCGGCTGCGACTTCGCGGGCCAGCAAGATTGGAAAGACAGCAACCGAAAGCTTGAAATCGCCACGAAGCGGTTTGATGTATTCAAGCCAGCTTTCGCCGGTGCAGGACCGGACAAAGAGTTCCGCCTCGCCGTTTAACATATCCGGCCAGCGCTCGTCGCTGTCGTCCCCCCTACGCAACAGCCGCTGCAGGCCGGACGACTCCCCTTGCAACAGTTGCTGTTGCAGACCCTTGCTGAGTGCTCCTGCGCGCTCGCGTCCAAGCTGCTCTTCGGGCAACGTCTTGTTCTGCACGCGCGCCAATGCGAGGTTGATCGTCATTTTCAGCAAGCTGGGCAAGCATGAGGCGGCCTCCAGCCGGGTGGTGAGCAGAAAGCGTCCGATTTGCAGCATGGTAGCGTCCTCCTCAGAAAACTGACTGAGTATCAAGCCCGCTGCTTCAAGCCAGTTGCTCGGAGAGGTCAAGGCCCACTCGAACGGCAACTCGTGATCAAAACGCGGGCTGATCTGGGTGGCAAACCCATCCACTTTCAGGTGCGCCATCACGACCGCGGCCGGCACACGAGAAAGTGCGACCCACAGGTCCAGCGAAGACAAGGGCAAGTAGCCGACCCGCTGCACAAATTGCTCGACCAGCTGCCAATCCGGATGCCCTGGCAAGCTGGCCATTTGTGCGAACACCTCGTGCATCTGGCTCAGCCGCTCGACGGGATCCGCGCAGTGAATGCACATTTGCAGCGGCGAGGTTACTTCAAACTTGCCAGGAACAAACCATGCCAAAGGACGAAGCGGCAAATCGGACTCCATGCTGGGGTAGATCAGCCAAGGTCCAGGCTGCCTTGAATCCGGCTCAAAACGCCAGAGGCCAGTCGGCACACCCTCGCTCAACACAGGCTCGAGCCGGGCTGAGTCTTGCGGAGACAGCAAGGGCAGTGCATAAAGATGCGTCGCCTGCAGCGTTTCCAATGAAGGCAGGAATACCGCCTCGGACAGCCCGCACTCACCCCGGTCACGGTCCGGAACAAGATCCATCCCGTAACGTCCCACCTTGAAACCCGGGTACTGTTTCTGGGCAGACTCAAAGCTGATATCGACGGACACATCAAGCGACTCGACGCTGGCCAGCATCTGGCTGATGATGTCCATCAACTCAAACAGGCGGATCTCTTGCAATGCCGAGCTGCCAGGCAAGCGCTTGTAAACAAAGGTTCGCTCGACAACCAGCCTCCCCACGTCCCCGATCAGGGATAGCTTCATTTTCCAGCTTGCATCCGGATTGGTAGACAGTAGCCGCGCCCGCAATCCAAGTAAATCCTGTACCCGCAAATTGCTCCCGAGAGGCCGACCAAGCCCCTCTGCATCGACCAAAGCTACGCCCTGTGAAGGGAACGGGAGGGTGACCATCTGTATGCCGCTGCCAGGCCAGTTCAGCTGCAGCCGTACAGAGGCAGGCGGAGGAGCTCCTTCACTCGACAAGGCGATTTCCCAATCGGCCGGGCCGTGGCGTGCAACGTGCATGGCCACATTTTCCGGTCCTAGCAGATGCACCGCATGTAGCGGCCAGCCCTTGAGCCTGATCAGTCCCTCGTGAGCGTCCGCTCCGGCCAGATAGTGGATCGCGGCGCCTTCCGGCAAGACCACTGCAGTTACTGCACTCTGGATACGGCCCTGACTCTGCCAGCGCAAGCTACCCAGTCCTACGAGCTGGGAGAGTCTGGTCAGGCTGGTTGCAGATGTTTCGCCGGCAGGTTTCCAGAACAGTTGGTCAGGCGAAACCGGCAACGGGCCACCTGTTGCCGGACTACGGATCAGACATGGTTTGCCGATCATCACAAAAGGCGGGTCTGACTCGACATACATCCTGCGCCCATGCCAACTGAGCAACTCGTCTGCCGCAGCACTGTCACTGCAACGAATCAAGTAGGTCTCCTTGTGCATACAGACTTGCCATTCGCCAGCGGACAAGCGATACAGGATCCGGCCACCCATTTGGCACAGTTCGTTGGCTCCCGCTGCCGGATCCATCTCGTTCAATAAAAACGCAGCGGACGGCACGGACAACAAAGCGCTGTCATCACGTAGGCGGATACTGCCTGCCCGCAACAACTTTGCACTTGGGGTAGAGTCTGAGAAGACCCAAGGTTGCGTCACGTCAGGTGGGCTGCCCCCGGGGATGTCGAATTGCTGGATAACGCTGCCGAACCGGCTCAATTCAAGGGCGACAGGGCAAGCAAACCAGTTGTCAGGCAGGTCTGTGCGCTCCAGGGTAAAACGGACCCTTCCTCCGGACACGTAGCCTCGGCCTACCGCAAGTAATTGCCCATTGCTGCGCGCTGAAAGCTCAAACGACTGTGGCAGCCAATCCACGGATATGCCGGAAATATCGGAAAAAACCTTGTCTTCAAGGGAAGTGGGTACTTCAAGGATGCACGAAGTTTGCCACGCTCCTTGGCCATTCTCACGGATCAGGCGGACACATACAAAGCCGCGCGAGGATCGTCTGGACACCTCAGAGACGTCCTTGACCAAGCCTTTTAACAGGACATCGGCCTCGTCTGCCTCGACGCGGATTGGAAAGCGCAGGCGCCACTCTGGGCATTTTTGCTCAAGCGCTTGCACCGGATTTTCGGCTTGGTCCAGAGCAAATTCGCTGCGTAGCCCGATCAGCGTCTCGACCAGCTTGGCAAGCAAACTGGCAATGCCTTCGTTTCGGTATGTTTTTGGCAGAATGGCCTGTTGAGCCAGAACCTCCTGCAGGATTTCCGGATAATGCGTTCGCGCATTGGGGCCGATACGCCGCAGTACTACGCGGATCAGCGACGTCAGTGCCCCATGTGACTCCTTGAGTAAACGGAGAGGCATTCCACCGTTGATGATAACTGAGCCCAGATACGGGCGGGCAGAAGGCAGCAGCCCATCCTGTCGCCAGTATTTTCTGCCATCGAGCACCCAATCTTGCTTTTGAAGTTGCGGCGGCTCAGTGAACTTGGCTGCTTCAAACAGGCCGGACCAGCCCCATTGCCCGCCGGAATAACATCTGCGCCACCATTCCGCCGCATAGAGCAGCCACGCTGCTTTGAACGCTGGGCAGGCATCTAGATTCGCCAGTCGTACTTCGGAAAACTGCCCCACCAGCTCTAGCAGATCGGCATATTCCGCCTCGTCGACAAGGTAAGCGTAAAGTGGTCGGCCATCCGGACAGTTGATGCCACGTTTTTTCAGGAAACCGGATAACCAACCACTTGCCAGCTGCTCACATTCGCTCGCGCGCATCTGTTCTCCATGTTGATCGTTCATACCTAGATCAGAACCTTGGCTCTTGAGCAATCAAGCAATCTAACCCGCAGTTATAAAATGTGACTCACCATTAAAATGTACAGGTAATGGGAAAACCCATGAATCATTTATCATAAACATGCAAATGATGCAATGCATATAAATACGATTTGCATAAATGTGTGAA
>JACCDZ011790517.1_pt1 | contig 10090 bp, 10 predicted proteins | sample 7449551 | NCBI WGS metagenome assembly JACCDZ01 (sample SAMN15323452, study PRJNA562643) | freshwater metagenome | isolation source: river surface water | place: USA:Blue River Watershed | collected 2017-08-18
CCTCTGTCCAGCCTTGATGGCGAGGGGAAGGGCGTCAATTCCAGTGATTTTTTTGCCCTCACTGTCGTGGTGGGAAAATCTGACAAAGATACTATCGGTATTATGTACGATAATTTTGCCAACACCTGCTTGGAAGTGATGGTTATCAGTCGTCACATCATATACGTAGCCTTGATATGGAATCTCATGAAGCTTCTTGATTGTATTTCCATCGATGATTGCATTGTTTGTGATATTCATGGAAATAGTACCATGTGTGTCAACATCAAATACTGTATGAAAATCGTGTACATGAGCAAGAAAAGCGATCGTTGCCATCGCAACATGATCATTGTCCCACAGTTCATTAAACTGATCCGTTCCTAATTCTGGGTATTCATGATGAAGAATTGCATCTCCTACTTTCAAGTCTTTCGGAGTAGCTTCTGACTTGTCCAGACGAAGGAGGGAATGATCGTCCGTGACATCAACCACGCCATGGTGTGTGTTCACACGGATAATCTTCTTATGAGATGCCAGCTGGTGACGAATGACTCTGTGAACTTTGGTCCATCCATCGTCGGTCCAGCTTTCCACTCCATGTAGTTCGCATGACTCCTTCTCCTGCTTTCCTTCTTCTTGACACAGGGTCCATTTTCCATTTCCATACTTCTCTGCCAGTGTTTCGATCGTCTCAAATTGGATCATGTTTTGGAAACGAATGAGCATAGGGGTATACCCTGTCACACTATCTCCATATACTACTTCGGCGTTGTATTCTTTTTCAACGAAGTTCTTGGCGGTCAAGATCATTTCGCGTCCCGTGGCCGTCGTACAAGCTGCAATGTCCTTCCAGTAGATAGGACTCGTGCGAGCGCCAATTTGCCCATACAAGGAGTTTGCGGTAATCTTATAGGCCAGTTGAAGTGCATCCAGAACGGCTTGCTCGAAGGAGTTGAACGCTTGTTCACGACGAATGACTAGGTTTGCTTCAATGGTTGCCTTGTGTCCCTGCTCCACATTCACAATCTCCAATTTTCCATCCTCAAGTTCTTTGACAAGTCCGACGGCTACACGACCATCGGAAAGTTCCAAGCGTTCATACTCAATCTTCTTACGGGTATTCTTACGGGCTGTCAAGAGCTGCATGAGAATACTGGGGATGATGCCTTTCTTGCCATCAGGAAGTTGCGCAAATACACATGTCTTCTTTCCAACCGCATGCTTCTTGTCGCCAATGCCTTCATAGACATCAAAGGTGACTTTCTCATAGGTGATTCCCTCGTCTTCCAGATGTGCATACTCATCTGAAGTCACGATGCAATCGTGCGATAGATTGCGCGCAATCATGGAGGACGGATATAGGGATGAATAATCCAGAACTGTGATTGGATCTTCAAGATAAATGCCTTCCTTGGGTTCTAAGACAATCGCTCCTTCGTATCCTTCATCATCGACGATGGTTTCACTGTAGTTGTTGAGCGCAGGGACCAGGTAGTTCTTCATCCGACATTCTTTCGCGACCAGGGAGAAGATCTTGACCCCTTGGCCACGCATAAACAGATAGCTGAGAGGGACGGAACACACATTGCCCATACCGATGTTGTTTTCCATGACCTTGAGTTTGTGCATCAAACGGTTGACCAGGGCGCAATCCTGTAAACAGTACTTGGCAATATCGCAACGATCCGCACTGTTTCCGAGATACTTGGCGAAGAGCTCCTTGGGGGACAAGTCATTCTTCTGATCCCCAAGGAAGACCTTCGCGACGTTGTCTAGTTTGTAGCTATCCAGTTTCTGTTCACGCTGCATCAGTTTATAGATATCGATACTGACGACACCATCCATATCAATGTATTTGAGGATGTTGTCTCCCAGGGCAGATGAGGAGAGTTTAGATTCGATGAGGGTGGTCTTGCGTTCTGTGAGACGCCCAAGACCTACACGTAGATTGTCATCGATGCCAAGTTCCACACTTCGAGACCATAGATAATCCATATCGAATCCAAAGATGTTGTAGCCCGTCAAGATGTCAGGGTCCAAGCGTTGAATAAAGTCTCTCCAACCGATGATCATATCCTCCTCGGTATCAAAGGATTCTACTTCAGCATTTTCAATCGGGTCGCAAGAATTCAGTACCGCGATATGTCGATAGATAATGTCATCACTTCCATATCGATGAACTGTGGTACCGATTTGGATGACGGCATCTCCTTTCAACCGCGGGAGAGTTGCAGTCAGAATACGGCATACTTTGTCTTCTAATTCACCCATGGCTTTCGAGGACAATGGTTTGAAGTCTTCTTCATCCTCTTCTTCGTTATCTTCGGCATCTTCTTTCGTGTCCTGGGAACCATTTGCAATCTCTTGAAGGGTCTCTGTAATGGGTGTCAATACGTCGGTAAGCTCACGAGCGAGACTGGATTGTTTGGTTTTCTGGATGGGAAATACTTGATGAATGGTGACATATTCGACTTCTTGAGGTTTGATGAAAGACGTGAGAATCCAGGTCCATACATTCTCAGGGGTGATGAGGTCTGGATTCTTCTTGGCAACTTCTGCAAGATCCATGGCAAGTTTTCGATAGTTCTTCTTGGCCACAGGGAAGTCGCCATGGGAACTAGTACACTCAATATCAAAAGAAGCGATGAGAAGAGGTGCGATCTTTTGAATGTCGATGGGATGAACATCGGATGCACGGACTTTGATGTTGTAGCAGGTGCGGGCAAATTTTTCATCTCCTTCGATGATGTCATAGCAGCATGGCTCAAGACGTACCCATGCACACGGACGCAGATTGCGATCATGAATGAAACGCAAGAAGGGATCGATATTGCTTTCATACATTTGAAAGCCTTCATGGACTCTTGTGGTGAAGTATCTCTTGAGAACATTGAAAAGGGCGAGGGACTTGACTTTGAGTTCGATGAATGGGAAGTCGCGTCCATTGGTGAATCCCCAGAAGTCTTTGCGCATCACGGCTTTGACATGAACGAGATGATCGATCAGACGACGCGGGATGATATAGCGCTGCATTCCAGTTTGCTGGTTAACGACTTTCTCTTCACGAAGGGTGTAACGCAGTTCTTGGACTTTGGTGCTCATGCGTGTCCACCAAGATTTGGGTGGTTTTACATAGAAATAAGGTTGAAACTCAGATACTTTGACGGTAACAGAATGTCCTTCATGGTTGACGCCATACATGTAGATATCGTAAACATCTGGTTCATCTTCGGAAGGCATGTAAGGTTGTCCTTTTTGCATTTCCCGCTGCGCACGATCTGCTTCAGGGATGAACCAATCGAGTACTTGAAACTCGAAAGGATCCTCATCGGCATTCAATTCGGGTGCTTCTTGACGCGGGAACTCCATAAAGGTATCTTTTGACGAATGTTTAAATTCACACCAGTGCGTCAAATTTTCTTGTGGTACTTTGGTAGAGTCGATTTCCGTATTATCTTTATGGATTCACAGTTGCTGATTGTTGCAGTCCTAGGAGCTTTCCTATCGTTTATAGTATATGACACGTATTGGCGCGGGGAAGTAGAGTACGTGGTATCCAAGGTGGATGGGAATTCGTATTTGGTGCGTAGTTTACCTGACAAACAGCAAGCTGCGGATTTGTTGGCGTTTATACGGCAGCAATTAGAGACGACGGTACGCCATTTAGAGAAGCATGCTCCTTCGGATCCAAGGACACAGAGATTGGTGCAGAATTTCCGAGGGGATGCGTTGAGTGAGGGTACAGAGAGTAAGAAGTATACGAGTTACAGTATCAACAAGGGTGAGAAGATTGTATTTTGTTTGCGTTCGAGGGAGGAGGGGGAGAAGCTGATGGATAAGAATACGATGACGTTTGTAGCGTTACATGAGTTGGCACATGTTGGGAGTGAAGAAATTGGGCACACCCCAGAGTTTTGGGAGAACTTCCGTTGGATATTGGAGGAGGCGGTGAACATAGGGGTATATCGGAAACAGGATTTCAAGGCCAAACCCGTGAAGTATTGTGGAGTGGATATTACGGACTCCCCATTGAAGTGAAAAATGTAGCTACAATTTTGTGACAACTTTAGGTTCTTGTTTCTCTACAACTTTCATCTTCTGAAAAGTTTGATCCACCCATCACACATTCTTTCTCTCCAGATGTAGCTACACTTTCCTCGAAAAAGGATTTAAGGACAGTAACATATATATTATATTTGTGAGCACAACCATCCACCCACGATGTAGCTACATTGCGAACAACCAAACGCCTTATTTCTATCTTCTTTTTGTAAACATGTCGGATACGGATACACTGTCAAATATATCCGTAACCATTGTCGAAAAACATGAAGAAGAGAAGCTGGATTACCTTCTTGCGAAGTGGAGAGGGCGTCTTTTCATCAATATGTGGCTACAGGAGCGAAGCATGTACTTCTATGAAAACGTGAATAACATGTTGACCTACCCTATTATCGTCATCTCTTCCGTGTCATCCGCAACCTTATTCTCTACAAACAACATTGCGATCAAGTATGTCATCGGTGGACTGTCCTTAGTTACAGGAATCCTCACCTCTATCTCACGCCAGATGCGTCCTGCCGAACTGTATCAACAATATGCCATTACTACACTCCGCTATCAAGCGCTTGTCCGTCGCATTGAAACATATTTATCACTGCCTGTCATCATGCGAGAAGACGATCCTGTCTCTTTTATGCGGAAAATTGAAATGGAGATCTCCGCTCTTTCGGAAAACCAAGTAAATCCACCCCCGTATGTAAAAGACATGTTCCAAAAACGTTTCGGTTCTCTGGACAAACACGTATATGGTGAGGCGATTCTAGAACTCTTGCGTAATGATGTCATGCGCAATATGGAAAGAAAAAGAAAAGAACCCATGTTCAGTAAGTACTTCCCCCGCCGAACCATGGAAACACATTAAACATATCCCTCAATGATTCATACAACATCATGTTTTTCCAAGTCCTGTCTTTCTTATCCTTCCCGTTCGTGTATACATACAGTACAACAAGAAATGCCTGTGCAGCATTACTCTTTTCGTTAAATGTATATGGTTCTTGTTCCCAAGAAGATCGTGAAAAATATCTCCAAGCCAAAAGCTCAAATACAAAAACAATTATTATATTCAATCATCCTACTTGTTACGACCATTTAGTGATCATGAAAGAACTGGGTGATCCACTGCGATTTGTCATGTCATACAAATATCTCTTTTGGCCTTTTCGTTCTCTTGCGCAAGGCTTGAGATGCATTATTGTATATCCCAAGTCTCAAACATCCGCACTGATCGCAAAAGAAGTGTCAGAACGAAAACAAAAAGACCCAATGATTGCAATCAGCCCTCATGGAGGGGACAGTATCTTCACACCTTGGGAACTCCCTCCTTTCCGCACAGGTGCATTCTTGGCAAGACCTACCGTCATTCCTGTCGTTATTCGCTATTTTCCTCACGAACCTTGGTTACAAGGGATGTCTCTATTCCAAATACTTTGCAGAAGGATATTCGCATTTCATCATTCACAATATGTCATGAAGGTCCTCGATGCGATAGAAATGAAAGAGAATGAAGATTATGCTATATTTGCTGAAAGATGTCGTACAAACATGTCTACCGCACTCAGTCAAATTGAGCTAAAACAAAAAGATCGAATCTTGAAACCATTTACATATTATACGTCCTATCTCTTTCTTCTTTCTGCAAGTGTTACTGTTTTCAAAGGTATGTTATGCTACAGTGCAGGCATGTTTGTAGTGTTTTGCACATCCGTTTTATACCATGGATCCCTATGTGATATAATGTACAAATATTTAGATGTTAGAACCAATATTCTGATGGCTGTTGGATTTTCAATGAATTTACTGTGGAATCAACAAATCGCACCCATATGTTGGTTGACTGTTGCGTCGATAGGATACCTGTTAGGATGGAATCATGCAGTCTTTGTACATGGACCTATTACCATAGGGTTCCTATCGATCAAAAAATTCATTAGCTCTGCCTAAATACCTCACACCTTTCTACATGTTGCGTGAAACCATATACAATACAGCGATGATAACAATCAACATGTACAAGAATATCGTAAGTATGTCTGTAATATGCTTGATATCTTCAGGGTCCGCGTTGACGTCATAGACAAGTTTGCGATAAAACTTTGATTCCATCTTCTTTTTTATCAAAGTCCGTCTTGGGATGTCATTTTTTGTGAACCGTTTGCAATTAACGCCCCGTACTTCCAAACCCGTTCATACCCCGCGAAGTGTCCGTCAGTTCATTGAGGGTCACCACATCCCATTCTGGCGTATAAATCTTCTCCAAAATCAACTGGGCAATTCGATCCCCCTTCTGAACTTTCACTCCCGTCTTTCCCAAGTTGATCAGAATCACTTTGATCGTTGCACGATAGTCCGAATCAACAACTCCTGCCATCACATGCAGTCCATATTTACATGCCAGTCCAGAACGAGGAGCTACACGTGCATAACAATCCTTCGGAATCTGAATCGAAATTCCTGTATCAATCATCTCCTGGGACATCGGATCCAAATGCGCATCCTCCAATGCATATAAATCATAACCTGCGGACCCATCTGTACCGCGGGTGGGTATAATCGCCTCAACTGAATGCTTCGCAATCCGAAACATGCGATTGGTGTTATTCTCTTGTAGCTACAAATTCTTAAATCTTGAAAAATAACATAAGGAACCGTTATCTCTTACATACAGAAGTATGGCACAAGAATCCTTTTTGAATGACATGTGGTCCCTCTATTTTCATGATCCCTATGATGCAAATTGGAGTAGCACCAGTTATCACACGATCGGTTCCATATCTACCATCCAAGACTTCATAGAAATACATCAATCCTATTCTGATCTTTGGGCAAAGGGAATGTTCTTCCTCATGCGTGAACACATTCAACCAATCTGGGAAGACGATCACAACGTGCAAGGCGGATGCTTCTCCTTCAAAGTCATGAAACCCGAAGTCCCTCAAGCTTGGTTCGATTTGTGCGCCCGTTGTGTAGGAGAAACCATTGCCCAAAAACCTGCCATCGATTGGTCCCAGGTTTGTGGAGTATCCATATCACCAAAAAGAAATTATTGCATCCTTCGCGTCTGGGTCTCCGAGAAATCTTGGGCAACGGAAAATGCCTCTCTACTCCAAATCATTGTTCCTTCATATAGTGCCGTACAATTCAAGGCTCACAATGATCCACGAGATCCATCATGATATCTTTTCCAGATATCAGAAATGTGTCATCCACAATAGGATCGTATAAATATGCCGTTGGATCTGGATATATATCCTCTAAATGATCTAAGACATGGACTACCTCGCTGCACTCGTACATATGAAGTGGATACTCTTCTGCTACAAGGGCTTGATGTGTAGTTTCATCTAATTCCCCTTGATACACATTACATTGGTCATAAAAGAACCTACCGTCTTTGAAAGATACGCGAAGAATGCAAATCAGTGTTTCATCGATATGATGTACGTCCATCACCATCAACTCTACTTTTTCTACATCGATGAGAGAAGCACATCCACGTTGCCATAACAAACGGAAATAGATGTTGATGGCATTCTTCAGACTTTCTTCAACATCATACCCATGGAGTTCCTTAGGGAATGTAGAAAACCTACGATGCATATCTCTCTACAAATACAAGAATTAACAATCACTTTTTGATACATTCTTGTAGCTACAACAAAAATTACAAAAGCCACCTATAGAATTACGACTCGTCAGGAGCCAGGCATAGCTTGATATAGCCCAGGTTGGCTACGGAGTAACACAAAATGAGAGGATACGAGTTCTTGATATAAATCTCCACATTGGTACTGAGATTCGTGCACTTGGTGAACATAACTAGATACTTGAGACAGAACTTTCCTTGGATGATCTCATGCTGTTTCGATGAGTTCTTCACAATCGTAATGCTTTGGTTCTTGTCCGTACCAATTACCGTCTCTTGCGCACAGAATTCTCCCGCACATTTGAATGTTAGTTGGTTCTCCACATTGTTGATTTCAATGTTATCTGCAACATTATGCATGTCACGAATGATCTTCTGGAAATCTACGGAAGGCATCGTAATGATCGTCTGGTAGTTGGCAGGAGGGATGTCATAGTTCACCACATTGATATCCAACATCGCCAAACTGTATGTGGTGCGCAGGTTCTTATTGGGATTCTCAATACGAATTCCAAGATGATTGGGATCATTGCTGTCCACGAACAAGGTCAACACATCTCCATTCGCTACCGTCTTAATCAACATATGGAGCTTCAACATGTTGATACCCACATACGTCTTCTTCTCACAATGGAATGTCTCAAACTTGTCTGCATCCAACTTCAAATGAACCAGAACATGATGTGTTGAATCCAATGCGATCACCTTCATCCCTGTACTGTCAAACTCTAGATTGACATCCATGAGAATCTCCTTCAATGCATCCACCACCTGCTTAAAGATGGATGCTTGCATTGTTTTCAACTCCAAAATGTATGAGCCTGACATTTTTCACGTCACTACAACCTAACCCTGTCTTGAATCCTTAAGTACCTTTTCCATCTCCAAGTCATGCGCATCACAAATCTCACGAATATCATCCCATTTGGTTTTCTCCTCAGAACGAGGAGACTCGATATTCCATAGCTTTGCCAGTGTAGCTACAACATCGCCATTCATTTCCGCTAAAATGCTACGGATTTGCAGCTCCGTAGCCCAGTCAGGTGCTTGCCGTGTCACCGCCTCCACTACATCTTTCGGGAATTCCATTACGTCGCTCATAGAGAAGATATAAAGACTGATAACTTCTTTCTCTTAATACGAATGCAATCAAAAATTCTCATCTGCACTCCCGCCTACGGAGGCAATATGTGTTTTGAATATGTCATCAGTCTTTTGCGTCTAGATCATGCTCTTCGCGCCAAGAACATTGCCCTAGATTATGCCTTCCTCGCCAATGAAAGTCTCATCCAACGCGCCCGCAATTACCTATGCAAACAATTCATGGATGCAGAATCCTTTACACACCTCCTCTTCATCGATGCGGACATCCAATTCAATCCTGAAGATATCCTTCGTATGATTGAAGCCAATGTCCCTCTGATTGGAGGTGTGTATCCGAAAAAGAAGATTCACTGGGATCGCAATACAACAGGTGGATCGAGCATGGCCCATATGCTGGACTATGTCGTCACACCCCTCGATGCGACCTCTACCATTACGAACGTCTATGACCCTCAACCCGTGAAATACGTTGGAACTGGATGCATGCTCATTGCACGAGAGGTCTTTGAAACGATGCAATCGGCTGCACCTGATCGTTGGTTCTATGCAGAAGGAGTCAAATACTACTCTTTCTTTGATTGTGTATTTGCAGAAGATAAAACATATCTGTCAGAAGACTACTACTTCTGTAACGTATGGCGAAACTTGGGTGGCACCGTATATGCTGCTTATTGGACACGTCTGACACATTGGGGAATTCAAGGATTCGATGGCAATATCTTTGCAATCTCGTAAGCCATGTACTCAAAAGGATGTTCAAACGCAGGATTCAATAGATGCACATCGGATATATTCGAAGGTGTGGAAGATGTGTACTCCGCAAGCATTGGTTTTTGTGTCACTGGATCTAGATAAATCCAAGCGTCAATATCAGGATTACTACGAGCAAGGGAGACAGCTGCCTGTACCTTCCATTTCCTGTAACCCTTCTGTTCCAACCATATCTCTATTTCCTGAGGGTAGGTACGTTGATAGATATGAACTTTTTCATGCAAGAGTGTATTTGCGAGTGCAGGATCCGATAACAAACCCTTTGCAATGAAAATGATATCCGCACGGGTATGAGGATATCCATTTTCATAGGCATCTCCTTCGACTAATGCGATCTTCCATGGAAGCTGTCGTAGTTTCTGAGAATCTATGGTAGAACCCGAGTAAGATTGTAAGGCATCGTCAATCTTCTGAACCAGATGCGAAATCAACGCACGATCTTTCTTTAAAAACACAGCGGCACTTGCACCTATTTTATTGATGTATTCTGCATGGCTGCGAACCCCGCGAGCGAAAAGATCTGCC
>JACCDZ010481008.1_pt1 | contig 10088 bp, 8 predicted proteins | sample 7449551 | NCBI WGS metagenome assembly JACCDZ01 (sample SAMN15323452, study PRJNA562643) | freshwater metagenome | isolation source: river surface water | place: USA:Blue River Watershed | collected 2017-08-18
CCGCTATACAAACTGCATTAACAGGACATCTGGTCTTAGCTACTATACATGCACCAAGTGCATCGTCTATTATTCCTAGGCTTATAGATATGGGGGTTGAGCCATATCTTTTGTCATCATCCATATCCATGGTTTTAAGTCAAAGACTTGTCAGAGTTTTTGATTATGATGTTGGTCTTTATGGACATAGAAAAGGTATATTTGAGATAGTTCCTATAGATATAGAGATAAGAGAGATGATACATGATAAAAAAACACCATATGAGATAGAGAAGTATTTATCTGACAAAGGTCATATCCTTATAAGGGATGCCTGTTTAGATTTATATAGTAGGCATGTAACAACAAAAGAGGAGATTAATAAAATAACTTTAGATTTATAAAATTATGAGAAAGATAAAAGATTTGAATCATAGATCGATGTGGTATAAGAAAAATTTTTATTATCTTAAAGCAGGGCAATCACTTGCAGATGCTACAAAAGTTTCAACGACCTGTGAAGAAACCATGCAGATACATTTAGATATTATGGATGGATTGAAATTATCTGACATATTGAGTGATATTGATTTAAAACATATATTTTCAGGAACAGAAATATCCTTCATAAGAGTCGCGGAAAATACAGGTAATTTAGAAAAAGTTTTTTTGATTTTAAGTAAATTATTAAGAGATCAATATTTACAAAAACAAAAGATTATAAATGCTCTTATATATCCATTGCTGATTATTGTTATGACTGTTGTTTTATTGTCTATGATTTTATTTTTTATAATACCAAAGATAAAACCATTATTTGATAATCTAAAAACTATGCCTGTCACAACAAGGTTGATTATAGATTTGAGTGATCATATTATCAGCTGGTGGTATATAGATTTAATAATTGTATTTTTTGTAATAGCTACCTTTATCTTTTTTAAAGATTTTTTCATTAAAAATAGATATATTTTATTTCTTCGTATACCTTATATTAAGGATATATATCTTTATTGGTATATAGAGAAATGGTTACAGATAATATATATGTCTATATATACAGGTGTAACTATAAATGATGCTATCAGGTTTGGTTATGAGTCTATAGATGATAAATACATAAGAGATCAGTTTGAACTGGTACATATAGAGGTTAACAAAGGTAAATCTGTTTTTAATAGTATACAAAACTTAGATAAACATACGTATACAAAGATTAAGGACTGGGAATCAGTTATAAGCTCTGGGGAGAGAACTGGTAGTTTTGCTGAGGTTTTTGAGATTTGCCATATGAATATAAAAGAGAGTTTGGAAAATTCTTTTGAAAGAATGCAGAGAATGATAGAACCTTTATTAATAATAATTATTGGATCTATAGTCATGATTATCTGTGTTTCGATTATATTACCAATGTATCAAATAACCCAATCAATATAAAAATATGAAAAAAAGAGGTTTTAGTTTAATCGAAATTATTTTGGCAATATCTGTATTATTGGTTGTTTTGATCTTTGTGTTTCATTTTTTAACAACATTACATATAGGTAAAGGAGGATCAGATGATGCTCCGAGAGTGTTGGATAATTTTAATTATACCCAGGATTATTGTCGACTTAAGGATGATTATGAAAATATATCTATTTATAAAGATGTTGATTTAGGTGAATATGTGTCAGCATATACGCCTATAACTAGTATAAATATTTTTAATAAAAATATACTGATAGTCACTACAAATTCAGCATCAACGACAGAATCAGATATATTTTTATTCGATTTATCAAACATGAGGTTGATAAAATCAATTGATACTGGTCCAGGTATAAATAATTCTATTTTAATTAATAATTATCTATATGTATTAAATAATAGTTCAAATAGTCATATTCAAACTTTTATATTAAAAGATGATGATATATCAAAGATTAATGATTTTAAAATAAATGAATTAAGTATTAATTATTCGATGGCAAAAAGTATTTACCTTGTAAATACAAATACACCAAAACTTATAATAGGTAGCGAAAAAAACAATAGTGGTGGCGAATTATTTTTTATAGAGTTGTATAATCACATTCCTCAAAGAATATTAAAATCAATAGAGATAGATGGTCAGGTCAATTCTATATATCATGATAGATATATTTATATAGCAACAGCAAATGATATAGAGCTTCAGGTTTTTGATGAAAACGGCGACAGGGTTTATGTATATAATGCACCATTAACATTAGGCAATGGTAAAAGTGTGTATTATTCGTATCCTTACATATTCTTAGGGAGAACAGTTGCAAGTTTTGAGTTACATGTATTGGCTATTAAAAATAATATTTTATCCTTGATTAATAAGTATAGTATACGTGGCACTTTGGATTACATAGAATCTATTGGAAATAATTATTTATTAATAACAAATAATGCATCGGGGGAGCTGATTATTATGAATAAAAAAATGCAAATTATTAAAAATATAAATATACCAGCTAGAGTGAATACCTATAGATGCATAGATGAATCTATATTAATAGCAAATATTATAAATAATAAATCTCATATTTTATGGTTAAAATAATAAGTAAGGGTTTTACATTGATAGAATTGATAATATATATAGGTATTTTATCTATAATATTATTATCTTCTATATCATCATTGATACATTTTCAAAAAATTATACAAAATTATAATCAAAATTATTTTATAAAAAATCAAATATATGTAAATTTGAATATAATTCAACAATATTTTTTAAATAATCAATTTTCATTCGAAAATAATAATTTATCTTTTTATAAAGATAATCTTAAAATAAACACTTTTGTTTTTTCTGATAATAAGATTAACTCTCTGTATTATTCAAATAATAAAAACATTTCAATATTAGAAAACATAAATTTTGTAAATATAAAAAGCGAATATGTATTAAATACGCGCGCAATAAAATTCGAATTTACATGGAAAGATATGTTTAATAGGGAGAAAAAAGTTACAGAATATCTCATTGTTATAAACCGAAAAATGTGATATAGTCATATAAAACTTATGTTAAATTCTTTCGATATTTTGTATACTACACTTTTATTTGTGGCTATATATGTTCAGGTGTTTTTCTTAATAGTTTTCTTTGAAAACAATAATAATCTAGAAAAAAAAGAAGGTGAACAATATACAGATAATGAATATCCATCAGTAACTTTTCTCATACCTTGTTGGAATGAAGAGACTACGGTTATACATACAATAGAATCAGTTTTATCTCTTGATTATCCAAAAGATAAATTTCATGTGATTGCAATAGATGATGGATCAACAGATAATACCTGGAAAAATCTGCAACAATATTGTAATCATCATCAGGTCACATTGTTAACTAAAGAAAACGGAGGAAAACATTCTGCATTAAATCATGCTTTAAATTTTTTAAAAACAGAATTAGTTGTTTCTTTTGATGCTGATACAAAAATAAATACAGACGCCATGAGAAAGGCAGCTCATTACTTTATCAAAGATAAAAAACTTATGGCCCTTGGAGGAACTGTTCTTATAGATAAACCAAAAACTTTTGTACAAAAAGCTCAAGAGATAGAATATGAGATATTTTCTTTTACTAAAAAGATGTTAGGTTTTGCTGATGCGGTTTTTGTTGTACCTGGAGCTTTTTCTGTTTTTAGAAAAGAGGTGTTTGATATAGTTGGTGGATACAAGAATGCTCATAATCTTGAAGATATAGAGCTTACTATACGTATGCAAAAACATGGACTTAAGGTTTCTCATGCTCATGATGCTATAGTTTGGACAAAAGGACCTGATACTGTTAAAAAATTATATAAACAGAGATTGCGTTGGAGTTATGGATTTATCATGAACATGCTTGATTATAAAGCTATGCTCTTTAATAAAAAATATAAAAATTTCGGTATGTTCACACTACCCATGACAGTGTTTACATATATCATACTTTTATTTGTCTTCTTTTATTCTATGTATAAGCTTACATTATCTATATGGGAGATGCTGTATAAACTATATTTAGTTGGGTTAGGTAGATTGGAGATGCCTACTTTTGATGCTTTCTTTATAAATACAAAGATATATGTGATCATGGCCATGTTTTTATATGTTTCTGTGGTATTTCAATATTTTGTGGGTAGAAAAATCTCTAAAGTTAATAATAAAAATTTCTGGAATATACCTTATTTCTTACTCATGTTCTCTGTATTGGCACCGATTTGGGTTATAAAGTCTATATATAATAGCTTAACCAGAAGAAAAGTTTTATGGAGATAATATATAGCCTTAATTTAAAAAATAAGATAAACTAAAAATAATATGAATAAAAAAAGATACATTTATACATTTATAATAACTTTGGCTATATTTTTCTTCTCTATATGGTTAAGTAATATGTTTAATGATAAAAAAGTCCAATCTCTACGTGATCTGGAAAGCCGTATAAATCTAGATATATTATCGGTTGAAACAAGATTCTCTTTACTTCAAAAGACTTCTTGTGAGCATGTTGTAAATAATAATAAAGAAAATGAAATAGGTTTCAATGAGGATTTGAATAATGTTGCCCTCAAAATAAAATCTCTTGAGAATCAATTGGGTTATGAAAATTATGATGTTATTGCTCTAAAAAAATATTATTCATTACTTCAAATAAAAGATTATCTTTTGGCTAAAGAATTTCACGATAGATGTAAAAAGAGCACATTATCAATACTTTATTTTTATGATACTGATTGTACAGAGTGTGCTAAACAATCAATTATTTTAGATAAAATTATTTCAGATTATCCAGAGATTAGAGTTTATTATTTAGATAGAAAAACATACAATCCAGCACTTGATACTTTATCATCTATATTTAAAGTTAAAGAAAGTCCAACTTTGGTTATAAATGAAAAAACTTATTCAGGCTTTCAGGATATAGCAAAGATTGAGTCATATATACCAGAGATAAAAGCTTGGAAAAATGCTAAAGAAAAAGCTGCAGCGGCAAGTACAACATCCACAACAACAAATAAAAAAAGATAATTTAAAAATAAATGAGTTTGCATCCTATAACACAAACAATATATCAATTAGAAGAGATATTTAAAGAACTCGGTTTTGTTATGTATAATGGTCCAGAAATAGAAACCGAGTGGAAAAACTTTGACGCTTTGAGAGTCGCTAAAGATCATCCGGCTCGTGATGCTCAGGATACTTTTTGGTTGCCAAGTAAATATAAAAGAGGGGATGAAAATATTTTACCAAGAACACATACATCAGGTGCCCAGATAAAGTGTATGAATGAAAATTTACCCCCTATAAAGATCATTTCTGCAGGTAAGGTTTTCAGAAATGAAGCAACTGATGCTACTCATGAAGCTGAATTTCATCAATTGGAAGGTTTATATGTAGATAAAGATGTTGATATGAATGATTTAAAAAACACTTTGACTTTCGCTTTTAAAAAGTTTTTTGGTGACGACATACAGGTTAGATTTAGAGCAAGTTATTTTCCATTCGTAAAACCTGGTTTTGAGGTTGATATATATTGGAAAGATAGATGGTTAGAAGTTTGTGGCGGCGGAATGGTTCATCCGGAAGTTATAGAAAATGGATTAAAAGGTAATGCACAGATGAATAAGGAAGATATAAAAGATTTTAAAGGGTTTGCCTTCGGTATGGGGTTGGAAAGACTTGTGATGTTAAAATATGGTTTAGATGATATAAGAGATCTTTCTACTGGGGATGTTAGATTTTCACGATGGTTTTAAGAAATTCTCAAATAAAAATAGGTCATTCTTTCCTTGAATGACTATTTTTATTTTCGAATTTAGTAATATGAAAAATATAAACTGTTTTTTACTTCAAGTTGGAAAAACGAATTTGGCAAGATGAAAAAAATATATAAAAAAGGGCGTAGGGGGAGGCACAGTCCATGAATTCGTGCCTCTCTCCCTACGCCTAGCAAGCAAACAAACAAACAATAAAACCATATCATATCATTCCTTAATTTACAATATACCCGCTATCTGATAATCTAATATCATGCTTATATCATACAACTGGCTTAAATCGTATTATAAAAACCCTGAATTAGTACCTACCCCAGAAAAGGTTTGTGATTTGTTTACAATGCATGCTTTTGAGATAGAATCTTTAGATCAAAAAGAAGGGGATTATGTTTTTGATATTAAGATAACTCCTGATCGTGGACCATACGCATATGGTCTTAGATATGTTGCTTTGGAGTTGGCTTTGATTATTCCAGAACTTGTTATAGATGAACATATACATTTCGATATAAAAGATGAGGATTTTGATAAAACTAAACTTATTGTTAATAAAGATTTAGTTTCTGAAGACTTAAAAAAACTTTGTCCTGTGTATTCATTAACAAAAATAGAAAATATACAAAACACAGAATCTTCAGATTGGATAAAGAAAAATCTAACAGCTATAGAACAAAATACAAAATCATTATTGGTCGATTTAACAAATTTTGTCATGTTCGATGTTGGTCAACCACTTCATGTTTTTGATGCGGATAAGATTGATGGACAGATAAAAGTCGGACTGTCACAAGAGGGTGAAAGTATAATTATACTTGGAGGAAAAGAGATAAAACTCGATCCAGGTACTTTAGTTATAAGAGATGATAAAGATATATTAGCTATAGCTGGTGTAAAAGGAGGTATAAAAGCTGAAGTTGATAATAATACTAAAAATGTATATTTAGAATCAGCGAATTTTAATCAAGCTGCCGTTCGTAAAACTGCCAGAAAGTTGAATCTTATAAATGATTCTTCAAAGCGCTTTGAACAAGGATTAAATAAAGAAAGATTTTTGATTGCGGTTCAGGATTATATACACTTATTAACTTTTGATAAGCCTGAGATAAAGGTAAATGAGACTATAATATCAGATGATATAATAAATATTATTAATAAAAATAATCGTAAAAATATTGACATCAATATTGACAGTCTTGCCCTAAGTATAGACAGAGAAGATAAAACTTTATCAGAATCTATAAAAAACTTTATAGAAAATATTTTATCAAAAACAGGTGCGGGAATAATAAAGAAAAATGATAAAGAATACACAATAATAGCTCCATATCACAGATCAGATATGAATATAGAAGCTGATATTGCAGATGAGTTTTTACGTAATAAGAGTTATGAAATATTAAAGTATGATATAGACTTTAAAAATAAGTTTAATCAGGTATGTAATATTGATGATGTTATAAATAGTAAAATATATAAGATTAAAAAATTCTTCAAAGATAAGGGTTTTGATGAAGCTATACTTCATACTTTGGTTGATTCAAAAATAGATAAAGAAGCTATACATCTTGCCAATGCTTTAACTTCAGAAAGAGATAGTTTAAGAGCAAATCTTAAAAATAGTTTTATTGTTGCCATAGAAAATAACTTTAAACATCTAGATCTTGTTTCAAAAAATACGATAAAGATGTTTGAGATAGGAAATGTGTTCAGCGAGGAAAATAATGATATAAAGGAAAAAACACATCTTATCTTTGGTTTAGGTATGGTGAAATGGCCTAAGAATATAAAGATGGAAGATGAAATGAATAATTTACTTGTTGAATTGGGTTTGGCTGGAGTTAAGACCGAGATTATTAATAATATTATTATTTGTGAAGTTGATATAAGTGGTTTTGACTTTGTAAATCTATCTGATGAAAAGATCGATAGTCTACAATCAGAAAATGCTTTGATAAAAGAAAGATCATACAAGAGAGCTTCAGCTTATCCGGCTATGAGTCGTGATATAGCTTTCTTCGTGTCAGATACTTTGAGTAAAACAGAGGGTGATATAGAAGAGATTATAAAAGAAGAGGTTAAAAATAATCCAATCATAGAGAATTATTTTAGATTTGATATCTTTAAAAAAGAGGATAAGACTTCTTATGGATATAGATTCGTTTTTCAATCTTATGAGAAGACTTTGACAGAGGAGGAGACTAAGGATGTGATGGGGAAAATAGCTGGAAAATTGGCTAATTTAGGTTTCGAGGTGAGGTAAAATATGCTATAATTAAAAGATATGGCAGAGAAAAAACAAAAAGGCTATGATGCCGATTCTATACAAGTTTTAGAGGGTCTAGAACCCGTAAGAAAGCGTCCTGGTATGTACATCGGTACTACAGGTCCTGAAGGTTTACATCACCTTATATGGGAGATTTTTGACAACTGTCGTGATGAAGCCATGGGTGGTTTTGCAAATCGCATAGAAGTCTCTCTACTTCCAGATGGTTATGTCCGTGTAGTTGATAATGGTCGTGGTATGCCAACAGGTGTGCATCCTAAAACAAAAGTTTCTGCTGTGGAAACTATCATGACAGTTTTGCATGCCGGTGGTAAGTTCGGTGGTGAGGGTTATAAGGTATCTGGTGGTCTTCACGGTGTAGGTGCTTCAGTTGTGAATGCTTTATCTACTCATACTCGTGTGGAAGTACATCAAAATGGTTCTAAGTTTATACAAGAATATGAGATAGGTAAACCAAAATATGCTTTAAAAAAAGTAGGATCGTCAAAACTACATGGTACTATAGTGACTTGGAGACCAGATGAGACTATTTTTAAAGAAGGTATAGAATACGATTGGCAAAAGATAGTGTCACGTCTAAGACAACAAGCTTATCTTGTTAAAGGTTTAACAGTAAATATTGTAGACCTTAGAGAATCAGGTATGAATGAAAAACAGGTAAAATCTCTGTTAGATGATTCTGTTTATATATATGATGAAAATATAATTGCACCTTCCATGTCATTTTACTTTGAAGGAGGTTTAGGCTCATTGGTTGCATTTTATAATCAAAATCAAAAAGTTATACATAAAAATGTTTTTTATGTAGATAAAACTTATACATCAAGTGATAAAGGTACAGAAGGTAAAGAAGTTGAAGTTGAGGTGTCTCTACAATATACAGATGATATAAATACACGTTTGGTTGCTTTTGCGAACAATATTTACAACGGAGAAGGTGGTACACATGTGACCGGTTTTAAAACTGCTCTTACTCGTACATTAAACACTTATGCAAAGAAAAATAACTTGGTAAAAGATGATGAATCATTTACTGGAGATGATGTACTTGAAGGTTTATGTGCTGTTGTGTCAGTTAAGCTGCAAGAGATACAATTTGAAGGTCAGACAAAATCAAAACTTGGATCAACAGAAGGTCAATCGGCGACATCAAGTGTATTCGGTGAAGCATTCACAGAATTCTTAGAAGAGCATCCTGATGATGCAAAAGCTATCATCAACAAAGTTGTGCTCGCTGTTCGTGCTAGAAAAGCTGCTAAGGCTGCTAAAGATTCTATATTACGTAAAGGTGCACTTGAGGGAATGACGCTTCCTGGAAAACTTTCTGATTGTCAAAGTAGAAAGGCTGAAGAATCAGAATTGTTCATAGTGGAGGGAGACTCTGCTGGTGGTACAGCTGTACAAGGAAGAGATAGAAAAACTCAAGCTGTGTTGCCGCTAAGAGGTAAGATTTTAAACATAGAACGTGCCAGACTTGATAAGATATTAGCTTCAGAACAAGTTAGAAACTTAGTTATAGCTTTAGGTACTGCTATCGGTGATGTGTTTGATATAAGTAAGCTACGTTATCATAAAGTTATTATTGCTACCGATGCCGATGTTGACGGTGCTCACATCAGAACTCTTATACTTACACTTTTGTATAGATATTTTAGACCGTTGATAGAAGGTGGATATATATATGTAGCTCAACCACCACTATATAAGATCAAGTACGGTAAAGAGATTGGATATTTTTATTCAGATGAAGAGAAAAATACTTATTTGAAATCAATAGGTTTCAATCAGGTTGAAATTGAAGTAAAAGAAGAGGGTTAAGAAGAGGAAAATGAAAATACAGAAGAAGAGGTAGAAGAGGAAGTAGAATCAAAAACAAAAGTTAAAAAACCATTTATACAAAGATATAAAGGTCTTGGTGAAATGAACGCAGAAGAGTTAGGTGAGACAACTATGGATCCTACAAAACGTGTTCTTAAACAAGTTCGTATAGAGGATGTTGTTGATACTGATAGAGTTATCGATGTGTTGATGGGTAC
>JACCDZ011866646.1_pt1 | contig 10087 bp, 5 predicted proteins | sample 7449551 | NCBI WGS metagenome assembly JACCDZ01 (sample SAMN15323452, study PRJNA562643) | freshwater metagenome | isolation source: river surface water | place: USA:Blue River Watershed | collected 2017-08-18
CATTTCAAGAATGAATGATGTCAAATATGCGACGCAATCGCTCAAGCAAGCTTTCGGTCAAAGCACCGCAAACTTGTTGTACTCTGGCGTACAGAAGAATCCTCAAGCGTTTGAAACCATTGGTTCTAAAATGGTCAAGGGCGAACAAACAGACGCCGCTATACAAGATAAAGACCTCATACAAAATCCTCAACATGACGTTTTCTTAAAGAATGCTGTTGCTCGTTCAATTGAACGTATTAATGACAATGCCAACATCTTGCAAATGCTGCCTGATGTTAAACAAAGTATCGAGATTATTATCGGTACAGTGTTGTCACCTAAGGATATGATGCAACCCACTTTGACATTCCGCAATACGAATAAAGTATTCGGTGATGCTGGTGGGGCAATGATTAAAATGCTCGAGAATTACTTTACCTCGTCATATAAAATACAAGACAAGCTAAGCGATATGCTTTGGGATATCCTTGGCAAAACAGGTTCGTACCCAATTGCGGTTTTACCTGAGACATCAGTCGATCACATGATCAACTCGAATAGTCGTGTAACCATGGAAGATGTAAGCGCAAGCTTATTCTCTAATAATGGTAAACTACTCCCACTAGGTTATCTAGGTGGTAGTGGTAATGAAGAGGCTATTAGCACTGAAGACATGAACTTCTTGGATTTCATGAAGTCTGTTTCTTTAGAGAACTACGCAGAGACTAGCGCTAAGCGTCAGGTCAATGATGTATTATTAGACGACTGCTTAAATATTAAAGTAGTGGATAACTTTGATGCATTGAAGTTACCTTTGTTGAAAAACAAGATCTCTCGACAAGCTTCACATGACATCGTACAGCATCGTCGTGCATCAATTCAAGATGAACGCTATATGAGTTATCGTGTTGCGTCATCTGAGGCGATTCGTGTAGATACTCGTGACTATACGCAATCTCCAAACACGGAAAAGAACTTAGAAAAGCTTTATCCTGATCGCCAATTCAAATCTACCCCAGTAATGCGTGTTCGTTCACGTGTAAACTTGGAAAAGGAAACTGTTGGGCATCCTTTATGCTTAAAGATTCCGACAGAAGCAACTGTACCTATTTATAACCCGATGGATCCACGTGACCATATTGGTTATTTCATCATGATCGACCAAACAGGTAATGCTGTTCGTTTAACTGATCTTGATAACATGTACAAGATGCTCCAAACCTCTTCTAATGCGGCAAGTAGCAGTAGTGTAATGTCTTATCTATTACAACAATCTGCAAATGCCTCTAACCCTGCGTCTTTCGACATCAATCGTTTGACAATGATGGAAGGTTTTGGTCGTGCTGCCCCTGTATTCCAAGAAATGGTAGAGCGTGACTTACTTGAACGTATTGGTCGCGGTACTTTTGGTACAGGTTTATCATTAGGTCGTATTGAAACGGCTTCTATGATCATGTTAGCTCGTGCAATCTCTGGTAAACACACTCAGCTACTCTTTGTACCTGGTGACTTAATGTCTTACCTAGCGATTGATTACGATGAATACGGTTTAGGTAAAACTTTACTGGATGATTCTAAGTTAATTGCTGCTTTGCGTTCGATGAACATGGTTGTTAACTCTATTGCTTCATCTAAGAATGCGATCACTAAGCGTATCTTGAATGCTGAACTTGATCCAGCTGAAAAGAATCCGCAGAAAGCAATGCAGATGATCATGCATGAGTATGTTAAAGGTACACAAGCTGAATATCCTTTAACCAACAACCCAGTAGATCAAATCAACTTCTTACAAATGGCTGGTGTGCAAGTTAATATTGCTGACCACCCACGTTTACCATCATCTAAGTTGGGTGTTGACTATATTGATAACCAATATAAGCCAATTGATACAACGTTCGATGACTGGTTGAAGAAGATGCATGCTCAGTCAATTGGTGTTTCACCAGAATTGATTGAAGGTGCTGGCTCTACTGACTTTGCGACACAGACAGTTCTTGCTAACGTATTAACTGCTCGTCGTATTGATAACATCTCACGCAAGTTCTGTGCGAGTTTGACTAACTTCATTCGCATGTACACTTACAACTCACAGATTCTTTATGATGAGTTGAAGAAGATGATCAAGAACAATGGTGTTCGTTTGAAGAAAGTGGATGGTTCGCTTTTATCTGACGATGATGCTGTAGTTCTATTCATTGAAGCGATTGAAGTATCATTACCTGCTCCAGACACAACCCAGCAGAAAGAACAGAAAGAAGCATTTGAAGCACAAGCTGAATTCTACGAAACTGCAATCACTTACTTCTTTGATCCTGAGTTCTTAACTGAGTCAGATCTTGGTCGTTTGGGTTCAATGGATAATATTGGCAAGTTACAGAAATACATCAAATCTCACTTCATGCGTAACTGGATGCAAGAGAATGGTGTTATGACTGAATTGTTCGATATGGTCGGAACAGATAGTGAAGGTCGTCCTCTTCTTGACTTCTTAGAGATTAAAGACAAACACATGAATGCGTTAATGCAATCGTTGATGCCTTTAATGAAGAAAGAGATGAAGCGTTCTGGTGATATCAATGCTGCTTTAGATAAGTTTGAAGAAGGCTTAGCTAATCCACCTGCAGAAGCTGGTGGTGGTGGATACGATGGCGGTGGTGACGATTATTCATCTGATGATGGTTCAGGTGGTGACGAATTTAGTGATGACGGCTTTGATACATTCGAAGACACATCAACTACTGATGAAACCTCAGAAGAAACTGAAACAACCGAAGGTGAGGGAGCTGAGGGTACTGGCGACGGTACAGAAGGCGAAGACGCTGAAGGTGAAGAAGGTAACGCATAATACCAATGATTACAGAGAGCTTCGGCTCTCTGTAATCACTTATGCTGTCAAAAAAAATAAAGAGATCGAACACCACGAGATCGACCAATGTCGACCCCGTAGCGTTTTAGATATATTGCTTTAATCAAATGTTTCGTAGTCTACCATTGAAACTACTTTCCCTGAAATTGTGTACTCAAAGATACTATTCAGTAACGTATGGTGATTCTCACACCCAATAACACCTTGTTTAACTTTCATTACCATGTCTTGATAGTTCGATACTATTTCGCCAATCTTGACCAGGCTACAGGGTTTATTGATATTCGGAAAGCTTATGCTTTTAACGATACCAACAATATTGGGTAGTCGACTATAGAGTACCTTCTCCAAGTCTAATGCAGCTTTATCAACTGCTACCACAATGTTTCCCGTGACCTGACCACCAGCGATGATCAAAATATGTGTTCGATGAAGGAGTAATTCCAAACCCTTCACCCTAAAGACAGTACCCGTAGGTAAATAGAGTTTCACTTGTGCAATTAGTTCCAAGAATTCTGTGCCGTTCGTGACATTATAAATATCTTTTACGTTTTCACAAATTTCAGTAATTGAATATACTGGAACATTTTTAATTAAACTTAGCAATTGATCTGTATCTGTTTTCATTTTCTGACTACCCCAAACCCCGGACAACTCCGGGGTCAGGGAGACTTAATTAGGATTTAGTTTGCCACTTCAACTAAATAGAACAAGCCTTCGTCACCCAGAGAGCGTACGAATGTTAATGCATAATTGTCGAGTGTAACAATCTTAACGTCGTTACCATCGCCTTGCACTTTGTTTAACAATTCATATAATTCTGGATGATCTTCACTTTTGATAACACCAACGTCATCTAAAGTAGCAATCGGGTATTGTGAATAGTAGATCGGCAGTAGTACAACTGAGTGTTTGTTACCCACTGTCAATGTTTCATCTTCACCTACTGTTGCAAGACTATATGCTTTACGAGCAGCTGTTGTGTAAACCGCTGTAAGCTTGTTCAATACTTCAACTGAGTTGAATTGATCTTTGTAATCGATTAGAAGTTCACGAATCAAATCGTCAAAGTCTTCGATTGGATCAGATGTTTCCCAACCGTTAGTGAATTCGATTTTCAATAACTGGTTCAAGTATTTAGTGAAGCGGTGATGTAGGCGAGCAATCTCACGTACAGGTAAAGTAGACTCTTTACGGAACGCGTTTAGCTTACCGATTAATTCTGGTGCACTTTGTGCATCGTTAATAGCTTCAAGAAGAGTTTGGTTTTCGCCATTTACTGCTAAGCATGCAGTTTCGAAACGAGTATATTCTACTACAGAGTTATCTAGTAGTGCACCAACGTTTTCACCTACGCCACGGTTAACAAGTTCAGTTAACACTTCACCTTGGTAATCACCATTAGCGCTGTTGCAAGTTAATGCGCCATCAATTTGGATGATAGAACGTTCCGCCAATACTTCTGAAAGTTTTGCTTCGGCTTCAGTTTGATCTGTTACGCCATTAAGTTTTTCGTCAAGTTTCTCCAATAGAGCATCAGATGACCAGATTGGTTTCTCTGCTGCATCTTTCATTAATGTACGTGCTGAACCAATGTTACGAGCTGCTGCATCCCATGTTGCGAATACAGGTGTGCCTGACAATTGCTCAGTTTCGTGTTCTTCGTATTTCACGTCTTCGCTCCGTTCTACTACAAGTGTACGACTATTACCTTTAACAACTTGTATTACGCGATCACGACCTTTCAAGTACGCAGGTACTGCCGAGATATGGAATTTACGGCAGATATTGCGACGAGATTTAGGATCAATGTCACCGAAGTCAATGCGTAATTCTTGATCTTCAAGTTTAGTTGATAAGCCCTGAGCCTGACCTTGCGCTACAAGTTCATCCATAGTACTAGTAGTATTCAATGGATTCACTGCACGAGAAGCTTCATGTTCAGATTGGATTTCAGCTTCCAATTGCTGTTCAACCGCATTGATGAAATCATCTTCATCTAAATGACCATCTTCTTCGAAAGTGTGAGTCGCTTTAGTTCCGAAGTCAGCATGTTGTTGCGCTGTTGCTGGGGTTTTGAAATCATCCATTGTAGTTGGATTACCAGCAGCAAAGTTATAGAACCCGATTGATGGTAAACCTTCTGGTGGAACTACAGTAGAAGCAGGTTCTGGATCAGATAGCTCCATTGCATCAGATACTTTTTGATTCCAGCCATTAGGGATAACAGCTTTCACCTTTGGTTGTTCTTCAACCACTGGAGCAACAGGTGCTACAGGTTCAACAACTGGTTCTGGTTGAGGTTCTTGCAATACAACTGGTTCAGCTGGGATTTCCATTGACATACCACTTTTACGTAGTTGTGCCGCTAATTGGAATGCTGAACAAACACCTGGAACATTGTCCGCTGGTTGAGTTGCTACATTTGTTTGGATAGATTCAGCTTGACGCTCTTGCACATACTGAAATTGTTCTTGCTCCGCAGCACGTTGTTGTTCTAATGCGATTGCATATACACTTTTCGCAGAACTAGCAACATTACCAATTTGGTTAATTGTCGCATTGGCTTGAGCAGCATTACCCGCTACAGCGAATTGACCACCAGCGTTCATTTGCTGTTGTTGATTTTGATTCAAGTGGGCAGCAAAGTTGCCAGACGGAACAGCCGCCATCGCTGCTGGATGTACGTGTTGGTTAGTACCGAAACCGCCAACATTACCAAATTGACCGCCTTGGTTTTGCCATGCAGTTTGTTGCTGTTGAGCCATCGCTTGACGGATATTGTTTTCAGCATTTTGAATTGCTAAAGCATATACGTTTGGATTGTTTTCGAAACCTACATAAGTCGCGAAACGATCTGCGATATCTACATTCAACATTTGACCAATTGATTGAACGATCGGCATTTGTGGACCGCCGGCACGTTTAACCATTTCACCTAGAAGAACCACTTCTACACAGCGTTGGATAATGAAGTCAGTTTGTTGCTGAGAACCAGCACCAGTTTTATCAACCATGATTACAAAAGCGAAAGTACGCACTTTGTTCATCAATGTTTGAACTTCACCAGTTGCTTGGATGTTACCAAGAGTTTGTTGACCGATACCGTTTTGGTATAAGTTGTTTAAGTAACTGCCAAATACCATATTGATCATTTGATCAACTTGCATTGGTTGGCGACCTGTGTATGCTGCAAACCACTGTGGATAGAAACCGCCAGACTGATTCACGCTACTGAAGTTCTGACCAGCGTTATAACCTGGTTGTAGGTTACCTGTGAATGTTTGACCGCCGCCAAAACCTTGTTGGCCTGCACCTGAGTACATACCTGTAAAGTTACCTTGCATTTGTTTTCTCCTCGACTCGAGTATGAATCTGTTATAAGAAGTATTGTTTAACTAATTCTTTCGGTAGTGTGATAAGACTACCGTCTGCTGTTTTGATTTTGAGTAGATTATGCATTGGCATGTCTACGTCATTTACAGTGATCCCTAATTTAGGAATAACTGAGAGGTCTAACATTCCCTCTTCGTCTTGTTCGCCGATGATAATTAAACCACCATCGTTTTCCATTTCCATTCCATGAACTGTGATGTTGTCACGAATGGTTTTTGATTTGGTTAAATCAAATAGCGGATATTTCGATTTGTGGGAAACATCGCAAATGGTCAGAGTGTTCATGGGATCCAATATAATTGGAAGCTGCCCTATATTTTTAAACTCTGAATGAATTATGTTTAATGAGCGTGTTGATAGCTCACCGAAGTTGGTTGTATCGAACTCAGCATTTAAGAATGTGACGTTACGAACAAAGTTACGACGGAACTTGAATAGTTCAGTACCTTCAGTTGCTTTCACATCTAAGTTTGCTAATGTGAAGTGTTCTGCTGTAGAAGAACAACAGATTGCAGGACGTGAAGTTTTGAAGTCAATCACAGGCTGATCACCGGTACCTTGAAAAGATGTATTACCAGAGATCTTCAATGTAAACGGAATTGTTAAATCATTAAAGAAGACTAGCTTTACATCTGGTTCAAGGACGAGTGTATCTGAATGTAATCGACCGTACCGTACAAGATCATCAATCTGACGGATATCAGCCATATTTTATCTCCGGATGTCTTCCTGTGCTTTGGAAAGAATCTCAGTGAATTCAGGGTTATGTAATAAGGTACCGTCTGCATCTGTTAGTGCACACATGTTCAGACTCGAACGACCAGTCGGATCTCGGTCAGGTAAGTTTGTAATACCACCTAACTCAGCAATGGAAACGTCTGCGTATTGAGCCTCACCAAAAGTAGGACCTTTCTTACTTGTCTTTTTACCGCATTCGGTTTGCATGGTAGTGACTGAAGTTACTTTATGAATTAAGCAATCAGAAGCACTAGATACAGATTTAACGAATGCTTTACCAGAGTTCAATCCTAGGATTGCTGCGTATGGTAGGTTATAGCGGAAGATGCGTTTAAGATCTGTTTGTGTAATGTCTTTCTTCGCATTGAATTCTTTTTGAATCGCAAAGAGGATTCGCGAAATCCCCTGAGTAATATCTTCATTCAAATAACGATGAACGACTAATCGCTTACCATAAAGAGAAGCGATCTTTTCACCTGACTTGGCAATCTCTGGCGAGAAGATTTCCATCAGTAGATAAAGTAAATCGTAGATGTCGTTAATATTGGTATACCCGTCGGCAATCAATAGTTCACGCACCATGTTATCCACATACCCATCAACAGAACTCATGTGTGTGTTGATCTGTGTAATGATCTTACCTTCAGACTCTGATCCAGTAAGAATGAACTTACCTAACAACACTCGCCAAAGTGCTGGAGAATCATAATCCATTTCTGTTACACGCGATGGAAAGCGATCCACCACATAGAAGAAACTTGATGCCATTGCTTCAATCCGTTGATCGTATTTATCACGCGGAATCATCAATGCCAATTCTGTTACTTCTTTATAACGTTGGTTGCGACCAGTAACATGTTGTTCAGCAGTTGTACACATCACCCAATCTTTCTCTGGGAAGTCATCTGCGTTATGGTTCTTTCGGTTGATCACTTTTACATGAACACCTAAACGAGAAAAACTTTCTGTTAAACCGTACTTACAGAAAAGATAATGTGCAAGTGAAGTAATGTTATTCTTCTTTGACTTACGACTATCTGTATTATAGATTTGTGAATAAACCATATACACAGAACGACGCAATCCATCTACTGTCATGAATCCTACAGTTTGACGGAACGTAAGCTTAGCACGGTTCATCATGATAAAGATGCTATCAGAACAAACAGACAACGCCACATCTGCAATCACGGGTGAGATCACATACTTGGAGTTCTTGATTGTCATGATTCCACCCTGTGTTACATAAGGTAGATAAATGTACAAAACATCTTTGACTTCTTCACCGTTCAAAGAGAACATAAATTGAACAAGATAAACATCACTACGAGCAATATCATAAATGCGTTTGTTCTGCTTACCGAAGTTCGATACTACACGGAATTCCTCCGCTGGGGTTGGGCGACGAAACCCTAAGTACTTCAAGTTGGGTGGAAAAGATAATTCAACTTGGCGCCAAACTTTGTCGATGAATACTTCATTCGACTCTACTTGACTTAAAGCATAACCCTCTGCTAACTTGCGGTTAAACTTAGGCAATTGTTCCTGCACCAGATTAAATAATTCTGTATCCATAGCTTAGCTCGCTTTATGTTTTAAGTATAGACCTATTACCACAACAGCTGCGGATGCTACAGCAGCTATTAGTTTAGTCCCTTCAATAACGATCTTTCTCCAAAACGAGGTACGCTCAGCACGGTCGAAATTCTTCTCCTGTTCTTTGCGTCGATCATCTTCTCGTTTCTGCTGTGCTTGTTGTCGCTTTAACTCCTCTTGCTTACGAATCTCTTCTTCAATCTTGGCTCGCTTATTCCGTTCAAATTCATCTCGATCGTATTGTTGTTTCTCTCTAGCGATCCGACCCTTCTCCTCGAGCATTTGTTGCTCGAGTACTTTCTCAGGTGAACCGTTACCTAAAGCATCTGTACGATTGGTATAAATCTTTAACGGACAGGTCTTATCATCAAAGGTATAGAAAGTAGGTTTACTTCCCGCTACCCTGACATCAAACCAAACACTGATTCCTTCTGGTTGGCTAGGATCTCTTGTGACAGGTATTTCCAATGCCGTGCCAGATATATTAATGAATGCTTTACCAAACACGTGATGATTGTCATTGATGCTTACATTAACATCTAATGATTCTCCAACCTTTCCATGTGGTGCAGCTTTAGCAATTAACGTTGGTTCTGAATTCGGATGAACCCAGATCTTTGAAGGATTGATTACCTCACCGATTACAATGTCGATATCAGAGAGATAAAACGCACCATCGTACTTATCCAATAGCGGCGCCGCTTTAGGAATCGTATAACGGAAGCGTTGTGTTTCTGCTGCTTTAGTGAAGAGCGTATCGTAAGCATGATCGCTATTATACATGTTGTCTGTTGGAGTTCCCAATGTGAGTCCTACAAAGGCATCACGTCGAGCTTCCAAATAAACCTCGGATGATTTACTAATCATCTTATCTTGGTTATGATAAACAACCTCAACAACTATTGTACCCAGTAAATTACTAATGTCGCGCATCCCACTATGTTGGAGTGGCTCTATTATTACAATAGCATTTCTACTGTCAATCATACATAAAGCAGTATCCGTAAAATTATACACGTATACTAATTTCCCACCCATGCCAGTTGGTGTTACCATCCGTTGTACATGATCTGGGATTTCCGAGAACACTGTTACACCTGCAGAAACCTGAGGTATATAGAGTCTGGCATCTTTGTTTTGACGAAAGCGTTGTGGGATAATGTAATCATCACCATCAAGTCGTTTCGGAATTACATAGTCAAATTTCATCTTTCCATTTATCCTAATATTTAACTGTTTAAATTCAATGGGTACTTTTGATTTAAACAACTACTACAGGAAGATAATGTATATCTGAAATATTTTAAAACGACTTAATGCACAAAAAAAAATTAAAGGCTGAGGGGTTTGTGCCCCTCAGCTGTGTGTTACTCGTTTATTGTACCTGCTGATACAAAGCTGTCAGTAATGATCCCTGTCTTTGCAAGATCACTATACCAGTCATATCCCATTAAGGATTCTGTTGGTTGTACGAAGTGAATAATGAGTTTAGACAATTCATCTAAATCC
>JACCDZ011951697.1_pt1 | contig 10087 bp, 7 predicted proteins | sample 7449551 | NCBI WGS metagenome assembly JACCDZ01 (sample SAMN15323452, study PRJNA562643) | freshwater metagenome | isolation source: river surface water | place: USA:Blue River Watershed | collected 2017-08-18
ACCCGACAGTCGAGCGGCAATGCCCGAAATGCGGCAGCGCGTTGCTGATTCGCACCGTGAAATCAGGGCCGAAAGCGGGGCAGCAATTCTGGGGATGCTCGACATTTCCCAAGTGCAGAGCCGTGCAAAGCCTTTGAGAAAACCGAGAACACAACATCCGAGCGTACTCAGACTGAACATAGAGCTCACCCTTTACGGGGAATTGCTCTCAGTGGCCAGCCACCAGATTGGCCCGACAACTAATAAGACGCCAACTGAGCGCTGGTCACATAAAGAAATTATTCACGGCTTCGACCTTAGCTACCAAACCGAATCAAGCGAGATGAATGCTCATGATGCTAGATCAGATGTTCTCCGCAGAAAATTTTCGCCATATCTATGACATTGAAAATCGAAAAGGTGTCGATCTGGCAACACGCTATTTCCCGGCATTAAAACCGCTAACACTCGCTGTAAGAGAGAAAGTACAAAGCATTCGCGACCTTAGAAAAATCGAAGCCACATTTAAAGCTGAAGACTTTCAAGAGAGGCTGCGCACTTTAAAAGACGAACTTGCAATTCTGAAAGAACAAAAAACCTCTGCGATTGACACTCTTATGAGTGACATAAGCCAAAGAGTTCTCAAACCATGCTTCAAGATCTGCCTGTCTCAGAAAACCGGACCAAAGGGAAAGCCAGTTTTTTGCATTGATACGGAGCCAGAAACATTCTTTGTTATCAAGCAGCTTCAACGCAATATTCATTTTATATATGGCGTCAAACAAGCCAATCGTCACGACTTAGCTTGCCAGCTTCGCGACATACTCCGCAGCAAATTTCCTTTCGAGATCGTCCGCACCGATATCTCGTCATTCTATGAGAGCATCGACCGCAAGCGACTATTGGAAAAAATTGATCGTGACCAACTATTGAGCCCAGCGTCAAAGAAATATATTAAGCAGGTATTAGACTCATACGGTGATATATCCGGCGCCACGGCAGGCATACCCAGAGGGGTCGGCATTAGTGCGTACTTGGCCGAACTGTATTTAAAACCAGTTGACACCGCAATTAGAAAGCTTCCCGGCCTAGTTTTATATTGTCGATTTGTCGATGACATCGTTGCCGTTTTTGCACGACCACCAGCAGGTAAAGCCCTTGGATCCTTCAAAGACCAGATCACCACAATTTTTGGCGAAAACGGGCTTACACACAATACTGCCAAAACATCTGAACTCAACTTAGCCAACACCAACCCGAAGAAGTTCGAGTATCTGGGCTATCGTTTCTTAGTCGAATCGGGAGGAAAAATTGATATCAGCCCAAGCGCAGCCAAGGTAGCAAAGTATAGAACACGGATAAATTCAGCATTTGCAGAATATTGGCGAGAGAAGTCGATCAGCTCAAGGAGCGCATACAGAAAGCTAGTTGGACGCGTGAAGTTCCTAACGGGCAATACACGCCTTTCTAACAGCAAATCATGTGCAGCGACCGGGATTTACTTCAACAACCCTATCGCAACAAACCTAACCAGCTTCGCACTACTCGACAAACAGCTCAGCAGGCGCATTGATGAACTCAAGCGAACCAGCCTGCAAAAACAGCTAAAAAAACTCAAATTCACTACAGGCTTCGAGCAGCGCCGATTCCACAACTTTAGTACAAAAGAACTGCAAGTTATTGTGAGGACCTGGAAGAATGTCTAAGCGGCGCACGTCATTCACACACAAGAAGCAAAGAGCAGTATTAATGGACATGCTGCCATTTGAGGTGCCTCCGACATTTTCCAACCGAGGATACTATCGTTTTTTGAGAAACAATGGCGTCGAGATAGAGAATGGGCTGCTACGCTGGATCTGTGAAACGCCTGATCTAAACCAGACAATGCGGCTACTGTTCGGAATTGATTCCAAGACTCAAATCTTGACAGAAAAAATAACGGAATGGGGAAAACAAAAAATACGCCACTATTTACAGCTAAAAAAATGCCAGATGACAACCATACCCTTCAGTTTCCGCGTCGCCCATAACCTTGATGGCCGAACATTAAGTATCGCGCACCCACGCAACCAGGTTGCAGTTGCGAACTTCTATGCAACACACAGCGCCCTAATAACGTACTACACATCCATTAGCGAGTTCTCTATACGCCGCCCTGTGTCGGTATCACGCTATGCTTATTATAAAGACAGGCTTCATGAGGAACGCCTAGACGAAGCAGAGGGGATTGAAGAGGAGGACCGGGAATACGAGCAACTGGGCTCCTACTTTGTATACAAAAAATACAGAAACATTCATCGATTCTTTGAATCTAACGAGTACCATCGCAGCGAGAAAAAATACAATGCGATGATACAGATTGATGTAAACAAGTGCTTCGATAGCATCTACACTCACTCGCTGCCCTGGGCCATTCTCGGCAAGGATCAGACAAAGTTTTATCTAGAAGAATCAAAGAGCACCTTCGCTGGGCAATTTGATGCCCTCATGCAGAACCTGAATCACAAAGAAACTAACGGCATCGTCATTGGCCCTGAATTTTCTCGAATTTTCGCAGAGATCATTTTGCAGTCGATCGATACGGAGCTCCTCAAGACATTATCAATCAGAGACAACCTAACTCACAAAGTTGATTACGAAATTTTTCGATACGTGGATGATTTTTTTATTTTTTACAAGGACGAATCCACACAAATAAAAATATTTGAAACCCTCCAAGAAATCCTAAAATCTAAAAAACTAAGCATTAACAGTGCAAAAATTAAACACTATCAAAAGCCAATAATCACCGAAATCACAATAGCCAAAGAGCGCATTTCCACCCTTTTAAATGAAGAGATCGACCCAACATGCAAAGAGGAGTCAATGGACGATCCCACCATCCCTCCAACAAAGAAACTATCCTGCACCACCAATGCAAATCGCTTGATAATCAGGTACAAGTCCGCGATAAAAGAAGCTGGCGTTGCCTATGGCGATCTGTTGAATTACACCTTCGCCATAATTGAGAACAAGCTCGAAAAATTATTAAAACTCTATATCGAGTGTGACAAATCAGATCTAGATCGAAAGCGCCTCTCCAAAACTTTGCTTGCGATCATGGAGTTCGCTTTTTTTGCCTATTCAGCCAGCCCAAAAGTAAACCACACTATTCGACTCTGCAGGATGATTACAACCTCTGTAGATTTCTTGCACGCACAGGGCCTTCCATACGAACTGAAGCATTTACTATTTAAATACGTTCACGAAAACGTATTGCAGCAACTTGAAAAAAACACAATGAGCATTCATCGCGAAATTGAGAGCTTATATTTACTAACTTCTTTATCCAAGATTGGCAGAGAGTACTGGTTACCGACTTCAGTTCTTCTTCGACACTTCCTTATAGAAGAGGACAATAGTACAGGAGCCTATATCCGCCCAACGGGCTTCATGAGCCACTTCTCAATTACAACAATGCTAGCCTATATTAAAGACAAGGTTCGATACACGAAACTAAAAACCTTTCTAGAAGACCATATTATTTCCAAAATTGATCACATGAAGGCTCACTACCCCAATGATGCCGAGACATTAATTTTATTTCTTGACCTAATAGTCTGCCCTTACATAAGTACAGCCACCAAGGCACATATTGGGCAAATATTCTCCTTAGATGCAGCGGGTCTATCGTCAGTTCAGGCATCCCACGACCAGTGGTTCACCGCCTGGGGTAATAAGTTTGACCTAGGTAAAGAGCTCGACGCAAAGCGAAGCCGCGAGGTATACTGAACGTGGCGCTCCGCTTTACCCTTAATGGCTGTTGGCAGCCCACACACAAGCGCCTGCTCTCTCCCTATATCAATTGGGGGGCGGGCAACCAGACGGTAGGAGCGGGCCGTCTTATACACTTTTCGTTAGCAGTAGCTCTCTGAAAATTTTTGCCCATGCCAGATGCGGACGTGTGAATACTCCACGTGCAGTTTCATGGCATGCAAAAGAATCCAGCATTGAAACTATTGCAACCACGTTCTTTTCAGCGCCCTAGCTACAGGTTTTCGTAAACGGGCCGGTGCAATGCCGGAATTTCCCCGGCATGCTGCACCCTCTGTCACAGTAATGTTGAACGGGCCATTAGTACTTGTGTCCTGCTCGTTGAGCACCTCCTCCTGCCGCGCCACATTACAATCCTAAGCAAAGCCCAACGGCACCTGCTGCGACGCAAATTCTGACCTGCTGTCTACGAGGTCCAACGCGGACACCTTCCCTTGGAATGTTGCCGGTGGTGCTAGCGAAGTCGTACGCCGACGCCCCCATCCTCATTCCCAGGAGGGGCGGGGAAGCAAGACGAATCCCCTCAGATGGGCCTCATCGAAGGAATCCCGGCGCTTGGCTTCTACCCCTTCAACAGCACAAAAAAACAGTACAGTGGCGGTACAGTGCCCAGCTTTTACAGATTTCGCTCAATTACGCTTAAACCCATCTACGACGCTACTTTCAGCTAACTGTACCTGCGCTAAGCTACGCATGATTTCACTGGGCTTGCAGCGTTTCTAGGCAACTCATAATCCTTTGGTCCACGGTTCGAGTCCGTGTGGGCCCACCACCTTAAAAGCCGCGCAATGCGCGGCTTTTTCATTTCTGCGCTCGAAAAATATTCTTGATCAAAACACCGGTCACCGTGCACATGGGAGCCTGTCGCTTTAGGGTAACTCCGGCAGGTCAGATCAAGCGTCGGCTCAACGTCAGCGGTCAAGTCAGATGCCATGTTGTAGCCGACCCACTGGCGCCAAAGCACGCAGTAACCATTGATCGCTGCACCGAGGCCCAATACACGCTCAAGCAGATCGAAATTCAGCACATGGCGGATATCTCGTCGCGAACGCCCCAGCCCCACTCGAGTTGACCGATAAAAGATTGAGACCACTCAAGGACTTCAGCAAACTGCGCCTTCGTTAAGCAGCAGAGCGGAGATCAAGAGCGATGGTGCCTTCACTTGGTCATACGCCAGGACGGGACGAATGAGTGACGCGGTGATTAGCCTGAAGATACGCCTGCAATTGGGCGATGACATCGCCATCGGCCCTGGCAAGGCCGACTTGCTGGAAGGTATTCAGCGCAGCGGCTCAATCAGCGGAGCGGCACGCGAGCTGGGCATGTCCTATCGGCGCGCCTGGTTGCTGGTGGAAACCATGAACCGCTGCTTTCGAGAGCCGCTGGTGATCTCGCTGGTCGGTGGGCGACACGGTGGAGGCGCCCGTTTGAGTGACACCGGGGAACAGGTTCTTCGACATTTTCGCCACATCGAAACCAGAGCCCTGGCCGAAATTTCAGTCGATATGGCAGCTATCCAGGCATTGCTGCACACCTAGAAGCGAACAGGTGCCGAACGATTAAGTGATTATTCCTTGAACATCGCTATGTCTATGGGTATACAGCGAAAACTTAATTCGCCGAAGAAACTACGCCATGGCTCCGTGCTCGAAAATCCGCAACTGGCTAGCCGGCTTATCCATGCTGCTCTGTGCCGCGCCCTCCTGGGCCCAGGCTCCCGCCGTGGCTGCTGCAGCTGATCTGCAATTCGCCCTAGTAGAGGTGCATCAGCAGTTCACGGCAGAGACGGGCCAGTCGTTGCGTCTGGTGTTCGGCTCTTCCGGCAACTTCTATCGCCAGATCAGCGAGGGCGCGCCGTTCCAGCTGTACTTCTCGGCCGACGAGGAATATGTGCAGAAGCTGTACGAAGCCGGCAAGACCGAAGATGCAGGCGCGCTCTATGCCGTTGGCCGCCTGGTGCTGATGACCCCGAACGGCTCACCGCTCAAAGCCGACGCGCAACTGAGCGATCTGCGCACCGCGCTGGCCGATGGTCGCCTGAAGAAGTTCGCCATCGCCAACCCCGAGCACGCGCCCTACGGCAAACGCGCCGAAGAAGCGCTCAAGCATGCCGGCCTGTGGGCAGCCCTCCAAGACAAGCTGGTGCTGGGCGAGAACGTTGCCCAGGCGGCGCAGTTCGCCGCCTCCACCAGCGCCCAGGGCGGCATCATCGCCTACTCTCTGGCGCTCTCACCGAGCCTGGCCAAACGCGGCCAATTCGCTCTGATTCCGAGCGAATGGCATGAGCCGCTGAAACAACGCATGGTGCTGATCAAGGGGGCGGACAACACGACCCGAGCTTTCTACCGCTACCTGCAAGAGCCGGCCGCCCGCGCCATCCTGACGCGCTACGGCTTCGTCCTGAATAACGAGGGAGAATGACGTGGATTGGGCGGCGCTGTGGCTCTCACTCAAGCTGGCATGCTGGACGATGCTCATCCTGCTGCCGGTGGGCATCTGGGCCGGGCGCATGCTCGCTTGGTCGAACTTTCGCGGCAAGAGTCTGACCGAAGCGCTACTGACTCTGCCGCTGGTACTGCCGCCGACCGTTCTGGGGTTCTATCTGCTCCTCGCCATGGGCTCAAGCTCACCCCTGGGCCAGGGCTACCAGTCACTGTTCGGCCACTCGCTGACCTTCAGTTTCGAGGGACTGCTGATTGCTTCGGTGCTGTTCAACCTGCCATTCGCCGTCCAGCCCATGCAGCGGGCATTCGAGGCCATTCCGGCGGATATCCGCGAGGCAGCGCGCTGTTGCGGCCTGTCGTCCTGGCAGGTGCTGCAACGCATCGAGCTGCCCCTGGCCTGGCCGGGCATTCTCTCCGCCCTCGTGCTGACCTTCGCCCACACCCTGGGCGAGTTTGGTGTGGTACTGATGGTCGGCGGCAGCATTCCAGGCGAGACCCGCACCATCGCCATCGCCATCTATGACCGGGTGCAGGCCTTCGACGATCAGGCCGCGGCAATCATGTCCGCAGTGCTGCTGATCTTTTCACTGAGTGCCATCGGCCTCTCCTATTTCGCTAGCAGCCGAATCGGCCGGCGCCACAGCCATGACTGACCAACAAGACGGCCTGTACCTGCGGGTCAAGCAGACGTTACCCATCCCGCTGGATGCCGAACTGCGCTGCGCGCCAGGAGAAATGCTGGCCCTGGTCGGCCCATCCGGTAGTGGCAAATCCACTCTACTGCGCTGCATCGCCGGCCTCCATAGACCCGAACAGGGGCTCATCCAGTGCGCTGGCGAGACCTGGCTAAACAGTGAACGCGGCCTGGCGCTGGCCACCGACAAGCGCCGCATAGGCATGGTGTTCCAGCATTACGCGCTGTTTCCCCACTTGAGTGCACTGGACAACGTGCTGCAAGCCATGGGTGAAGTCCCACCCGGCGAGCGCAGTGCGCGGGCACTGGCCTTGCTGGAACGGCTGCATCTGCACGACCTGGCGCACCGCCGCCCGCACCAACTGTCCGGCGGCCAACAGCAGCGAGTGGCAGTGGCCCGTGCATTGGCACGTGAACCCAAGGTATTGCTACTCGACGAACCATTCTCGGCGGTAGATCGGACAACCCGCGAAGCGTTATACGGGGAGCTTGCCGAACTGCGAGAAGTGCTGCGCATGCCGGTAGTGCTGGTCACCCACGATCTGGAGGAGGCCACCCTACTGGCCGATCAGCTCTGCCTTCTTTCCGCCGGACGAACCTTGCAGACAGGTACGCCCGATCAGGTACTGAGCGCTCCGGTAACGCCCGAGGTGGCGCAACTGGTGGGAATGCGCAACCTGTTTACCGGAACCCTCCTGCATCATGGTGCCGACCACAGCGTACTCGACTGGGAAGGGCAACCGATTCGCGTGCGCCTGCAACCGCAATGGCAGCCAGGGCAACGCGTGAGCTGGGGGTTGCCAACTTCCAGCGTGCTATTGATGCCGCAACAGCATGCACCGGGAACGCTAGACAACCCCATTGACGTGCAAATCAAGCGACTGCTGTCACTGGGTGAACATCTGCGCATCGAGCTGCAGCGAGGGGAGGCCTGCCTTACGATGAACGTACCCAGACACCTCGCGCAACGCTACGGTCTGGCGCAGGGCCAGCACCTGCAAGTCCGCCTGCGCGGTGAAACCATCCATCTCATGCCCCTTGAGATCGGCAGCGCTCTCTGCACCTAGAGCTGTATTCAATGCCTGCTGGAAAGCCCCGAACGACCAGGCGCCAATAGGACGGCCTCACAGACAATGGATGAAACTGCGCCTGCATGGGCTCAAGGATGCAAGCGCGGCGAATAAACACTCGGTTATCTCCTTCAGGCCGGGCTCAGACTTCTGCTTCGCCCTAAGCCATGCAGGCATACGCCTTTTCGCCTGTTCAAGCTGACCGGACATGGCCAGACAGTTTTGCTTGTCCAGAAACAACAACGCCCCGATCAGTTCGGGGCGTTGGATTGGCTAAAGGCCAGATCATGCGTTCACATGGTCGGCACCTGCCAGGCAGAGGCTTTATGGCTCACAGCAATCAGCCGTTGAACACATCCTCAACCGAGCGCAGCGGGTAATGCTTCGGATATGGCAGGGTGGCCACACCGCTTTCGATAGCCGCCTTGGCCACTGCATCGCAGACCACGGTGATCAGGCGTGCATCCATCGGCTTCGGAATGATGTACTCACGACCGAAGCTCAGTGCAATACCACCGTAGGCATCGCAAACTTCCTGCGGCACCGGCAGTTTGGCCAGATCGCGCAGCGCGTGGGCGGCAGCGATCTTCATCTCTTCGTTGATGCGCGTCGCACGGACGTCGAGAGCGCCACGGAAGATGAAGGGGAAGCCCAGTACGTTGTTGACCTGGTTCGGGTAGTCGGAACGACCCGTCGCCATGATCACGTCCGGGCGCGCTTCGCGGGCCAGTTCCGGCTTGATTTCCGGATCCGGGTTGGAACAGGCGAAGACGATCGGATCACGCGCCATGCGCTTGAGATCATCGGGACTGAGCAGGTTAGCCCCCGACAGACCAACAAATACGTCGGCACCGTCCAGCGCATCGGACAGGGTGCGCTTGTCGGTCTCGTGCGCGAACACGGCCTTGTACTGGTTGAGGTCGTCTCGCTTGGCGTGAATCACACCCTTGCGGTCGATCATGAAGATGTTTTCAACCTTGGCGCCCATGCTCACCAGCAGCTTCATGCAGGAGATGGCAGCCGCACCCGCGCCGAGGCAGACAATCTTGGCTTCCGGCAGTGTCTTGCCGGTGATCTCCAGAGCATTGAGCATGCCGGCAGCCGTCACGATGGCGGTACCGTGCTGATCATCATGGAACACCGGAATGTCGCACTGCTCGATCAGGGTGCGCTCAATTTCAAAGCACTCGGGCGCCTTGATGTCTTCCAGGTTGATGCCACCGAAGGTGATGGAGATGCGCCGGACCGTGTCGATGAAAGCCTGCGGGCTCTCCGACTCAACCTCGATATCGAATACATCAATCCCGGCAAAACGCTTGAACAGCACGCCCTTGCCTTCCATCACCGGCTTGGAGGCCAGCGGGCCCAGGTTGCCGAGACCGAGAATGGCGGTACCGTCTGAAATCACAGCGACCAGATTGCCCTTGCCGGTATAGCGATAGGCCAGCTCAGGATCACGCGCGATCTCACGCACAGGCTCGGCCACACCAGGACTGTAGGCCAGCGACAGGTCGCGGGCAGTCGCCGTCGGCTTGGTCAGCTCGACGCTGAGCTTTCCGGGACGGGGGTTGGCATGGTATTCGAGCGCTGCGGTTTTCAGATCGGACATGTTCGCTATTCCGCTAGGTAGTGTGCTACAGGGCCATGGAGCATACGGCAAAGCCACACACAGCCTCAACCACTAAGGCTAGTCGAGAATCTTCAGCCATTCGCCGGGGCGGGGCTGACCATCCGGATACAGGCCATTGAGCAGACGCAAGCGTGCCAGCGCCTCTTCAGGCTTGCTGCTCTTGCCCATGAAGTCCCGCAACTGTTGACCCGGCTGCAGCTTGACCAGCTTAAGCCGACGGGGCTCGGCGAGCTTGCGCTCCTCGGCCTGCAACGGCCTGAAGCTCTTGATGACCTGCATGAACGCATCATCCCAGGCCTGCAGCGAACCCTCGCGCACCACACCGATAAACTGGTAGGCGTGCCGGCCACGCATCACCACCGCCACACGGCGTGATGGGCGCCCCGGCAAAATACCAACCACCCCATCCTGCCCCGGCAGCGGTAGCTGCTCACGCACCTGGCCGCCCGCCTTGCGC
>JACCDZ010973797.1_pt1 | contig 10085 bp, 13 predicted proteins | sample 7449551 | NCBI WGS metagenome assembly JACCDZ01 (sample SAMN15323452, study PRJNA562643) | freshwater metagenome | isolation source: river surface water | place: USA:Blue River Watershed | collected 2017-08-18
AATACTTAGTAACGGTTACCGAAGGTTTTGAACTTGCCACGGCTACGGGCGTGGATGCAGGTTTATTGTTTCCGCAAGCTATTAAGTTTGCCGCGTTGCTTTTAGTAGGGCAGATGTACGATAACAGGCAGGCAACCGCTAATACTAGCCAAAATTCGGCTATGGAGTACGGTATTGAATTTTTACTACAACCCTATAGAGCAATTCAGTTTATATGAATGCAGGCGCTTTTGACGAACTTATTTCGTTGCAGAGTTACACAACGACAACGGATAGCAACACAGGGGAAAAACTACAGACGTGGACAACTTACGGAACTGCTTGGGCTAAAGTAACCGAGGCACCTGTGGGGATTGAACAGGTAAACGGCGATAAGCGCGAACACAAACAAATTGTTGATTTTACTGTTAGATATGACGCGGACATAGATGTTAAGCATCGAGTGAATTGGAACAATCGTTATTTTAATATTTTAAATCTGCAGGAATTACAGCGCCGCATGTATTTAAAAATACAAACCGAACTAAGTGAATGAGGTTAAAGGCTTGGCAAAGTTGATTGACGACCTGCGTAAGGCAGGCGCTGAGTTTCAATTTCAAGACACGTTAAAAAAAGAAGGCCAGCGCGTTATTGATGACGCCAAGGCATTGGCCCCTGTGGAAAGTGGCGACATGCGCGATTCGATTGGGTTTATTACTTCTAAAGATAGCAAGTTTAAAAACACGGTATTGATTGGCCTGCGTAAAAACTACTATAACCATTACCTTGGCGTAATGTTTGAGTACGGCACCGAGCCGCGAATACAAAAAACTTCGGGCAGATATACTGGGGAATTGACGCCCAAACCATTTATGCGTCCTGCGTTGGATAAAAACAGACAGGCGATTGTTAACGGGTTGAAAAAAGGAATAACGGAAAAAGTAACTAAATTAGCGCAAAAATATAATTTAAAATAATCATGGCAACTACAGGACCAGTAAACGGCACGCTGATAGCAATCTACAAAGATATAGCAGGCACACTTACCAAAATCGCAAACGCTACTTCTAACAGCTTCGATATTACTTCGGATATGATAGACGTAACCAACAAAGACAGCGCAGGCTGGAAGGAATTTATTGTGGGTGAAAAAGGCTACACAATGAGCGTTGAAGGTATTTTTGAAGAGGACGGCTCAGTGGGTGCAGGTGCATTGTCTTGGAAAGACGTAATTACCGATTTAACCGCAGGAACTTCCGTTACTATTGTAATGACTTCCAACGTAACTGGTGACATTAAATTGAGCGGCGCGGCTTTCTTCAGCAACTTGAATTTAACCGCACCTAACAACGACAAAGCAACGTTCACAGCTACCATCCAAGGAACTGGAGCGTTGACAGTAGGCACAATCTAATTTTTGGTTGGTTTTCATAATGAGCATTTGCCCGCCTAAAAAGCGGGCTTTTGTGTTATATTTGCAACATGGAAATTAAACTAAAAGATAAGATTTATCCGATGACCTTCAACATGAATAGCTTGAAGGCTATCATGTTTGACGCTGGGATGGAAACTTTTGCGGAGCTGCAGACAAGTGGGGATTTATTAAAGCAACTAGATTTCGGATTACTATGCGCTTACCATGGTATTAACGAAGCCGCTGAGTGCAACGGACAGCCTAAGCCGTTTTTGTTGTTGTCTGATATCGGCAGACAGGTGCAGCGATTTACCGACTTGCTTCCAGCGATTACAGGCTTTAGTGAAGGCGCGAGCGAATTTTTTAAATCGGACGAAGCCGGGGGAAAGTAAAAGCCAAGGGCGAAGGCGCGCCGCTGACTTGGTTAATAATTGAGCGCATAGCGTTTGGCGAGATGTGCATGAATGAAAACGATTTTAAACGATGCACGCCAAGATATTTCCGAATCCGATTGCACGGGATGCGCGAAGCACAGATGCAGCAATACCGCAACGATTGGGAGCGCTGTAGATGGCAAACTTCAGTATTATTATCGCCGCACAGCAAGCGGCCAATTGATCCGAAGAAATTAATTACATTCGATTGGGAGCGTAAGGAGTTAACAATAATCGAAGAGGTTGAAAAATATCGGAGTATCTTTGAGAAGTTAACACCAATACCAACAGCATGAGCGCCGTAAAAGTAGCCTATAATATTTTAGCAAATAACGCAGCATTGACCACGCTGGTAAGCACGCGGATAAATCCGCTACGCATACCGCAAGGCAGCGCGTTTCCTGCGATAGCTTACAACCTAGTGAGCATAATTCCAACGCCTACCAAGTCAGGCCACAGCCGCACAGATTTTGCGCGCGTGCAGGTAAGTATATTTGCGCCGACTTATCAGCAGTGTAGCCAAGTGGCGGATGCAGTTCGCACGGCGTTTGAGGCGGTGACATTACCAGGTACATTTAACACGGTGAAAACCCAAACCATTGAGTTTGATGGACAGCAGGAATTGACAGACGACGAAGCGGACTTTGCAGGGGTTTATCAAATATCGCAGGACTATTTAATTAATTACACACGATGAGCAGGTTGAACGTAGCCATTGGGGCGGATATTACAGAACTTGAAAAAGGCTGGGGCAAAGCAATTAAGCTTATCGCCGATGGCGGCAAGGAGATGACGGCCGATGTAGCAAAGGCCGCTAAAGATATTCAAGACCGATTAAACACGCTAGCGAATAGCAAGCCGACGGCTAGAGTTGTAAAGCAATTGCAAACTATGGCAATCGAAGCCCGTGCAATGGGGCCTGAGTTTGCTGCAATGGCTGACCAATTTGTAAAGGCCGCGGGTAAAATGCAGGACGAAATCGGCGACACGCGCGCGGAGATTGGATATTTTGCCAGCGACACGCGCAGGCTTGATGCGGCACTAGGTGGAGCGCAGGCAGTTGCGGCAGGGTTCGGAGTTGTAGAGGGTTCAATGGCGGCCCTTGGTATTGAATCCGAGGATTTGCAGAAAACCATGGCTAAGCTTCAGGGGGTTATGGTGTTGTTAAATTCGTTGCAAACAATACAGAATACATTGCAAGCGGAGAGCGCGTTTGTTATCGGCATTAAAACAGCAGCGCACAGGGTTGAAACCTATGTAATGGGGCAGGCAACCGTTGCAGCGCGTGCGTATGCGGCGGCGGTAGTGGCCACAGGTGCCGGGGCTGTATTAGTGGGGCTTGGGTTGATTGCTAGTTTGTTTATGGACATAGGCAAGAAAAGCGAGGACGCGACGGAAAAAACTAAAGATTTTTATGAAACGCAGAAAACAAAGGCCAAAGAAGTTGCAGACGCGATGCGCGCGTTTGATGATGAAATAATAGCCAAGGCAGTAACCAACGCAAAGAGAAAAGGTCTAACTGATAAAGCCCTGCGCGATGCTGAGATAAAAGCAATCGACGCGGCAATAACAGCACGCACAAAACAACTGAATGAGGAAGAGAAATATAGTGCGCGTTGGATTGAGATAAATAATAATATTACAACGCTCAGTAAACGCAAAGAGGATTTAATCACTGAGAATATAGTAGACGCGCATAAGAAAAGAGCGGCGGCACTAGCGGAAGCTGCGGAAAAAGAAAAGGCAAAAATTCAAGAAACTGTAGAGTTTGCGCATAAAGTTTACCAACAATTTGGAAGTAAAGCCTACAGCGCTATAATAAACGGATTTGGCCAAGCGGCAAGCACCACGCCTATAAAGCCGGAGGTAGTGAAAAGCATGGGGCTGCAAATTACAAACAGCCTGCAGAAAGTCGAAAAAGAAGTATCAAAGAAACCTATTGAAATAAAAATTCAAACGCAAACTGAATATAGCTCGTTTATTAAGGATTTAGAAAACATGCGCAACGCCATTGACAGCGCTTTTGAGAGTTTGATTGAGGATAGTTTGACGGCGTTGGGAACGGCAATAGGCGAAATGATAGCAGGAGAGCAGGGGGCTTTTGAGAAATTTGGTAAAGCCGCACTGGCTTCCATTGCTCAATTTATGAAAGCCTTCGGTACGGCATTAATTACCACGGCAATTGCTTCGGATGCATTCCAAAAATTAATCCTTGCTAACCCTATGGCAGCCGCTGCAGCAGGTGTTGCGTTGGTTGCAGGTTCGGCAATAATCACGGCACAGTTAAAGAAAGGACCTGAGTTTGAGAAATTCGCCGATGGGGGTATCGTTTACGGGCCAACGTTGGGATTAATGGGGGAATATCCAGGGGCTAGAAGTAACCCGGAAGTTATTGCGCCGTTGGATAAATTACGCGATCTAATAACACCGAGCGGAGGCGATGGCGGATTCATTGCAAGCACGCATATCAGCGGCCGCGATTTGGCGATAGTTTTAAACAGACATAACAACGATTATTCTAGAGGTTAATGGCACGCAAATACTACGGAAGCTTTAAAAGCATTAATAACGTCACCTATAAGGTAGAGATACACGACGCGCCAACGGGCAGCACTACGGCAGGGACTGAATTAAAACTAGCGACTGATGGATTCAGCCTAGAGCGCGACGGGGAAGGCAATAAGTGGTGGGATTCTCAGGTATTGGCTAGCCGAATTAGCGCCGAGTTTGTTATGCCAAATAGTACGGTGCTATCGGATTTCCTATCATTGCAGACGGAGGCTGAAACGTACTGGACTATGGTGGTATGGCGCGGCAGTGATTTGTTTTTTGTGGGCCGTATTATTGCCGACCAAATGACGCGCTTGCGTGAATCATTGGACAGCAAGCCGATAATAAAACTAACCGCCGTAGACGGGTTGGAATTGTTAGACGGTTACAACGTGAAAAACAGCTGGTTTACGTCGGACTATATTCAGGTAAACGTATTAGTTAGGAATTGCCTGCATGAATTGGACCTGCAGGATTATTGGCCGTACTTAGGTAAGCAAGATTATTACCTATTTGACGCAATGAGCATGTATGCAGCCGACGCAACGCGGAAGGGATTTGATATGCTTCGGCTAAATATTAACACCTTCCTCGAGGATTACGATCCATTTCAAGACGTGAAGGCTATTGACCTAGCGGCAAACTGGTATTACGATTTAAATATGGTTACCTGTAAGCAAGCGCTCGAGCAGGTGATGCAGATTTTTGGCTGTCGATTTATACACGCGGAGGGTGGCTATTGGTTTTACGATGCAAGTAGCTACAAGGATGTAACCCTACCCTATCGCCGCTATAATTACACAGCTAATTACCAAGGCACCGGAACGCTTACGCACAGGCAGCAACTTGGAACGCTACCAGCGCGGCCGCAATGGTCTGCTAAGCCGTCGCTATATTATCAGCCTGCGATTAAACAGTTAACGATTGACACGGAGAGAATAAACGCCGCTAGCTTAATTCGTACACGGGCAAACAAAACCACGTCTGCGCTGTCGTTGCAACTGGAGGGAATACCAACGGGTAGCACGGTAAGCGAACACCCTTTAAAAATTAAGTTCGTTGTTAAATCGGATTTTGTCGGGGTAAGCAACACGATAAATATTATTATGCGCTATTCAATCCGCATATGGATTGAAGACAGCAGTTTTAATAAAAAAGTTTTAGACGACACGGGATATTGGGTATCAACTACTAGTGTGCCGACTAGAGTGGAGGCGGTAGACATTCGCGAGCTGCAGGGTAACTGGATTACCTTTAAGTTTGAAAAGCTATGCACCACCCCCCCGACAGGGTTCAACGTATTACGGGCGGAGATTACAGGGGTAACGCTGGAGCCGCGTCAATATGTGCGCGGTAAATGGCGGGCTGTTGGCTCTATTGTAAACGTTAACTTTTGGGGCAGCATTCAGGCAGCATTCGCTGAAACAAGCGACTACCAAAACCCTGATTTTGTTTGGGATATTTCCGAGGATTTTACGCCCAACGCTAGCAACTCAGTAAACAGCACACAGGTGCAGATTAATCCAAAATATTACTATAGCGGTAATAGATACGGGATAGGTAATATATGGGCAAACGATGGCACGCAGTGGGTAATTGCGGACGAGTTTTATGGTGGTTGGGATTCTGTAACCAAAGGCACGCCAACAAAAATGCTAGGCGTGGGATTGTCTTCGTTGTATGCGGATTTTATGCCAGTGGTTCGAGGTACCTGGATAGATTCAGGTAGCTACCATCTAATGAAATCCTTGTATTTTGATGGCTACGTTTGGGTTTTAAACGGCGTTAGTTTTAACCCAAGGTTTGACACGTGGGAGGGCGAATGGTTAGGGATAGCTCCAATATATACCAACACCACTACCAACGGCGAGGGCTTGAGAATCAGTAACGAGCAGGGGGATATTTTGCGCGATCGGTTGAACTTAATCGAAACACAGGTTAACTCATATCAAGCAATGATAAGCAACCAACCTGATTCGTTTTTGGAGTTTCTAGTTAATGAAGCCGACGGCGCACCTACGGCACAGCCTTCGCAAAATATTATTTGGGAAACGCAACTAAGATATGACGAAAGCACCGAGGCGGTAGAGTGGTATCTGCAGGAACATGGCGCACCAATTAGCTACACAGCGGGGACGCATACGCTCACAAATGGCTACGAGCTTATAGTATGCAATACGACGGACGGGAATATAACGGTAGATTTACCCGACGCGGATAAGTCGCGCGGTAAAAAATACATATTTATCAAGACAAACAGCAACCACGCCGTGACTATTGACGCGGGAACGTTCCTAATAAACGACAGCGCCACCACTACGCTCAGTAGTAAGTACGAAAGCAAAACAGTAATGAGCGACGGAAGCAAGTGGTTTATAGTTGGCAAGGTATAATTGTTAACTAGGTTTATTATTGAGGTGGTTATATTTGTAATAATATGGCCGCAGCATTATACACGGGTGAAGATATAACCATCGTAATTGATTTGGTGGATGACATATTCACCGACATGGCCGACGTCATAGTGGGCGTATTGATTAACGAGAACTTAATGGTTTCGTTTAAGAAAACTAGCGGCACCGTTTACGCCGTTACAGGCGATGTTAACCAGTGCAGCGTTAAGTTGACGCGCGCAATTACTAAGACGTGGGAGGCTGGGATGCTAAGCATGGAGATAACTAAGGTATTCACCGACTCCAATTATCCCAGCGGTAAGCACGTAATTTATAAAGATAATATCGTTCAATTCGTTAACGCTGTAACTAAAAGCTTATAATGGCTGACGTAATAGTAACCATACCAGGGGCAACCAATGTAACGGTAGACGATGCACCAGCTACGTCGGTAGTGGTTATATTCCCGGCTAGTAATTCCGTGGTTACTACGGTTATTGATCGCGGTATTTTATTTGGTATTGAAGGGCCTAGCGGTCCTGCAGGTGGAGTGGATACAGTTAACGGACAAAGCGGGAATGTGACGCTTGACACCAGCGAGATTACTGAGAATCCAACAGCATTATATTTCACAGCTGCAAGGGTTAGGGACACAATATTAACTGGGTTAAGCACCGCAACTAATGCAATAATTTCTGCAACTGATAGCGTATTAGTCGCATTTGGTAAACTTCAATCACAGATAACCGCTAATTTATCTACACTAACTTCCCACATTTCAAATACATCAAATCCTCATAACGTTACAAAATCGCAAGTAGGATTGTGGAATGTGGATAATACAAGCGATGCAAACAAACCAATAAGCATCGCAACACAAACCGCTTTAAACGCAAAACAAGATACCTTAGTAAGTGGAACTAATATTAAAACTATAAACGGGGAATCAGTATTAGGTAGCGGTAATATAGTTACATCCGTACAACTTGCATACAGGCACGATTTTAACGTATATGATTATTTAGGGAAAGCCGCAAGTGGAAGTTCAGAATCCGCAAACGTATGGACAATAACACGTTTAACAATTGCAAGTGATGGAACGGCAACAGTAGGAACGGCAACTAATGTTTCTTGGACAGGTAGATATTCACACATTTATACATAATAATATGCCATTAATAAGTAGTAATCCGACAATAGTAGACGGGATTGAATACCCTTACTTTTTAGTTAACTTATCAATAAGCCCATACGATGCGCCACGAGGTGCGTCTGTTGCTATGCGACTAACCCCATACAGAAATTTAGAAATCGGTGGTATTGAGCAATTACCCGACTACGCAAAAGCAGTTTCAATTTTAGATGTATTTGAAGTGGCTGAAACTGACCCTGCGTTTGAGAAAGCGGTTGAGGGTATTATGTCTACACTACAACAATTTATAACCGATAAAGGATTGTAATGGCTAACGTATATGCAGTAAAAACGGGAAACTGGTCAGACACAACCGTATGGAACACGGGGGCGTTGCCTACGTCTGCGGATGACGTATATTCTAATAATTTTACGGTGACGATTGACCAGAATGTCACGGTTTTGAGTATTAGAAATACTTCTGCATCGGGCATTAGTGCGGGTGGCGGTTTTATATTGAATGGAGGATTTACTTTAAATGCTACCTTACGCGCTGGTTCGGTAAATTTGCTTACTTATACATCTAATTTAACTTCTAACATAAACGGCAATGTTAACGGAGGTACTGCTAATAATGCGATATTTTTTAATAGTGCATCAGGAACTCTGAACATAACAGGAGATATTATTAACAATGGGGCTGGAATAACAGTGTCAATTTCAAATACAGGAAATATAAATATTGTAGGTAATATATATAATACAACGGCAAATTATGGCAATTGTATAGGTATTGGTGGAGTTGCAAATATTACAATTACCGGTAACATATATACTTCTGGCGTTGCCCTATTTGCATCACAATACTTAATTTATGTATCTGTTGCTGCAACTTTAACAATTATTGGGAATGTAACACATACTGCATCAACTTCTGCTACTTCGGGTTGTATACAAGTAAATGCTGCTGCAACTATTAATATTACTGGGTTAGTCAGTGGAGGAGATTTCGGACAACCTGCAATATTTACAAATCAAAATTTATATCTAAATATTGTTGGAGCAATAACTGCAAAAACAGGTGGTTCGTCCGCTGCCGTAAATTCAACTAATATAAATGCAATTAATATTTTTTCTGGACCTTTTATTTCTTCGCCAACAGGTATATTACCAATATATGTTCAGAGAATGCATTACAGAATAACTTCATTATCTTACTATGAATTTAGAGATAGCAGTACAAACGGAGCGTTACCACCTGCCGCCAATGCACCTGCTACTAGATTAGTTGACCCAAGTACTGCTATTGATGCTCCAATTCCCGCTAACGTTAGGGATGGGATAAAATATGCGCTAAATACGCAAACTGGAACGCTAAAAGTTCCTGCTGCTGGTTCGGTTGCCTTAGGTGTACCCGTAGACAATACCACAGGTACGGCAGTTTTAACACCTGCAGCGGTATGGGATTACGCAACTGCATCCATTACAAACGCAAGTTCAATAGGTGCAAGATTAAAAAATTGCAGCACGGTAGATACAACAGGCGAACAATTAGAAGCATTATTATAATGAAACACTTAGATAACGACACCACCGCAGCCATTGCCACAGGAATAAGTGGAAGTGCTACGATAATACATTTCTCCCAAACATGGCAGCCAGTTGCAGCCTTTGTCCTTGCAATTGTCGGCATAGTATCGGGAATGTTTGCGATAATTTACTACATCCGAAAAATTCGTCAAATCGATGGCAAAGGCAAATAAATCTGTAGCTAGTACGTTCAGGGCTAAGCCGCGCAAAAAATTAGGACGACATAAAAAACACGCAAATAAACATGAATCAAGCAAACCATACCAAGGCCAAGGCAAGCGTTAAGGGTTACGCCAAGCCTACGCCTGCTAAGTGGCGCAAAATAGGCGACGGGTTATTACTGTTGTCTACCACATTGGCAGCGTTAAATATTTCCCATCCAACACTAGCAATCGGCATACAAGTGACGGGCGTTATTGGTAAATTTCTAACTAACTTCTTCCATGAGGACACCGCGGCGCAGTGAGGTTGAGGCAGCCGTTAAACGGTTGGGGTATAAGTGGTTTGAGAATGGCGACTACAACGTTAATATTGTAGGCATACGCAACAGCTCCACAGGTAGCAAAGTTACTAACTTATTTGACGACTGGATA
>JACCDZ011871341.1_pt1 | contig 10085 bp, 11 predicted proteins | sample 7449551 | NCBI WGS metagenome assembly JACCDZ01 (sample SAMN15323452, study PRJNA562643) | freshwater metagenome | isolation source: river surface water | place: USA:Blue River Watershed | collected 2017-08-18
AGGCTGCATGCCCCATGGAAAACAAGCCGGTGAAGCCGGCCAGCAGCATCAGGCCCAGGCCCACCACGGCATAGATCAGCACAAAGGTCAACTGGGCCAGCCAGTACTCGGCCACCACCCAGGGTGCCGCGATCAGGAACAAGGCCAGCAAGCTGTACCAAAAGACGTGACCGCCATGTTTGGCCAGCATGATGTCCTGGTTGTATTGGGTTTTGAAAATGAATCGCATGCGAAGGCCTCAGACTTTCTTGCGCAGTTTTTCGCCGAACAAGCCATTGGGCTTGAGCACCAGCATGAGCAAGACCACGATGTAAGGCGCAATGTCTTTCACGCCTTCAGGCAGATAAAAACCGGACAGCGACTCGACGATGCCGATCACCAAACCACCCACGATGGCCCCAGGCAGACTGCCAAATCCGCCGACCACCGCAGCCGGGAAGGCCTTGAGGCCAATGAAGCCCATGTTGGCGTGCACAAAAGTGATGGGGGCCAACAACAAACCCGCCACCGCCGCCACACCTGCGGCCAAGCCCCAGACCAGGCCATTGAGGCTTTGCACCGGGATGCCCATGTAATAAGCTGCCAGCTGGTTTTGCGAAGAAGCCTGCATGGCGATGCCCAGCTTGCTGTACTTGAACATGGCAAACAAACCCAGACACAGCACCGTGGTGAAAGCGATCACCACCAACTGCTCGGCCGCCACCACCAGCGCGCCCATTTGCAGAACCTGTCCGGCATAAGGCACGGGCATCGTGTGGGTGTCGGTGCCCACGTCGGGGATCATGGTGATCAAGCCACGCAAGACATAACCCACACCGATGGTGAGCATGACGATCGAAAAAGCGGGTTGCCCCAGGATGGGTCGAATGACCAGGCGCTCCAGCAAGACACCGAACACCCCCATGGCGATGATGGCTGCGGGCACCGACAGCCAAAACGGCATCCCCAGCCAAGTCATGGCGGCCAGACCCGCAAAGGCGCCGACCATCATCAGGTCGCCCTGGGCAAAGCTCACCGTTTCGGTGGCCTTGTAAATCAGCACGAAACCCAGGGCAATGAGTCCGTAAATACAGCCCTGAGCCACACCGCTGATGAGCAGTTGCAGCACTTGCACGCTTGTCTCCTTTTTTGTACTTCTGTCGTCGTCCATCCATGCACTTGGGCCTGGAGGTACGCACGTCGTTCATTTGCGAACGGTCGTGCGATTGTGTCTGTCTTTCACGAGACTGACCCTAGGGGTTGTCCCCCATCCACAGTCACACATGCGGCATCAAGATCGGCACATGACAGCATCCATACGCATTGGTTCGGGCCTGGGCTTTTATGGCGACAACTGGGAACCCGTCGTTGCCAGTATTGAACGTGGTGACGTTCAGTACATCGCCAGCGACCACCTGGCCGAACTCACGCTGGCCATCTTGCAAAAAGACCGGCAACGGGACCCGACACTGGGCTATGCACGCGATGTGGTGCCCATGCTGATGCGCCTGTGGCCTTTGATGCAGACACGCGGTGTGAAGTTCGTCTGCAATGCGGGGGGCCTGAACCCCATGGGCGCGGCGCAAGCCGTGCGCACCGCGCTGGCGAGCAAAGGCTGGCACCCGCGCATTGCCGTGGTCTCGGGTGACGATGTGCTGCACCTGCTGCAAGATGCGCAGACACGCTTTGACCACCTGATGAATGGCAGCGATGTGAGCACCGTTCGTGATCGGCTGGTGTTTGGCAACGCTTACCTGGGCGCACAGCCCATTGTGGATGCGCTCGCGCAAGGCGCTGACATCGTCATCACCGGACGCGTGGCCGATGCGGCCTTGTTCCTGGGGCCTTTGGTGCATGGTCTGGGCTGGAAACTGGGCGATGCCAGCACGGCCGAAGACTTCAACCGCCTGGCCCAAGGCTTGACGGTGGGGCATTTGCTGGAATGCTCAGGCCAGGGCAGTGGCGGCAATTTTGGTGCCCAGGGCCATTGGCAACACATTCCGGATCTGGGCCACATCGGCTACCCGATCGCCGAAGTTCACGCAGATGGCACGGCCATCATCACCAAAGCCCCTGACACGGGCGGGCTGGTGAACTTCGACACCGTGCGACAGCAACTGCTTTACGAGGTGCACAACCCGCATGCGTATTTTTCGCCAGATGTGGTGCTCGACATGGAACAGATCCAGTTGCACGACGAAGGTCACCACCGCGTGCGTTTGACCGGTGCACAAGGCACCCCACCCACCGACCAGCTCAAGGTGGTGGCGGGTTACAAGGACGGCTTCAAGGCCGACATCAGCTGGGGGTTTTCATGGCCTGATGCCTGGGACAAAGTACAAGCGGCAGAGCGCATCATCCGAGAGCAATTGAAGGAGAAAAAAATTCCTTTCGATGAGTTGTTTGTGGAATACCCCGGCCTCAATTCGGCGCACGGGGCGTTGGCACCGCTACCACCTGCAGCCGAGTTGAACGAACGCCACGAGATCTGGGTGCGCATGGCATTGCGCACGTCCAGCAAAGTCGCAGCCGATGGTTTTAGCCGACTCTTTCCGTGGATGGCTTTGAGCGGCCCGGCCTACACCTGCGGCTTTCAGGGCCTGAACAACACCAGCGAGCTGCTGGGCATCTGGCCCACGCTGATCGATCGCCAGCGGGTCAAAGCGCATGTCGAAATGCTGGAGGTGCAAACATGAACACCACACGACGTATTCCGCTGGTGCAACTGGCCCACGCCCGCAGCGGCGACAAAGCCGACTGGGTGGACTTTGGTCTTTTCGCCTGGAACGAATCCGGCTACCGCATCCTCGAACGCGAGGTGACTGCAGACAAAGTGCAAGCGCACTTCGCGCCCTGGATGCCCGGCCATGTCGATGTCTGGCTGCTGCCGAATATGCTGGCCATCAAACTGGTGCTGCACGGCGCGCTGCAAGGCGGCGGCGCACGCAACTTGCGGCTGGACAACCTGGGCAAAGCGATGGGCGCAGCGCTCTTGCGCATGGAGATCAACGTCAGCCCCGAAGAATTCGAGCAGCCACAAAAAAGCCCCCGAAGGGGCTGGTGGCCATCGGCTTGATCCAGTCAACCGGAACACTCACGCCCTGCTCAGGCACGCCGAGCACATCATCCGGCCACAGGCACAGGTGTGCCCTGGTGCGCGTGCAGACGCCAGGCACCATCGGCGCTGCAGCCCCACACGGTCATGAACAAACTGGCCACATTTTTGCGCTGACCGTCCTTGCTGACGACCGCCGCCATGCGGCCACTGACCACCGCCGCCTGTTGCAGCAGCTGAACCTGCAGTTCGCTGAAATTCAGCTCCAGGTACTTCAGGCTGCCGCCCGAGAGTTTGGCCAGGTAGCTGTCCTTGCGGTCGCAAGCGCCGGTGGAATGCACATAGACCAGTTCATCGGCCAACAACCCTTGCAAGGCGGACAAGTCGCCCGCCAGCAAGGCCTGACGACGGCGCTCTTCGAGCGCCAGCACAAATGGTGTACTGCTCATGCTCAGTCCAGCTTCACACCCGCTTTGCGGATGGCCGGGCCCCACAATGCGTCGTCTTGCTTGAGAAAGGCAGTGAACTCCGCTGGCGTCTGCGCCTTCAAGTCACCGCCAAAGGCACGCCAGCGTGCAATCAGTTCAGGGTTTTGCGCTGCGGCTTTCTGCATCGCGTCACTCAATTTGGCCACGATCGGTGCAGGCGTGTTGGCCGGTGCAAACAGCCCAATCCAGGCCGTGGGCGCGTAGTCGGGCAAGCCTGCTTCAGCAAAGGTGGGCACATCCGGGAAATTGGGATGCCGCGTCTTGCCCGTGAGTGCCAGGATCTTGAGCTTGCCGGCACGAACGTTGCCAATGGCCGCAGGCAGTGCGTCAAAGATCACATTGACCTGTCCTGCCACCAGATCGGCATAGGGGCTGGTGGTGTTGTAGGGCACGAAATCAATCTTCACCCCTGCGTTGGAGGCGAACCATTCACCGGCCAGGTGTGAGTAACTGCCTATGCCCGAAGTGGCTGCCGTGACCGAGCCCGGCTGTTTTTTCAGGCGCTCAATCAATTCCTTCGCACCCTTCTCTGGCAGGCTGGGGTGCGCGGTCAAAGCCGTGTTGAGCAGGCCCACGATGCTGATGGGCACGTAATCACGTTCCACTTTGTAAGGCACTTTCGCACCGTAGGTGTATGGCACCACCGACATCGAAGTGGTCGAACCCATCACCAGGGTGTAGCCATCGGGTGCAGCCTTGGCCCCGGCTTCCATGCCGATCATGGTGGAGGCACCCGGACGGTTTTCCACCACCACCGATTGGCCCAGCACTTTGGTCAACTCCTGGGCAATTTCACGCGTGTTGGCATCCGGCCCCGTCCCTGCCGGGAAGGGCGCAATGATCTTGATGGGTTTGCTCGGGTAGTCCTGCGCCAAAGCGGGCAGTGCGCTGAACAAAGCGAGGGCCAAAACGGTCAGGCCCATGCGGCGGGTGGTGCGGTTCATGCGGGTGTCTCCTGTTGGTTGAAAGTCAAGACCTGAGGGTCTGGCGATATTCTTTCAAATCAATAAAATTATCACTATGGGATAAACCATTATTCTTTTATCGAAAAACAAACATAGAATTCATGAAAATTTCGCAAACGGAGTCAGCATGTCGAACCCTCTTGCCCAAAAAAATTCACTGTCTTTCAGCCACATGGGCTTTTACGTGCGCGACATCGAGCGCATGACACGGTTTTACCGCGATGTGATGTGTTTTTTTCAAACCGACCGCGGACTGCTGGGCACGGTCGAGCTGGCTTTCTTCAGCCGTGACCCCACGGAACACCACCAAATCGTGCTGGCCACAGGTCGCCCGAGCGACCTGAGCTTCAGCGTGATCAACCAGATCTCCTTGCGCGTACCGGATCTGGCCACGCTGCGCGAAGTGCGCAACCGTGCCCAAGCCGACCCGGAGGTGACGGACATGGTCACGGCCACGCACGGTAATGCGGTGTCGATCTACTTCCGCGATCCTGAAGGCAACCGCATCGAAGTCTTCATGGACATGCCCTGGTACTGTGAGCAGCCGCTGCGCGAGCCGATCGACCTGGACCAGAGCGACGAGGCCGTGATGGCCGCTGCAGAAAAACTGGCGCGCAGCCGTCCCAAGTTCCGCAGCCGGGCGCAATGGATTTCAGAAATGGAACAACTCATGGGGTACAAGGCATGAGCAGCACTGTGTTCGATGTGGCCATCATCGGCTACGGTCCGGCCGGCGCCACGCTGGCCAACTTGCTGGGCCAGTACGGCCTGAGCGTGCTCGTGCTGGAGCGCGAAGCCGAAATCTACCCTCTGCCGCGCGCCATCCATTTCGACGGCGAAGTGATGCGCGTGTTCGAGACCGCTGGCCTGCGCCGCGAAGTCGAAGCCATCTCACGGCCCGGCCTCAAGGGCATGTATTTCAACAATGCAGCCGGCGAAACCCTGCTGATCCGCGCAGGTGCTGCCGAACACGGCCCGCACGGCTGTGCCAACAACCATTACTTCCACCAGCCGGAGCTGGAAGTTGTGTTGCGCAATGGCCTGCGCCGCTACCCGCAGGTTCAGGTGCGCACCCGCCACGAAGTCATGTCCATCGAGGACGACACCGAGCACGCCGAACTGCAGGTCAAGAACCTGGAAAATGGTCAGGTCTATGCCGTGCAGGCCCGCTATGTCGTGGGCTGCGACGGTGCCCGTTCACTGGCGCGCAAAGCCATCGGAACGAGCATGGTGGATTTGGGCCTGCATCAACCCTGGCTGGTGTTTGATGTGCGCCTGAAGGCCGAGGTCCCCTCCCTGCCCGACCACACTGTGCAGCACTGCGACCCGGCCCGACCCATGACGTATTGCAACGTGACGGGCAACCGCCGCCGCTGGGAAATCATGCTCATGCCAGGTGATGACCCCGAACAACTGGTCAAACCCGAAACACTGTGGCAACTGGTGAGCAAATGGATCACCCCCGAACAAGCCGACATCGAGCGCGCCGTGATCTACACCTTCCATTCGGTGATCGCCGAGACTTGGCGCAAGGGCCGCGTGTTCCTGGCCGGAGACTCTGCGCACCAGACACCGCCCTTCCTGGGGCAAGGCATGTGCGCGGCCATCCGCGACGCGTCCAACCTCGCCTGGAAACTCGAAGCCGTGCTGCGCGGCCGCGCGCAGGACGCCCTGCTCGACAGCTACGGCAGCGAGCGCGCACCGCATGTGCATGCCTTCATCGACCTGGCCGTCAAACTGGGCGACATCATCCAGACCACAGACCCGAACGCGGCCCGCGAACGAGATGCGAAATTCAAGGCCGGTCAACCGGAGATCTTCCAGTTCCCAGCACCGCGACTCGGTCCGGGCGCATGGCGGGGCGAGAGCGCAGCTGTGGCGCAGATCTTTCCGCAACCCATGCTGGCCGATGGACGTCTGCTGGACGCCGCGCTGGGTCTGAACTTTGCCGTGATCGGCGAGCCGTCTGTGCTGGAAAGCGTGAGCGACGAAACCCGCGAACTCTGGCAAGCGCAGGGCGTTGTGGTGCTGCCCGCACGCGATCCTGAAGTGCAGGCCTGGCTACAACAACATCAGCTGCGGGCTGTGCTGCTGCGCCCAGACCGCTACATCTTGGGCGTGGCACAAAGCGGCACCGATCTCGACAGCATCAGTGCCTGGCTGCCCGCTGCGGCAGCACTGACCCACTGATGTTTCCGACCTGCCCATGACCGACAAAGCCGACACCAGTCTGGCACGCATGCTCAGCGTGCTGGATCTGTTTTCTGACCAGCGCCTGCACTGGAGCGCCGAGGACATCGGTGAAACACTGGGCGTCTCCTTGCCGACCAGCTACCGCTACCTCAAAACCCTGAGCGATGCAGGATTGCTGCGGCGCGGCTCGGATGCCCAGTTCACGCTGGGGCCGCGCATCGTGGTGCTGGACCATTTCATCCGCCAGGCCGACCCGGTGCTGCAGTGTGGTGTGCCCTTCATGAAAGAGCTCGTGGCACAGACCGGCTTTGACTGTGTGTTGACCAGCCTGCATGGCGACCAACTGCTGGACACCCACCGGGAATACGGCAGCATGCCCGCCGATCTGAGCTATGGCCGTGGACGACCACGCCCCTTGTTCAAAGGCGGTGCAGCCAAGGTCATTCTGGCGGGCTTGCCGACACCGCAACTGCACAAGCTGCTGGACACCCACATGGATGAGGTGGCTGCATCGGGTCTGCCCACCGATTGGCCCAGCTTTCGCCGCTGCTACAGCCAAATCCGCAAAGACGGGTTTTATTTCTCCAACGGCGAACTGGAATCCAACCTGGCCGCCATCGCTGTCCCTTTGCAGCAAGCCAGTGGCACGGTCATCGGCGCGCTCTCGCTGGTGACCAACGTGCAGCGCATGGCCGTGATCGACCAAAGCAAACTCACCCCCCTCATTCAGCGTGCCGCACGTGAAATTTCTGCGCGGCTGCACTGATGCTTTTCCTCTCCTTTGACTGAAAGACAAACCATGAAACTGATCAGCTTCCTGAACCAGGGCGTGCCCTCTTACGGTGTCGTGAACGGCGACGATGTGCTCGACCTGACCCCCATCCTGGGCGCACAAGCGCCTGACCTGAAAACCCTGATCGCCAAAAACCTGTTTGGCGCGGCAGCCGATGCAGCCAAGGCGCACAAGCCCACGCTCAAGTTCTCGCAACTGCAACTGCTGCCGGTGATTCCGAACCCGGGCCAGATCTTTTGCATCGGCCTGAACTACGGCGAGCACGTGCGCGAAACCGGTCGCGAAGTGACCGAAACACCGGTGATCTTTTTGCGCCTGGCCGACTCACAGGTCGCGCACGGCCAGGACATCGTGCGCCCGCCTGAGTCGCACCGCCTGGACTACGAAGCCGAGATCGCCGTGATCATCGGCAAAGGTGGCCGTCGCATCCGGGAAGAAGACGCCTGGGACCACATTGCGGGTTACAGCTGCTACAACGACGGCTCAGTACGTGACTGGCAAGTGGCCACCTCGCAGTGGACACCCGGTAAAAACTTCTACAAAACCGGCGGCTTCGGCCCCTGGATGGTCACCAGCGACGAGATCGCGCCAGCACAGGTGATGCGCCTGCAAACCGTGCTCAACGGGCAGGTGCTGCAAGACACCACCACCGACAAAATGATCCACAGCATCCCGCGCCAGATCGCCTACATCTCGACCTTCATCCCGCTGTCGCCCGGCGATGTGATCGTGACCGGCACCCCTGGTGGCGTGGGCAACAAGCGCACCCCGCAAATCTTCATGAAGCCCGGTGATGTGTGCGAGATCGTGGTGGACGCGATCGGCACCCTGCGCAACGGCATCCGCGACGACGCATGAGCCAAGAGGTGTTTTCAACCGCCGACGCCAAAGGTTATTTCAGCCGCATGCTGCGCGGCGAAACGCCCCCGGCGCCGGTGCTCACGCTGTTGGGCAGTCGCATCAACGCGGTGGACGCCGCCGCTGGCAGCCTCAGCGCCACTTACGAAGCACCGACGAGTTTCCGCAACCCGGCGGGCTCGGTGCAAGGCGGCATGCTGAGCGCCATGCTCGACGATCTCACAGCCAGCCTGGTGGATGCCACCCTCGCCGCAGGGCAAGGCGTGGCCACACTCAACCTGAACGTGTCCTTCCTGCGCCCGGCGCAGGTCGGTACCTTGCAGGGTGAAGCGCGCATGCTGCGCCGTGGACGCGATGTGTGCCATGTGATGGGCACGCTGCTGCAAAACGGCCAAGAAGTGGCCACCGTCGTGGCGGTGTGCAAGATCGTCTCGGTCGTCCCTTCGTAAGACCACGGTCCTCGCCGCCATGACTGGCCATACGATCTCGTCGCATCAGAGCACCATCCATTTTCAGGAGAACACCCGATGAACACCTCAACGATTCGCCACCCTGACCGCACCCTTGGCCACACGCTCGGCCGCACATGGATTCTGGCCCTGGGCCTGATGGCCAGCCTGGGCATCGCACACGCTCAGGACGCCTGGCCCACACGGCCCATCAAGCTGCTGGTGGGCTTTGCACCTGGCGGCAGCAGCGACATGGTGGCCCGCTTGATCGCCACACCGCTGGGCGAGCGGCTGGGGCAGCCGGTGGTGGTGGAGAACCGCGCAGGCGCGGGCGGCAACATTGCCGCCGATGCGGTGGCCAAGGCCACACCCGACGGCTACACGCTGGTGCTGCTGCCCAGTGGACATTCCAGCAATGCCGCGATGAAAAAGAACCTGCCCTTCGATCCGGTCAATGACTTCGCTTGGGTCTCCACCGTCACCACCTACCCCTTGACGCTGTCGGTCAAACCAAACTCGCCGATCACCTCGTTCCGCGATTTCATCCAGCGCGTGAAAAGCGAACCCAACCGCTACACCTACACCTCGGTGGGTGTGGGCACGGCGATGCATTTGTTTGGCGAATGGCTGATGGCCGAAAGCGGCGGTGTGGCCACGCATGTGCCCTTCAAAGGTGGCACTGCACCCATGATGGAACTGCTCGCAGGACGGGTGGATGTGATGATCGACACCATGACCACCACCGCACCGCTGTTCAAGGAGAACCGGGTGCGCGTGCTGGCGACCACAGCTGCGGCGGGCCAAAACGCCCTGCCCGGCGTGCCTTCAGTGGCCGACAGTTTTCCGGGTGTGGTGTTCGATTCATGGCTGGGCATCGCGGGCACCAAAGGCACGCCCCCTGCGGTTATCGATCGGCTCAACCGTGAACTGCGTGCTGTGCTGGACCTGCCTGCCGTCAAGCAACGCCTGACCGACTGGGGAGGTCACCCGCAGGCCAGCACACCCACAGAATTTCGCACCCGCGTGGACAGCGAGATCCGACAACTCAGCCGCATCGTGGCAGAGCGCAAGATCGAAGCCCAGTGATCAGGCCATCTTGATGCGAACTTGAACCATCGGCAGCGCATGGGCTGCCGACTCAGGTTCAGACCCGCTCGAGGATCAGCGCAATGCCCTGCCCCACGCCGATGCACATGGTGCACAGCGCGTAGCGGCCGCCCGTGGTGTGCAGGCGGTTGATGGCCGTGGTGGCCAGGCGTGCGCCCGAGGCACCCAGCGGGTGGCCCAGCGCAATCGCGCCGCCCC
>JACCDZ011871875.1_pt1 | contig 10085 bp, 8 predicted proteins | sample 7449551 | NCBI WGS metagenome assembly JACCDZ01 (sample SAMN15323452, study PRJNA562643) | freshwater metagenome | isolation source: river surface water | place: USA:Blue River Watershed | collected 2017-08-18
GACCCTGCTGTGGGTTTGGTGCCCGCAACTGCTGGCAAGACCACCTTCACTCAAGTGTTCGGCCAATGGCTGTGCGATATGGCTGAGCACGACCCGCTGCTGGTGGGCATCACGCCCGCCATGCGCGAAGGCTCGGGCATGGTGGAGTTTCACCGCCGCTTTCCCGATCGTTATTACGACGTGGGCATTGCCGAGCAGCATGCCGTCACGTTTGCGGCGGGCATGGCCTGCGAAGGCCTCAAGCCGGTGGTGGCGATTTATTCCACCTTCTTGCAGCGGGCTTATGACCAGTTGATCCACGATGTGGCTTTGCAAAACCTGCCGGTGGTGTTCGCCATCGACCGTGCGGGTTTGGTGGGAGCCGATGGCGCCACCCATGCAGGCGCCTACGACATTGCTTTCATCCGCTGCATTCCCAACATGAGCTTGGCCTGTCCGGCCGATGAGCGCGAATGCCGCCAGCTGCTGAGCACGGCCTACGCGCAAAACCACCCGGTGGCGGTGCGTTACCCACGCGGTGCGGGTGTGGGCGCTGTGCCCGATGCCGACCTGAACCCTTTGCCTTTGGGCAAGGCCGAGATCCGCCGCCAAGGCCAGGGCATCGCCATCTTGGCTTTTGGTTCTTTGCTGGCGCCTGCTTTGAAGGCGGCCGAAGCCCTGAATGCCACGGTGGTCAACATGCGCTGGGTCAAACCGCTGGACACCGAGATGCTGCAGCGGGTCGCCCAAGACCATGCGCAGATCGTGACGGTGGAAGAGGGCTGCATCATGGGCGGCGCGGGCAGCGCCGTGAGCGAGGCTTTGCAGCAACTGGGCTTGGTGCGGCCGGTGCTGCAGCTGGGCTTGCCCGATGTGTTCATTGAACACGGTGACCACGCCCAACTGCTGGCCGCGCAGGGGCTGGATGCGGCGGGCATCGAGGCGTCGATTCGCCAGCGCTGGGCTGATTTGTGACTTGGCCGCTTTGAGTTGGGAAGACGGGCAGGCGGTCGGCATAGGCCGTCTGTGAAATTTTTTCAATTCGGCATCGAAGGGTAAACCCGGCCTGTTTGGCCCTGTGTAGGTTTTTACAATATCCAATGACGCAACTGTCAGCGCCCGGTAGACTCGGGTGTGTTCTTTTTCATTTAAGGAGTCCATTCATGGATCGTCGTTCCATTCTGAAAAATGCCGGTATCGCCGGTGTCCTGGCCGCAGGCGTTGCACCTGCCGTGCATGCGCAGGCCGCTATCCGCTGGCGCCTGGCTTCGAGCTTCCCCAAGTCCTTGGACACCTTGTTTGGTGGTTCAGACCTGTTTGCCAAGAAGGTCAAGGAAATGAGTGGCGGCAAGTTCGAGATCACCACCCACGCAGCTGGTGAACTGATGCCTGCTTTCGGTGTGCTCGATGGCGTGCAAAACGGCACCGTGGAGTGCGCTCACACTGCGCCTTATTACTTCTTTGGCAAGGACGAAACCTTCGCCCTCGATTGCGCGATTCCTTTCGGCCTGAACAGCCGCCAGATGACCGCCTGGATGGTGCATGGCAACGGCATGAAGCTGATGCGCGAGCACTATGCCAAATACAACATCGTCAATTTCATGTTGGGCAATACCGGCACTCAAATGGGCGGCTGGTTCCGTAAGGAAATCAAATCTTCTGCCGACATGAAAGGCCTGAAGTTCCGCGTGGGTGGTTTCGCAGGCAAAGTGCTCGAGCGCATGGGCGTGGTACCCCAGAACATCCCTGCTGGCGAGATTTACCAGTCGCTGGAAAAAGGCACCATCGATGCCGCCGAGTGGATTGGTCCACACGACGACCTGAAGCTGGGTCTGAACAAAGTGGCACCTTTCTATTACTACCCAGGCTGGTGGGAAGGTGGCCCTCAGTTGACGCTGATGGTCAACCAAAAAGCCTACGATGCCCTTTCGCCCGAAAACAAGGCCATCATCGAAGCCGCTTCTACCTTGGCGCACGTTGACATTCAGGCCAAGTACGATGCCTCCAATCCAGTGGCGCTCAAGCAGCTGGCTGCACAAAAGACCAAAGTCCTGCCTTTCCCCAAAGAAATGATGGACGTGGCCTTCAAGCACTCTCAGGACATCTATGCAGAACTGAATGACAAGAACCCGAACTGGAAGAAAGTCTTCGCTGACTATTCCAAGTTCCGTGCTGAGCAGAACTGGTGGTTCCGTTTTGGTGAAGCCCGTTTCGACAGCTTCATGCAAGCCCAAAAGCTCTGATCGATTTCTGACTGCTTTTGATCAACCCGCCGTGCGCAAGCCCGGCGGGTTTTTTAATGGCTGCAGTTTTAGTTTGGTGTAGGCCGCACCATGAAAAAAGCCCACCGCTGAGGGTGGGCTTGGATCAAAAGGTTTGAGCAGATCAGGGCTTCTTGTTGTCCTGTTGCAAATCTTTCATCGGATCGACCATGTCACGCATGGGGTCAGCGGCGTCTTGCATGTCTTCAGCCGGAGCAGCTTCCATTTGCACATTGCTGATATCCACAGGGCCAGTCTGGTCCAGACCACCCGAGACGATTTCGGGGAAGGCGATGATCAGACCGACCATGATGATCTGAATGACCACGAAAGGCACGGCACCCCAATAAATTTGCATGGTGGTGACAGGCTGAATTTCCTTCTTGGTGGTTTTGTCCAGGTAGGCCTTCACAGGGGCCACGCTGCGCAGGTAGAACAGTGCGAAACCAAAAGGTGGGTGCATGAAGGAGGTCTGCATGTTCACGCCCAGAAGCACACCGAACCAGATCAGGTCAATGCCCAGTTTTTCTGCCACCGGAGCCAGCAATGGCACCACGATGAAGGACAACTCGAAGAAGTCCAAGAAAAACGCCAGCAAGAAAATCATCACGTTGACCGCGATCAGGAAGCCCAGTTGGCCCCCAGGCAGGTTGCCCAGCAGGTGTTCAACCCAGATGGGGCCGTCGACGCCCTGGAAGACCAGGCTGAAGACCGTCGAGCCAATCAAGATGAAGACCACAAAGCATGACAGTTTGGTGGTGGAGTTCAGAGCTTGTTTGAGCAGTGCCATGTCCAGACGTTTGCGCGACATGGCCATGATGAAGGCCCCCAGCGCGCCCATGGCGCCGCCTTCGGTTGGGGTGGCAATGCCCAAGAAGATGGTGCCGAGCACCAAGAAAATCAGCAGCAAAGGTGGAATCAGCACAAACGTCACGCGTTCGGCCATGCGCGAGAGCAGGCCGAGGCGGCTGACTTTGTTGATCACGGCAATGACGAACGCCAGCATGACGCCTGCACACATGGACACAACAATGGTCTCGTCAGTGGCCACCATGGTCACTTCTTCGCCCTTCCACCAAGTCAAGACTTGAGCGTAGTGTTGACCGAGGTAGACCGCCACAGCTGTGGAGGCGATGGTCAGCAGCAGCAAAGACAGCAGGCCGCTTTTGCCATTGTCTTCGCGGATGGTACGGGCCTCTACAGGCAGCGCAGGCACCCAGGTGGGCTTGAAAATGGCTACCAGCACCACATAGCCGACGTACATCCCGGTCAGGATAAAGCCGGGGATGAAAGCACCTTTGTACATTTCGCCCACGCTGCGACCCAACTGGTCTGCCAAGATGATCAGGACCAGCGAAGGTGGGATGATTTGCGCCAATGTGCCAGAGGCGGCAATCACGCCCGAGGCGATGCGCCGGTCATAACCGTAGCGCAGCATGATGGGCAGGGAGATCAGGCCCATCGAGATGACCGAGGCAGCAACCACCCCTGTCGTGGCGGCCAGCAAGGCCCCCACAAAAATCACTGCAAAGGCCAGACCGCCGCGAATAGGGCCAAACAACTGACCAATCGTGTCCAACAGGTCTTCGGCCATGCCACTGCGTTCCAGAATCAAGCCCATGAGCGTGAAGAACGGAATGGCCAGCAGGGTGTCGTTTTGCATGATGCCGAAAATACGCAGTGGCAGGGCCTGCATCAGGCTTTCTGGCAATACGCCCAGTTCGATGCCAATGAAGCCAAAGAACAGGCCGCAGGCACCCAGGCTGAAAGCGACTGGGAAGCCCATGAGCAAAAAGACGATCAACCCCAGAAACATGATCGGGGCAAGGTTGTGTATCAGGAATTCCATGATGGGTGTGTCCTTGGGTCAGCTGGCTTTGGTTTCGGCCAATTTACGAATGGCTTCGGCCAGTTCTTCTTCGGCAGTCTTTTCCACTTTTTTCACAGTGGGGTCTTCGATGAGGCCTTTGAGGAAAGCCACCCGCTTGATCAACTCGGACACGCCTTGCAACAGCAGCAAGCCAAAACCCAGCGGGATCATGGCGTAAACAGGCCAGCGGATCAGGCCGCCTGCATTGGAGGACACTTCGCCACTGATCAGGCCCTTGTAGAAGAACGGAATGCCGTACCACAGGATGGCCAGGCACATCGGGATCAGAAAGGCGATGAAACCAAAAATCTCGATCTTGATCTGGGTTTCCTTGGTGAAGCGGCTGGAGACCACGTCAATCTTGACGTGTTCGTTGTTCAGCAAGGTGTAGCCAGCGGCGATCAGGAATGAGGCGGCAAACAAATACCACTGCACTTCCAGATAGGCGTTGGAGCCGGTGTTGAAAATTTTGCGAACCAGAGCGTTGATGCTGCTGATCAAAGTGGAAGCCAGAATCAGCCAGATCACGTACTTTCCGATCCAGGTGCTGATGCGGTCCATCAGATTTGAGAATTTGAGCAGGGCTCCCATGAGGGGTCTCCAGAAAAAGGGATGCTGGATTTTACGTGCCCTGCCAGCTCAGACCCGAGGATCGTGGTCTGTGTGGTTTTTGATATTTTTGCGATGCCTGTGAATCTCTTTCATGCAGCGCGAATCTTTGGGTGCCAAACCGTGGTAGTCAATTCCACCATGGCAAGCGAAGCTTCAAGGATTGGATCTGCCCACAGTCCTCGGGCGCCTGATAGCCCGCCAACTGGTTGATTTGTTGCTGCCAAGGCTGCGAGTGCAGCACCGACAGCAGTTGCCCGATGGGCGGCGTATCCAGGGCGCTTTTGAGGCAAACGAGCCAGTAGTTTTCTTGAGTCAAAGGCACAAAGTCGAGGTTTTGTGCGCGTGCGGCGGAGGCGATGCCCAATCCAACATCGGCACGGCCTGCTGCCACGCAGGCGGCCACACCTGCGTGAGAGCTTTCTTCGTGTTCGTAGCCGCGGATGTCCGAGCCCGACAGGTTGTGACCTTGCAGCCATTGATCCAGCAGCAGCCTTGTGCCCGTGCCCAGTGCACGGTTGACGATGCGAACATCCGGGCGTGTCATGTCTTGCCAAGAGGTGAGCTGGCGGGGATTGCCCGGGCGCACCATCAGGCCTTGTTCGCGGCGTGCAAAGCTGATCAGCTTGTGCTGTCCGCGTTTGAGCAGGGGACGGTAGGTGCGGGCTACCAGCGAATCGCTGTCAGGCTCAACCGGTGCATGAAAGCCTGCCACCATGCAACGCCCCTCGTTCAGTGCACGGATCGCATCGACGCTGCCGCAAAACCGCATGTCCAAGTGCAGCGATTGTCTGGCGCAATGGTTTTGCAGGCCTAGCAAACCATCGTCATGACTGGCATACAGCGTCAGCAAATGGCTGTCGGGGTCAAAGGCCACGGCAAAGGTTTTTTCCAGCTCGGCTTGCAGGGCGTTGATCTGCGGTGTCAGCCGCGCCTGGGCTTGCCGCTCGGCCCACAAAAGCTTGTCGGCAAATTCGGTCAGTTGTGCGGCTTGGCCTTTTTCCCAAACGATCAAGGCTTGGTTGAGCACTTGTTCCCAGCGCTTGAGTTCACCCCAGACATGGCGATACGACAGATCCAAAACTCGGGCCGCGCCCGCAATGGAGCCGGTTGCCCGCACGGCTTGCAGCATGTCCATCAAGGGGTTGCGTAAGGGACTGACCTGGTCACGCTGCTCGGCCTGCGCTTGGTGGGGTGTCCAGCTGTAAGAGAGGTTGATGTGTTGCACGGGCACGAGTGTGCCTGATTCCGGGACGAGCTTAACGGGCTGTGTGAATGCAACCTATGCAAGCCATTTCATAACGGACATCCCTTAGCGGTGCCGCTGTTTTCGTCCAGTAGCATCCATACCAACGTATGAACACCTTCACCGACAGCGTCTTGACGGCGCTGCATCTCATCACCTCCCTAGATCCTGCCTTGTGGGTGGTCGTCACCCGGTCCTTGGCCGTCAGTGCCACGGCCTGCCTGCTGGCCTATGGCGTGGGCGTGGCATTGGGGGCTTGGCTGGCGGTGTCGCGTTTTCGAGGCCGGGGCGCGGTGCTGGTGGGTTTGAACACTTTGCTGGCGCTGCCTTCGGTGGTGGTGGGCTTGGTGGTGTATTTGCTGCTGTCGCGCACCGGGCCTTTGGGGTTTTTGGGTTGGATGTTCAGCTTCAAGGCCATGGTGTTGGCGCAGTTCATTTTGGTGGTGCCGGTGGTCGCCGCGCTCACGCGCCAAGTGGTTGAAGACGTGGAGCGCCAGCATGGCGAGCAGTGGGCATCGCTGGGTGCAGGGCCTTGGGTGCGCAGTTTTTTGTTGGCTTGGGACGAACGACTGGCCTTGCTGACCATAGGGGTCACCGCCTTTGGTCGCGCCATCTCGGAGGTGGGTGCGGTGATGATCGTGGGCGGCAACATCGATGGCTTCACGCGGGTCATGACCACCGCCATCGCATTGGAGACCAGCAAGGGCGATTTACCGCTGGCGCTGGGGCTGGGCATGGTTTTGTTGGCGGTGGTGCTGCTGCTCAATGCGTTGGTGGCGGGGCTGCGCCTGTGGGGTGAGCGGCGCAACACGCGCCCCGCGCCTGAGGGCAGAACCATCGGGATGCAGCCATGAGCGCGATGCAGATTGGACTGGACGCCGTGAGCGTGCAGCTGGGGGCGCAGGCGGCCTTGACGGGCGTGAGCTTGCGCATCGAGGCTGGTGAGCGCGTGGCCCTTGTGGGGGCCAATGGCTCGGGCAAAAGCACTTTGCTGCGCACCTTGCATGGGCTGGTGCCGCCCACGCAAGGCCAGGTGCAACAAGCGCCGGGTGTGCGCCAGGCCATGCTGTTCCAAAGGCCGCATTTGCTGCGCTTGTCGGCCTTGAACAACGTGGCGCTGGGTTTGTGGCTGGACCGTGCACGCGGCCTGCGTTGGGCGGCTGCGCAAGCGCTGGCGCTGCAGGCTTTGCAGCGTGTGGGTTTGCAGTCTGTGGCGCGGCAAAACGGCCGCCAGTTGTCGGGCGGGCAGCAGCAGCGCCTGGCCTTGGCCCGCGCTTGGGCACGCCAGCCCGATGTGCTGCTGCTGGACGAACCCACGGCCAGCCTGGACCCACATGCCAAACGCGAAGTCGAAGCCTTGATGGCCGAATTTGCCTGTTCGCCAGAACGCCCGCTGACCCTGGTCTGGGCCAGCCACAACCTGGGCCAAGTCAAGCGCTTGGCCACCCGCGTCATTTATCTGGAGTTCGGTCAAGTGATGGCCGACTTGCCCGTAGCCGATTTTTTCAATCCTGCCGTGCTGGCTGAATGCAGCCCGGCAGCCCATGCTTTTGTTCAAGGAGAACTTTCATGACCTTCCCGTCATCCCTGACCCGTCGCGCCCTGGTGTGTGCGGTTTTGGCCACCACTTCGGTGTGGGCTCAAGCCCAGTCCATCGTGATGTCGTCGACCACGTCCACCGAGCAGTCGGGCTTGTTTGCGCACCTCTTGCCCGCTTTCAAAAAGGCCAGTGGGTTGGATGTGAAAGTGGTGGCCCTGGGCACGGGTCAGGCGCTGGACATGGCGCGGCGGGGTGACGCCGATGTGGTGTTTGTGCACGACCAAGTGGCCGAAGAAAAGTTCGTGGCCGATGGGTTTGGGCTCAAGCGCCAGCCGGTCATGTACAACGACTTTGTGTTGATTGGCCCCAAGGCCGATCCAGCGGGCACCAAGGGCAAGGATGTTTTGGCTGCGTTGGCCAAAGTGTCTGCCAGCAACGCGGCCTTTGTCTCGCGTGGCGACAAGAGCGGCACCCATGCGGCCGAGTTGCGCTATTGGAAATTGGCCAATCTGGACTCGGTCAAGGGCGGTGGCTACCGTGAATGCGGCTGCGGCATGGGGCCTGCGCTCAACATCGCGGCGTCGCAAGGCGCGTATGTGTTGGCCGATCGCGCCACCTGGCTCAACTTCAAGAACCGCGCCGATTTGGCTATTTTGGTGGAGGGCGATCAGCGCTTGTTCAACCAATACGGTGTGATGGTGGTCAACCCTGCCAAGCACCCGCACGTCAAGCAAGCGGATGCGCAAAAGTTTGTAGATTGGGTGACTTCAGCCGCAGGCCAGGCCACCATCGCGGATTACAAAATCGGTGGCGAGCAGTTGTTCTTTCCTAACGCCGCCAAGTAAAAGCATCAGCGGGCCTTGGGCTGGCCCAATTTGCGGTAAACCGTGGCCCGGCTGATGCCCAGATGGCGCGCTGCTTCGGCCACGTTCCCATGGGTCCGGTTCACGGCTTCCCGGATCATGTCGGTTTGAATGTCCTTGAGGTGCTTGCCGTTCGCCGTTTGCTTATTCATGAGCGCAACAGGTGCAGGCGTGCCCGGTCTAAAGGCTTGCGTCTGCAAGCGCAAGCCAGACCACAGCGGCAACTCTAGAGGCTGGTCTTGTCTGCCCGCGGAGTCAAACAAGCCTTCCCATGGCGTGGCAAACACATCGCTCGCATGCAAGCTTTGGCCAGGCGTCTCGGGCAACAGCGACAGCATTTGCCTGGCGGTGGGGTTGGCACCGAGGATGAGCCCATCCGGGTCCAGAGTCAGCAGACCATCGCTGTCATCACCTGGCTGGTTGCCAGGCCAATTCAGGCGCAGTACCAAAGCGTGTGCCGTCGACATCAACCAGCTGTTTTCGATGCTGCGAGCAGATCGACGCACCAAGTGTTTCAGGGCGGGGCGCTCCATGGTTTCAACGCCGGTCAAGTCGAGCATGCCCGCGCACACGCCGTCGGGCCCAAAAACAGGGGCCCCTGCACAGCTGTAGGCCCCTGTGTCCTTGAAGAAGTGTTCACCTCGGTGCAGCCATACCGGTTGCAATTGGCTCAGTGCTGCGCTGATGGCGGTGGTGCCCACTGCTTTTTCGGACAGGTCTACGCCGATGCGGGTGATCACATCGGCCCGGCGATCGTGGCGGTCCACCGGACCATGCACATCCACCACAATGCCTTCGGCATTGGTCAGGATGGCAAAGTAGCGGATGTCGGCGATGGCCCTGGCCAACTCGGCCAGGACGGGTTGTGCGGCCTGTACCAGCGGCTGACTGGTTTCTTGTACGCGGCGCATGTGCTGGACCGAAATCGCATCAAAGGCCACTTGGCGCTCGGGTTGCAATCCCATCGACAGGCAGCGTTGCCAAGACTGCGTGATCCAGCCGGGTACGTCTGTAGCCGATGAAGCGTTTTGCCCGTTTAAAACCACTTCACGCGCTTGCTCAATGCGCTGAAGGCGGTCGTTGGCAGATGAGGTCAGTGGCATGTCAGGGTGTGTATCAACTTGAGAATTCTTGATGCTGACCCTGCTCGAACTAGGGTTTCTACCCGAAAGACCTGTGGGCAAGCACGTCAACAATGGCTATGCATTCTGATTCATAAGTGCAGCTTTGAAAAGGCTGCCACACCACCAGGAGATCCACATGCAGAAAGTCCTGCACATCAATCCGGACAAATGTACCGGCTGCTTGCAGTGCGAAATGGCCTGTTCTTTCGAGAACTACGGCACATACGCCACCTCCAAGTCGCGCATCAAGGTGTTTGACTTCCACCACACCGGTAAAAAAGTGCCTTACACCTGCACGCAGTGTGACGAGGCTTGGTGTCTGCATGCCTGCCCTGTGGAAGCGATCACGGTGGACAAAGCCACTGGCGCCAAAGTCGTCAACGAGTCCACTTGTGTGGGCTGCAAGGTATGCACCATCGCCTGCCCATTTGGCACGATCAACTATGTGCAAGAGACCGGCAAGGTGCAAAAGTGCGACCTGTGCGGTGGCGACCCGGCTTGCGCCGACGCTTGCCCGACCGGTGCCATCACCTTCGTGGATGCCAACTGGACTGGCATCGACAAAATGAAACAGTGGGCCGACAAGTTGGGCA
>JACCDZ011541509.1_pt1 | contig 10084 bp, 8 predicted proteins | sample 7449551 | NCBI WGS metagenome assembly JACCDZ01 (sample SAMN15323452, study PRJNA562643) | freshwater metagenome | isolation source: river surface water | place: USA:Blue River Watershed | collected 2017-08-18
AGGTTCCGCGCCACAAACCACTAAGTCATCAACAACCATCGCAACCAGATCTTCGCCAATGGTGTCGTACTTGCCCATCAGGCGTGCGATCTCGGTCTTAGTACCCACGCCATCGGTTGATGTAGCAAGCAACGGCTTCTTGTAATTCTTTAGTGCGCTAGCATCAAATAAACCAGCGAATCCCCCAATGCCACCTTGCACTTCAGAACGAGTGGCTTTGGCGATCGAAGCTTTCATCAATTCAACGGCGCGATCTCCAGCATCGATATCTACGCCTGAATCTTTATATGTGCTCATGGTTTTTCACCGCCTCTGTAATTTCTAAACGCATCTTTCCTTCCGACATATCCGCAGGCACCGCAATCGGATATTTGCCTGTGAAACAAGCGGTGCAGAGCTTATTTTCGGCGATCGTTGTGGCTGCAATTAACCCTTCCATCGATACATAACTCAAGGAATCTGAACCAATAGAGCGCCGGATTTCTTCGAGCTCGAGACCGCTGGCGATTAGTTCGGCGCGAGAAGCAAAATCGATTCCGTAATAGCAGGGCCATTCGACAGGTGGACTTGAAATTCGCACATGGATTTCGCGTGCACCGGCTTCTCGCAACATTCGCACAATTGCGCGTTGTGTGTTTCCACGAACAATCGAGTCATCTACAACCACGATGCGCTTACCCTCGATGATTTCGCGTAGTGGATTTAATTTTAAACGAATTCCCAATTGGCGAATGGTTTGTGAAGGCTGAATAAAAGTACGACCGACATAAGAGTTTTTTACCAAACCGAGTCCATAAGGAATTCCAGATTGCTGCGCATAACCAATCGCAGCTGGTGTTCCGGATTCCGGAACTGGAATAACTAGATCTGCTTCTACAGGCGCTTCAATTGCCAAACGTTTTCCGATTTGTACACGAGTTGCATGGACGCCTTGACCCGCAATCGTTGTATCAGGACGAGCCAGATAGACATATTCGAAGATGCAACCTTTGTGATCTGGAGTTGCCCACATCTGCGAACGAATTCCGGCTTCGTTAATTGCCAAAAATTCACCTGGTTCAACTTCACGAACAAAAGCCGCACCAACGATATCTAGCGCTGCGGTTTCAGAAGCCACGACCCAGCCGCGTTCTAACTTTCCAATGACAAGCGGGCGTACGCCATGGCGGTCGCGGGCGGCATATAAAGTCTTTTCATCCATAAAGACCAATGAGAAAGCGCCTTCAAGTTTAGGTAGCACCGCAATTGCGCTTGCTTCTACATTCTTTTCATCTTGCAAACCAATTAACGCAGTCATGATCTCGGTGTCTGTCGTTGCACCGCGACCGCTTTTGGCGTTCTCGCCTTCAAGCTTCTGAACCATTTCGGCAAGGTCGCCGGTGTTGGTGAGATTTCCGTTGTGGGCAAGGGCCAAAGTGCCGTATTTAGTTGGTCTTAGCGTTGGTTGAGCGTTAACCCAGGTGCTCGACCCAGTGGTGCTGTATCGACAATGTCCGATTGCCAGATCACCAGTAAGTGATGCCAAATCTGTTTCGGTAAAAACTTGTGAAACTAGACCCATATCTTTATAGATCAAGATGCGTTCGCCATCAGATGCTGCGATACCTGCAGATTCTTGGCCGCGGTGCTGCAGTGCATACAGTCCATAGAAAGTTAACTTGGCTACTTCTTCTTTTGGTGCCCAAACACCAAAGACGCCACATGCATCTTGCGGTGCTTTATCGTCTTCTAAAACGTTGTGATTTAACAATCCATCGGGGCGACGTGTCATTGGTTCACTTTCAGTGGCAATAGTTCGGTTAAATCGGCGCGAACACCTGATGCATTTATTAAACCAGCAGACATAGCATCTGCCCAACTGCGTTCTCCGCTTGCAAGTGCCAACCAAGTTTCGGCGTTCATTTCGATCACATTGGGTGGTGTGCCGCGAGTATGAGTTGGACCATCTCCACATTGCACTGCGGCATATGGCGGAATCCGAACTTCAATAGAGCGACCCGGAGCACGTTCAGTTAAAAGCGCAAGGCTTTCCTTAACCGCTTCGAGAATCTTAGGATCGCGCATCGGTTATCCAAACAATTTCGGGAAAGTTTCGGTGTGAGCTTTGCGCAATTCGGTAAGCGAAATCTTTGCCTCGTTAATTTCCAGAGTTTCTCCCCCGGTTGTTCCGATCTTATTAATTGCGATTGCGTATTTACTTGCTAGCGCGATCAGGGCTGCAGCGCTACTTGGTTCAACAGCAACAACAACGCGGCCTGGGGTTTCGCTAATAAGTGCAACGCCCACATTTTCTAGGATGACCTTCGCACCAACGTTATGGCGCAAGACCATTTCAGTCAGCGTTGCACATAAACCTCCTTGGCTTAAATCATGCGCCGCAGTGAAGATTTGTTCGGTGCGCCCTGCAACTAAGACCTCGATAAGGCGCATTTCTCGCTGTAAATCAGCGATTGGAGCTGATCCGCCACGTTGTCCATGAAGGTATGCCCATTCACTCCCTGCAATATCTGCTTTGGTTTCACCAAGTAAGTACAGATCAAGGCCCGCTTTATCAAAACTCATCGGCGTTCGTGTGCGAACATCGTCAATAACACCCAGAACACCAATTACTGGAGTTGGAAGAATTGCAACTGATCCAGTTTGGTTATAGAAAGAAACATTTCCACCTGTGACTGGAAGTCCCATCTCTAAGCAACCATCAGCCAACCCACGAACTGATTCAGCAAATTGCCACATAACTCCTGGATCTTCAGGTGAACCAAAGTTAAGGCAGTTGGTGACTGCAAGTGGTTTTGCGCCAGCAGTTGCGATATTGCGTGCGGCTTCGGCAAGCGCCAACTTCGCACCTTCGTATGGATTTAGGTATGACCAATTAGCATTGGCATCAGTTGCGACAGCCACACCTAGATGTGTCTTCTCATCAATCCGAACCATTCCGGAATCATCTGGTTGTGATTGGATTGTATTTCCCTGAACATAACGATCGTATTGTGATGTCACCCAGGATTTATCGGCCAAGTTTGGTGTGGCCGCTAATTTCAAAACCGCTGCTTTGATTTCATCTGCAGTGTTTGGAAGTTTTACATCAACAACTTCGGCGTTAACGCGATCAATGTAATCTGGCTTTGCCAATGGACGGTTATAAACCGGGCCTTCGTGCGCCACAGTGCGTGGTGGAACATCCACGATTAAATCGCCGTGCCAGGTAATTTCTAAACGATCGCCATCAGTTACTTCACCGATAACAGTTACAGTGACGTCCCATTTCTTACAGATTTCCAAGAAACGGTCGATGTGCTTGGGCTCAACGATTGCGCACATACGTTCTTGTGATTCGGACATCAAGATTTCTTCAGGTGAAAGCGTGGCATCACGCAGCGGAACTCGATCGAGTTCTACCTTCATGCCACCACTACCGCCAGATGCCAGCTCGCTGGTAGCGCAAGATAATCCTGCTCCGCCAAGGTCTTGGATACCAACCACCAAATCTTCGGCGAAGATTTCCAAGGAGCATTCGATCAATACTTTTTCGACAAAAGGATCGCCGACTTGTACTGCGGGACGTTTTGCAGGCCCGGTTGATTCGAATGTTTCTGATGCAAGAACAGATACGCCACCGATTCCATCGCCACCAGTTTTTGCACCGTATAAAACAACTAAGTTCCCGGCACCAGCAGCCTTAGCAAGTTTGATATCGCTATGTTTCATAACGCCAACACAGAGCGCGTTAACAAGTGGGTTGCCAAGATAGGTTTGATCAAAGACAACTTCGCCACCGATATTTGGAAGCCCTAAACAGTTTCCATATCCACCAACGCCGGCGATCACACCTGGCAAGACGCGCCGAGTATCGGGTGCATCGGCTGGACCAAAACGAAGTGGATCCATAACTGCGATTGGACGTGCACCCATAGTCAAGATATCGCGAACAATGCCGCCGACTCCAGTTGCAGCGCCTTGGTATGGCTCGATAAATGATGGGTGGTTATGTGATTCGATTTTAAAAGTAACCGCATAACCTTGACCGACATCAACGACGCCCGCGTTTTCTCCAATACCAACTAGCAACGCATCAGTTTTAACAGCCTTGTCGCCAAATTGTTTTAAGTGAACTTTAGAAGATTTATAAGAACAGTGTTCCGACCACATAACTGAATACATAGCGAGCTCTGAAGATGTTGGGCGACGTCCCAGAATTTCTTTGATGCGTGCGTATTCGTCTGGCTTTAAACCGAGTTCGGCAAAGGGCTGAGGTGTCTCGGGGTTTGCGGTTGCAATTGCAACGGTATCTAGCGTCATTTATTTCACCATCGCATTTAGTACTGAGGTAAAGAAACCTAGGCCGTCGGCAGTTGGGCCAGTTAAAGTATCGATGGCGTGCTCTGGGTGAGGCATTAAGCCAACTACGTTGCCGCGTTCATTGGTAATACCAGCGATTTTATTGCGTGAACCATTGGGATTTTCGCCTACATAGCGCGCAATGATGCGGCCTTCGCCTTCCAACGCGGCCAGCGTTGCATCATCACATTGGAAAGAACCTTCACCATTCTTAAGTGGAATCACGATTTCTTCTCCGACTTTGAAAGAGCTGGTCCATGCTGTTTCGTTATTTGTAATTTCTAATTGTTGATCGCGGCATAAGAAGTGAAGCTCGTGATTGCGCGTAAGTGCACCGGGAAGCAAATGTGCTTCACATAAAACCTGAAAACCGTTGCAGATACCAAGCAGTGGCATTCCGCCATTTGCGGCATCAATGACTTTCTCCATGACTGGCGCAAAACGCGAGATCGCACCACAGCGCAGATAATCACCATAAGAAAAACCACCCGGCAAGATAACTGCATCTACGCCCTTTAGATCCGCATCTCCGTGCCAGAGTGAAACCGCAGTTGTGCCAGCGTGATTTGCTGCGCGAGCAGCATCACGGTCATCAAGTGTGCCCGGAAAAGTTACAACGCCAACTTTCATTTACTTCTCGACTCTTACTGTGAAGGTTTCGATAACTGGATTAGCAAGAAGTTTTTCGGCCGCTTTTTCAACTTCAGCGAGTTGTGCAGGAGTTGGTTCGCCATCGACTTCAATTTCAAATCGTTTTCCCTGGCGCACGCTCTTGGCAAAGTTAAATCCCAGACGTGGCAGTGCCGCAGAAACGGCAACGCCTTGTGGGTCGAGGATCTCGGGTTTGAGCATTACATCAACCACGATCTTTGCCATTTTTATCTCCCTTTTTTAGAACTTGATTTAGAGCTTTGTCTAGAACTTGCTGCCGGTAATTCGAAAATACGCTTCTTCATATCGCGCAGCAGTTTTCTCGACGATCTCTGCCGGCAATTTTGGTGGAGGGCTCTTCTTATCCCAGCCGCTATCAGTAAGGAAATCTCTAACGAATTGTTTATCAAATGAACCCTGCGCGCTACCCGGCTGCCAGGTTGATAACTCCCAGAAACGTGAAGAATCAGGGGTTAGCGCCTCATCGCCTAGCGTGATTACGCCTTTAGCGTCGCGGCCGAATTCAAACTTTGTATCGGCCAAGATGATGCCGCGGCTGCGCGCAAAATCAGCAGCGGTTTCATAGAGTGAAAGTGTTACGTCGCGAAGTTGAGCGGCTTCATCTGCACCAACTATCTTGGCTGCTTGATTAAAGTCAATATTTATATCGTGATCGCCGATTTCAGCTTTTGTCGCTGGCGTAAAGATACTTTCAGGGAGTTCTGAACCATCCATAAGTCCTGACAGTAAAGAGTTACCGCAGACGGATTGGCTATTTTTGTATTCAGTTAATCCGCTACCAGTTAAGTAGCCTCGAGCAACACATTCGATTTCAAACATATCTAGTGGTTTAACAATTACTGCTCGATCAGCAACCTCATTTGGAACCTCATCGCTGATGATGTGGTTGGGAACGATATCTTCAAGAAGTTCAAACCAGAAGAGTGAAAGTTGGGTAAGTATTGCGCCCTTATTTGGAATCGTTGTAGGAAGAACCCAATCGAATGCCGAGATGCGATCTGAAGCAACTAACAAAATTTCATCTGACTCGTTCTTGTAAAGGTCTCGTACTTTTCCAGTGCGTAGATGTTGCCAACCTTTGATGGCTGGTGCTGGCGGTGCGCCAGCTACGCCAAAGCCGCTCACCGGATTGAGTGCGGTTTGTACTGCGCTGCGGCAGGGTGCGCGGAAGTAATCGCGTCAATGCGATCTACAACTCGAGCAATTTGTTGGCGAGCATCGCCAGTAAATTCGATTGGTTGGCTAATCAGCGCATCAAGTGCGGCGCGATCTAACGGCAAGCGATCATCTGCAGCAAGTGCATCTAGCAAAGTATTTGCTTTACCTTCACGCATTAATAACGCCGCTTTGACCGCGTGCTCTTTAATGACTTCGTGCGCCAATTCGCGACCAACGCCAGCTTTAACCGACGCCATCAAGATCTTGGTCGTTGCCAAGAAAGGCAGGTACCGATCGAGTTCTGCCGCGATTACCGCAGGGAAAGCGCCGAATTCGCTGAGTACGGTAAGCATCGTTTCGAGCAATCCATCGATGGCATAGAACGCATCTGGCAGTGCAACGCGTCGAACTACGCTGCAAGAGACATCGCCTTCGTTCCATTGATCGCCAGATAGTTCAGAGACCATAGATGCATATCCGCGCAAGATCACGCTTAAGCCATTGATACGTTCGCAAGAACGAGTATTCATCTTGTGCGGCATGGCAGATGAACCAACTTGGCCAGCTTTAAATCCTTCAGTAACAAGTTCTGCGCCCGCCATCAAACGAATCGAAGTTGCAAGCGAAGATGGACTTGCCGCTAATTGAACAAGTGTTGTGACAACGTCGTAATCAAAAGAACGAGGATAGATCTGACCAGTTGAATCAAGAACGCGATTAAAACCTAGGTCGTTAGCGATTTCTAGTTCGAGGCTGTGGTGCGCTTTTGAAGAACCCAGTAGATCGATTGAATCTTGCGAAGTTCCGACCGGACCTTTGATACCTCGCATTGGATAGCGATCTTGCAGCGCTGCTAAACGTTCGTAGGCAAAGAGCAGTTCTTCGGCCGCCGATGCAAAACGTTTTCCGAGAGTTGTTATCTGTGCAGGCACATTGTGCGAACGCCCGGCGATTGCTTGATCTGAATACTGTGCGGCCTTGTCGGCAAGTTGTGCCAGAACTGCAACAACTTTGTCATGCACAATCGCAAGACCGTTTTTGATTTGCAGCGCTTCAATATTTTCAGTTAGGTCTCGGCTAGTCATGCCGGCATGGATCGCTTCGTGACCAGCAAGTGCGTTAAATTCTTCAATGCGGGCTTTTACATCGTGGCGCGTCTGCTTTTCACGCGCATCGATCGATGCCAAATCAACTTTATTAATTACCTTTTCGTAATCAGCAATAACTGAATCGGCGATCGCATGGCCAAGTTTGTTTTGGGCACGTGCTACAGCAAGCCATAAACGGCGTTCGGCGATGATTTTCTCTTCAGGTGCGAAGATGGCGCGCATAGCATTTGATGCATATCGATCTGCAAGGACGCTCACTGACTTATTCTCCCCCATTTAATTGCCCTTCTCGGCGACCGACGCATTGAGTGCGATATCGCTGCGGTAGAAAGAACCTTCGAGTTCAACTTGTGAGATCGCGCGATATGCGCGGTCGCGAGCTTCGGTTAGATCAGATCCCAAACCGGTCACAGTTAAGACGCGGCCGCCGCTTGAAACTAAACCATTCGCATCTTGTGATGTGCCAGCGTGGAAGACCTGAGTCTTTGCAATCGTTGGAAGATTTGAAATTGCAACATTGGTTTTAGGTGATTCGGGATATCCCTGTGCTGCAAGAACGACAGTAACCGCGCTTTCATCGCGCCAATTTAAAACGACATCGTCAAGTGAATCTGTCGCAGCTTTGTGGAGTAAAGATGCCAGCGGTGTCGCAAGTCGCGGAATCAAAACTTGTGTTTCTGGATCACCAAAGCGGGCATTGAATTCAATAACCCTAAGACCTTGATCGGTTAAAGCTAAGCCGGCATATAGAAGTCCGACGAACGGTGTACCGCGCGCCGCCATTTCAGCAATCATTGGCGCTAAGACTTTTTCATAAGTTTCTTCAACGATGTCATCTGGCGCCCAAGGCAGTGGTGAGTAAGCACCCATGCCACCGGTATTTGGCCCTTCATCACGATCGTAGGCGCGTTTGAAATCTTGCGCTGGTTGCATCGGCAAAATGTTGCGGCCATCTGAAATTCCAAATAATGAAATCTCTGGGCCATTTAAAAACTCTTCAATAACCACACGCTTACATGCAAGTGCGTGTTCTAAAGCCTTAGCGCGATCATCGGTTACGACAACGCCTTTTCCTGCAGCAAGCCCGTCATCCTTAACGACATAAGGTGCGCCAAAAACATCGAGCGCTTTTTCAATTTCGGCTGGGGATTCGCAGGTAAAGCTGCGCGCAGTTGGAACTCCTGCATCGCGCATCACACCTTTTGCAAAATGCTTCGAACCTTCAAGTTGTGCGGCGGCCTTAGATGGGCCAAAGACAGCCAATCCCGTTGCCCGCAGCGCATCGGCTGCGCCATTTACTAAAGGAACTTCGGGTCCGATAACAACAAGATCAACCGCTAATTTCTTGGCAAGTTCAACAATTGCGTTGTTATCGGTAATTGCAAGCGCATGAAGCGTTGCAATTTCTGCAATACCCGGATTTCCGGGTGCGCAATGAAGTTCGGTACAACTTGGATCTGCTTGTAACCCTAGTGCGAGTGCGTGTTCACGACCGCCGCTTCCGACTAGGAGGATTTTCATGGTTTAGATGAAATCCTTCACGACAATTGTTTGGTCGCGACCCGGTCCGACACCGATCGCACTCATCGGCGCTCCCGAAATTTTTTCGAGGAAGGCGATGTAATCCTGTGCGTTCTTTGGCAGATCGCTGATCTTGCGCGCACCAGAAATATCTTCAGTCCAGCCTGGCAGGTTTTCGTAGATTGGCTTTGCGTGGTGAAAATCAGATTGTGATGCTGGAAGTTCTTCCACGCGCTTGCCATCAATCTCGTAAGCAACGCAGACCGGAATCTCTTTCCAACCAGTCAAGACATCGAGCTTGGTCAAGAAGAAATCGGTAAGTCCGTTAACGCGAACTGCGTAACGCGCGATTGGTGCGTCATACCAACCGCAGCGACGGGCGCGACCAGTTGTTACGCCGACTTCGCCCCCAATAGTGCGTAGCTTTTCGCCATCTTCATCGAAGAGTTCAGTTGGGAATGGGCCAGAACCGACGCGGGTTGTGTAGGCCTTAACGATTCCGATTACGCGATCGATCTTGGTTGGTCCGATTCCAGAACCTGTGCAAGCACCGCCCGCAGTTGGGTTTGATGAGGTAACGAATGGATAAGTACCGTGATCGACATCGAGCAGAGTGCCTTGTGATCCTTCAAGTAATACGCGCTTTCCGGCCTTTAGCGCTTCATCTAGAAGCAGAACAGTGTCTGCAACGTATGGGCGCAAGATTTCGGCGTACTCGAGATATTCACTTAGTACTTCATCAACTTCAATGTTCTTGCGATTGAAGACTTTGATGAGTACTTGGTTCTTGTCGCGAAGTGCGCCTTCGATCTTCTGACGCAAAATAGATGGATCAAAGAGATCTTGTACGCGGATACCGATGCGGTTGATCTTATCTGCATAAGCAGGTCCGATACCGCGACCAGTTGTACCGATCTTTGATTTACCTAAGAAGCGTTCTGAAACTTTATCGATGGTGCGGTGATACGGCGTAATCAAATGCGCATTAGTTGAGATAACCAATTTTGAGCAATCGATTCCGCGTTCGGTTAATCCGCGAATTTCTTCAAGTAGAACACCTGGATCAATCACAACGCCGTTACCGATAACAGGAACAACGTTAGGACTCAAGATTCCGGATGGAAGCAAGTGAAGTGCGTACTTCTGGTCTCCGATAACCACGGTGTGGCCCGCGTTGTTGCCGCCCTGATAGCGAACGACATAATCAACGCGGTCACCGAGAATATCTGTGGCTTTACCCTTGCCTTCGTCGCCCCATTGAGCTCCGAGCAAAACTAACGCTGGCA
>JACCDZ010707708.1_pt1 | contig 10078 bp, 7 predicted proteins | sample 7449551 | NCBI WGS metagenome assembly JACCDZ01 (sample SAMN15323452, study PRJNA562643) | freshwater metagenome | isolation source: river surface water | place: USA:Blue River Watershed | collected 2017-08-18
CCGTTCTCGGTCCAGGCCAGGGCCACCAAGCCTTTGGACGGAAACTTGGTCAGCAACTCCTGACCTGCAGCGCTATCGAGGTAGCGGCGGGCATGGTCGTAGTCACGGAACAGGAATGGGATGTCCACGATCTTGACTTCGGGCACGAAGTTGCCAACCGGGCCGGTGGAGGTGTTGACGATGTCGAGGGTGCCCAGTTGCACGGCCTCGATCATTTCGCGCTCACCGCCCAGAGACCCGTTGGGGAACTGCTGGCACTTGTAGCGACCTTGCGTGCCCTTTTCGATCTCGTCACACAAAACATTGGTGCCAACGCCGTAGTGCGAGGTCGCGGCCGGGGTGTAGCCAATCTTCACAACCGTCTGGGCTTGCGCCCCAACACCCATGACCGCGCACAACGCGGTCGCTGCAAATTTCCATGTTTTCATCGAATGTCTCCTGTGTTTATGGAAGGGGGAACTCAAGCCAATGAATCAGGTGATGCGCTGGATGCTGTCGGCAATCTCATCGCGTTCAAAAATCTTCTTCCAGTCGCTCTGCATCAGTCGGGGTTTGCCGAAGGTGATGGCCTTGTTGCAGGCGTCCGAGAACTGCCCCGGGATCTGCTTGAAGATCACGGCCGACAGGATGGTCATGTGGCCCAGCAGGAAGTCGCGGGCAGCTTCGGCGGGTACGCCACGCGAAACCACCTCGTCCATGGCTTCGCGCATCACATCCAGCAGCGTGGCGCAAACGGTTTCGGACAGGCCCGGCTCCAGCAAGGCCATCTGCTCGACGGTGACGCGGTACGAGCGCTCGACAGGCTGGTAAATCAGCTTGGCAATCGACTCGCCCAGGGCATAGGCCTCGTCCGGGCCTTGCATCAGGGCATTGACGATGGACTGGGATGCACGCACGCCGCCAAAGTAGTCGGGGTTGCCTTCCACATGCACCTGCGGGTTGAAGATGTTGGGGTGGCAGGGATGCGTGACGAAGTACACCAGGTCGTCGCGCTGGGGCAGGTGACCGGCAAAGGGCGCAGCAGCGTCGAGTGTGATGACCATGGTGCCTGCGGCCAGCTTGGGCGAAATGTCGGCGGCGATGCGGCCGATCAGCGTGTCGGGCACGGCCAGGATCACCACGTCCACGCCCTTGAGCGCGTCGTCCACGCTGCAGCAGCTGACACCTAATTCGTCCTTGAGGCGCTTTTGACCCGCCTCGCTGACTTCGACGTGGCGAACTTCAAAGGGCGAACCCAGGAGGTTTTTGGCGAGCCGGGCGCCCATCTTGCCGCCAGCGCCAAACAATGCAATAGAGGTCATGAATGCTTTTCGTTAGAACTGGTGTGATGGTATGACGAGTTGACCGGCCAAAAAAATAGAGACTTACCCGAAGGCCAGTCCCTGCAGGTTTTCAGCGCAACTGCCTCAGCACCGCCAGGGTGAATTCGCTGCAGCGGGCCGTGCCGCCCTGGTCGGCGGGCACCGCAATGCCCTGCGCCAGCACGTCTTCGACCGCGGTTTCGATGCGGGCGGCATCCTGCAGCAAGGCCGTGTCGGCATGGCGTTCGCCCAGCCAGCGCAGCATGAGCGCGCCCGAGAGCATGGTGGCCACCGGGCTGGCCGCATCTTGTCCGGCGATGTCGGGGGCCGAGCCGTGCGCGCCCTGGAACAGGCCATGGTGTTCGCCCAGTTCGGCCGAACTGGCCACACCCAGGCCCCCCACCGTGCCCGCACCCAGGTCGGAAATGATGTCGCCAAACATGTTTTCGGCCACGATCACGTCGTAGAAATCGGGCTTCTTGATCATGTGCACCGTGATCGCATCGGCATAGGCGTAGTCGATTTCCACATCCGGGTAGGCCTGCGCCACCTCGGTGCTGATGGCCCGGAAGAAGGCATAGCTGTTCAGGATGTTGGCCTTGTCGCACACGGTCACGCGGCGCTGGCCGTCGCGCGGCGCCCCCTGGCGCTGGCGCGAGAGCTCGAATGCAAAACGTGTGACGCGCTCGACGCCCTTGCGCGTGACCACCAGGGTGTCGGTGGCCAGTTCGTCGCGCAGGCGCACGCCTGCGCCCCGGCTGGCGTACAGGCCTTCGGTGTTCTCGCGCACGATCACGTAGTCGATCTGGCCGGGCTGCCAGCCCACCAGCGGGCATTGCACACCGCGCAGCAAACGAATGGGCCGCACATTGGCAAACAGGTCGAGCTTGAAGCGCAGGCGCAGGTGCAGGTCGTTGCCGACTTCGGTGCCATCGGGGTAGGTCACGCCCGGCAAACCCGCCGCGCCGTGCAGCATGGCATGGGCACTGCGGCAGGCGGCCAGCGTGTCATCGGGCAGCACCTGGCCCGTGCGCTGGTAATGCAGCGCACCGCCCTGGCAGGCAATGAAGTTCAGGCGATCGCTGCCGCAGGCTTCGCGCAGCACGGCAATGGTGGCCTGGCACACCTCGGGGCCGATGCCGTCGCCGTCGATGGTGACGATGTCGTAGGCCATGGCTTATCCCTTGCGTGGACTGTTGAGTGCACCTTTGGCCAGCTGCCCCACCAACTCGGGCAGCAGGGTCTGCGGGTCCACCGCCTGGCAGGCCGCGGCCAGGGTACCGTGCATGGCCTGGGCGGCCGCATCGTGCGAACCGCTGTCACGCGCCATGTCGGCGTAGTAACCCAGGTCTTTCAAGGCATTGCCCATGGAAAAACGCAGGCCCGAAGTCTCGCCGCGCAGCAGGTAGGGCTTGAGTCGCTCCAGCGCCGCGCCCCAGCCGCCGCCTTTTTCCAGCACCTCGACAAACACCGCATCGTCAATGCCACTGCGGCGCGCACAGGCCGCCGCTTCGGCCAGCAGCGTGACCGAGCCGAGCGAGACAAAGTTGTGCAGCAGCTTCATGCTGTGGCCCGCGCTCACGCCACCTGCGTGCACGATGTTTTCCGCAAAGGTGGCCAGCAGTGGGCGCACTTCTTCGAGCAGCGCCGCATCGCCACCGACCAGCAGGTTCAGGCGGCCCTACATGGCTTCGTTGGGGGTGCGGGTCATGGCCGCGTCCATGAAGCGCACGCCTTGCTGGGCCAGCGTGGCGGCCACCTGCTGGGTGGAGCCCGGGATGCTGGTGGAACAGTCGATCACAGTCATACCGGGACGCAAGCCCGCCAGCAGGCCGGTGTCACCGGCCAAGATGGCTTCAACCTGGGCCGAGCCGTTGACGCACAGGATGACGATGTCACTGGCTTGCGCCACGGCCTGCGCAGTGGGTGCCGTTTGGGCGCCAGCGGCGATCAGGTCAGCCAGGGGCTGGTTGCCGGGGTGCTCCATCGCGGTCAGCGAGAAGCCCTTTTTGACGATGTTGGTGGCGATGCCCAGGCCCATCAGGCCCAGGCCGATCATGCCGATGCGGGGGTTGCTCATGCGGGGCTCCAGCGGCGGTCAGCCGTGCTTGATGGTGACGGTCTTGAGTGTGGTGAAGCTGTAGAGCGCTTCAAAGCCTTTTTCGCGACCGTGGCCGCTGGCTTTCACGCCACCAAACGGCAGCTCGATGCCGCCCCCGGCACCGTAGTTGTTGACGAACACCTGGCCGCTTTGCAGTTTGCGCGCCATGCGCAGCTGGCGCCCGCCATCCTGTGTCCACAGCGCTGCCGCCAGGCCGTATTCGGTGCCGTTGGCCAGTTCAATGGCGTGGTCTTCGTCGTCAAAGGGCGAGATCGCCAGGATGGGGCCAAAGATTTCTTCCTGCGCGATGCGGTGCTCAATGGGCACGTCGCGGATCAAGGTGGGCACCTGGTAGAAGCCACCCTGGGGCGCCTCGGGCACCAACTGGCCTTGTGCGGCGATCGGCAGGCCGTCGCTTTTGGCCAGCTCGACAAAGCTGCGCACACGCTGCATCTGCGACTCGCGGATCAGCGGGCCGCAGTTGAGGTCCATGGCGGCGGGGCCGGTGCGGGTGGCGGCAAACGATTTGGCCAGGCGCTCGACCACCGCTTCGTACACCGGGCGGTGCACCAGCGCGCGGCTGCCGGCCGAGCAAGTCTGCCCGGCGTTTTGCACAATGGCGTTGGTCACCACGGTGGTCATGGCGTCCATGTCGGCGTCACCAAAAATGATTTGCGGCGACTTGCCGCCCAGCTCCAGCGTCACGGGCGCATGGTGCCCGGCGGCAGCCTGCACCACCAGCTGGCCCACACGCGGCGAACCGGTGAAAGAAACATGGTCCACACCCGGGTGGCGCACCAGCAGGTCGCCCGCCTCGTGGCCGTAACCGGTGACGATGTTGAGCGCCCCGGCGGGAAAGCCCACCTCGGCGGCCATCTCGGCCACCCGCAAGATGGACAGGCAGGCGTCTTCGGCGGGCTTGACCACGCAGGCATTGCCCACCGCCAGCGACGCCGCCACGCTGCGGCCAAAAATCTGCAGCGGGTAGTTCCAGGGGATCACATGCCCCGTCACGCCAAAGGGCTCACGCAGCGTGAACACGGTGTGGCCGTTGAAGAAGGGGATGGTTTCGCCCATCAGCTTGTCGGCCGCGCCGGCATAGAACTCGAAGTAGCGTGCCACCGCCGTCACATCGCCGCGTGCCAGGGTGGTGGGCTTGCCGCAATCGCGCGATTCGATGGCGGCCAGTTCGTCGATGTGGGCCAGCATGTGCTGCGCCAGACGCTGCAACAGGCGGCCGCGCTCGGTGGCCGTGAGTTGCCCCCAGGTGCCCTTGAAGGCGGCTCGTGCCGCCACCACGGCACGGTCAATGTCCACCGCATTGCCACGGGCAATCGCATCAAACTGCAGACCGTTGGAGGGGTCGAGGACGGGAATGTCCTGGCCCGAGTCGGGGGCCAGGTACTGGTTAGCGATGTAGTGGAGTTTCATGGGGCAAGTTCAAGGGGCAATGGAGCAAACAGTTTAGCCAGCGCTTGCGGCCCCTTCTGACGCCTTGGCTACATGCAGCAAACCCGGCCATAGCCCAGCTCAGCATGCGCATCGAGAAAGTCCTACGCCACCGCCCCGCGCCGCCACACCCGCCCCGTCCACTGCGCCAGATCGTCCAGGTAGGTGAACACCACCGGGATCACCAGCAGGCTGAGCACCGTGCTGGTGAGCAGTCCGCCGATCACGGCGATCGCCATCGGCGAGCGAAAGCTGGCGTCTGCCGCGCCCCAACCCATGGCGATGGGCAGCATGCCCGCGCCCATGGCGATGGTGGTCATGACGATGGGCCGCGCACGCTTGTGACAGGCGTCCATCAGCGCATCCCAGCGGTTCATGCCGTGGTCACGCCTCGCCACGATGGCGTATTCAACCAGCAGGATCGAGTTTTTGGTGGCGATGCCCATGAGCATGATCAGACCGATCAGGGACGGCATGGAAAAGCTCTTGTCGGCCAGCAGCAGGCCGACAAAGGCACCGCCCAGCGAGAGTGGCAGCGCCGCCAAAATGGTGACTGGATGCAAAAAGCTGCCAAACAGCAGGACCAGCACGATGTAGATACACAGCACCCCCACCAGCATGGCCAGGCCAAAGCTGGCAAACAACTCACCCATCACTTCCGCGTCACCCACCTCGACCACACGCACACCCGGCGGCAGGCTCTGCAGGGCAGGCAGCTTTTGCACGGCTTGTGTCACGTCACCCAGCGGCATGCCCGAGAGCTCGATCTCGAAGTTGATGTTGCGCTGACGGTCGTAGCGGTCGATCACCGCAGGCCCTCCGCCCACGCCAATCTCGGCCACCTGGCCCAGCATGACGGGCCCTCGGCTGCCAGGCACCATCAGGCGCTCCAGTTGCGCACTGTCTTGGCGACTGGCGTCGTCCAGTCGCACCACAATGGGCACTTGCCGCTGTGCCAAATTGAGCTTGGCCAGTTGCGCGTCGTAGTCACCCAGCGTGGCCACGCGCAAGGTGTCTGCGATCGCTGCAGTGGTCACGCCCAGGTCAGCGGCACGGGCAAAGTCCGGGCGCACGGTGACTTCGGGCCGCACCAGGCTGGCGCTGCTGGCAATCGAGCCGAGGCCGTCGATGGTGCGCAAGTCCTGTTCAACGGCGCGTGCCGCGTCTTGCAAGGCCTGCGAATCATCGCCGGTGAGCACCAGCACATACTTCTCACCCGAGCCGCCAAGACCGACCTTGGTGCGCACGCCCGGCACGCCCTGCAGAGCCTGCCGGATTTCCTGTTCGATGGGCTGCTTGCGGGGTCGCTCGCCACGCGGCGTGAGCTGCACCGTGAGCGTGGCGCGACGCACTTCGGGGGCACCACCACCGGCAAAGGGGTCGCTGCCGGCGCTGCCGCCGCCAATGGTGGTGTAGACGCTGCGCACCGTGCTCACGCCCGCCAGCGCCTGGCGGGCCTGCTCGGCCACTGCACGGGTCTGTGCCAGCGTGCTGCCAGGGGGCAGCTCCAGATGCACCTGGGTCTGCGAGTTGTCGTCGGGCGGAATGAAGCCTTTGGGCAGCAGCGGGATCAGCATCAGCGAGCCCACAAAGAACAATGTGGCGGCCACCATGGTCGCCAGCCGGTGGCGTGCGGCCCAGCCCACCCAGGCCATGTAGCGTGCGAGCCAGCGCGGCTCGCGCTCGGCGTGCACCACCGGTTTGAGCAGGTAGGCCGCCATCATGGGCGTGAGGGCCCGCGCCACCACCAGCGAGGCAAACACCGCCAGCGACGCGGTCCAGCCGAACTGCTTGAAAAACCGTCCGGCAATGCCGCTCATGAAGGCGGTGGGCAAAAACACCGCGATCAGGGTGAAGGTCGTGGCGATCACGGCCAGGCCGATCTCGTCGGCCGCCTCCATGGCGGCCTGGTAGGGCGTCTTGCCCATGCGCAGGTGGCGCACGATGTTTTCTACTTCGACGATGGCGTCGTCCACCAAGATGCCGATCACCAGCGACAGCGCCAACAGGGTGACCACGTTGATCGAAAAGCCCAGCCAGGCCATGCCGATGAAAGCCGGGATCACCGACAGCGGCAAAGCCACCGCGGACACGAATGTGGCACGCCAGTCGCGCAGAAACAGCCAGACCACGATGACGGCCAGAATGGCGCCTTCGTAGAGCAGCACCAGCGAGCCGTCGTATTCCTCGGCCACAGGCGTCACAAAGTCAAAAGCCTCTGTGATTTCCAGGTCGGGATTGGCGCTGCGGTAGTCGGCCAGCGCCTGGCGCACCAACGCGCCCACAGCCACCTCGCTCTCGCCACGGCTGCGCACCACCTCAAAGCCGACCACCGGCTGCCCATTCAGGCTGGCATAGGCACGCGGCTCTGCCAAGGTATCGCTGACGGTGGCGAGCTGGTCCAGCCGCACGCGCGCGCCCCGACTGGTGGCCAGCGCGATGCGGCCAATCTCTTCGGCCGTCTGCACCGTGGCCAGCGTGCGCACGGGCTGCTCGCCTTCGCCCAGCGCCATGCGACCACCTGAGGACTCTTGCTGTACCTGGCGCAGCTGGCGCGACACCTCGGCCGCCGTGATGCCCAGCGCCTGCAGGCGCGCCGGGTCGAGCGCCACCCGCACTTCGCGCGTGACGCCGCCTACGCGGTTGACCGCGCCCACGCCGCGCAGCGACAGCAGCTTGCGGGTGATCTCGTTGTCCACCTTCCAAGACAAGGCTTCGTCGTCCAGGCGACTGGAGCGGATGGTGTAGGCCAGCACCGGCGTGCCCGCCAGGTTGAGCTTTTGCACCAGCGGGTCGCGCAGGTCCGACGGCAAGTCGGCACGGGCGCCCTGCACCGCCGAACGCACCTCGTCGAGTGCCTCCTGCACCGGCTTTTCCAGGCGGAATTCACTCGTCAGGGTGACCACGCCGTCCTGCACCTTGGTGGTGATGTGCTTGAGGCCCTGCAGCGGTGCGATGGCGTTTTCGAGCTTGCGGGCCACATCGGTTTCGAGCTGCGCAGGCGCCGCGCCAGGCAAGCTGGCCGTGACGGAAATGGTGGGCAAGTCCAGGTCCGGAAAGTTCTGTACTTTCATCGAGCCATAGGCGATGAAACCGGCCACCGTGAGCAGCACAAACAGCATGACGGCCGCAATCGGGTTGCGGATCGACCAGGCAGAGACGTTCATCATGGCGGCCCCTCAGCGCGTCGCAGCGGGGGCATCGGCCACTCGCACGGCATCGCCATGGTTGAGGAAGGCACCGCCACTGGCAACCACCTTGACCCCATCGGGCAAACCCGACAGCACCTCAATCTGCCCAGCCTGCAGGCGCCCGGTCTGCACCTTGTGCTGGGCCACGCGCTGGTCGGCGCCCACACTGAACACATGGCTGAAGCCATCGCGCACCACCACTGCCGACTGCGGCACGGTGCGGGCGCTGCTGCTGCCCAGCACGATTTCGCCGCGCGCGAACATGCCTGCGCGTGCCGAGCCAGTGGGGCCCTGCAGGTCGACATAGACCAGGGCTTGGCGGGTTTGCGGATCGACCGAAGGGGCCACGGTGCGCACGCGGCCACTGAGCGTCTGGCCGCTGGCGGCGGTCAGGCGCACGCTGGCGCCCGCACGAATGTCGCCCAGCTCGGTGGCGGTGACCTCGGCGCGCCACTCCAGACGGCCCTGACGGATCAAGCGGAACAGCTCCCCCCCCGGAGAGACCACGGCACCCACCGTGGCCGCACGCGCTGAAATAAGGCCAGCATCGGGCGCGCGCACCTCGGTTTGCGCCAGCCTGTGTTGCTGCAGCTGCACCAACGCACGCGCCGACTGCAGTCGAGCGGCGGCAGCAGCCTCGGCACTGAGCGCCTGCGTCAGTTGCGCGGCACTGAAAAAGCCCTGCTGCTGCAAGCTGCGGGCGCGTTGCGCCTGCGCGGCGGCCTCGGCGGCGTTGGCCGTGGCTTCGGCCAGCGCGGCCTCGGCCTGCGCCAGCTCGGCACGCACCGATGCCGACTGCAGCGTGGCCAGCACCTGCCCGCGCTGCACCGCATCGCCCACATGGGCGCGGACCTCGCTGATCTGCAGGCCCTGGGCTTCGGCGCCAACGATGGCCTCTTGCCAGGCGGCGAGCGAACCATTGGCCTTGACGCTGCGCTCCAGGCTGGCCGACGTGGGCGAAACCACCTGCACCGTCAGCACAGGCCGTGGCGCGGCTCCGGGCGTGTTGGCGTATGCAGCAAGGCCATGGAGCAGCCCCAGAGCAAGGACACAGAGCTGCAGCGCCTGCCGGCGAATCGGGTGGGTGTTCATCGGGGGTGGAGGTCAAATTCGAAACAGCCCGGCAGTTTAGCTTTCTCATGTGTCCGCAGCGGGGCCAGGAGACACGATCCATTCGCCGCCCGATCTGATCCGGCTTGAGCGACAACGGCTCACACTGGCGAAAACCCTCTTTTCTTGTTTTTCGACTATTTGTATGATGACATGACGAATTTCAAGGGGAGCAGGGCCATCCCCTGTTGCAAGACCACGCGAAAAGGAAACTCCCATGACCACAGTAGGTTTGATCGGTTTGGGCGCCATGGGCTCGGGCATGGCCGCTTCGCTGCGCCGCGCCGGGCATTCGGTGCATGTGTTTGACGTGCGGCGCGAAGCCGCCGAGGCCTTTGCCAAAGACGGTGGCGTGGCCTGCGCCAGCCTGGCCGAGCTGGGCGCGGCCTGCGATGTGGTGGTGTCGGTGGTGGTGAATGCCGCGCAGACCGAAGCGGTGCTGTTCGGCCAGGAGGGCTGTGCGGCCCACATGAAGCCGGGCAGCGTGTTCGTGATGTGCTCCACCGTCGACCCGAACTGGTCGGTGGCGCTGGAGGCCAGACTGGAAGGCCTGGGCCTGCGCTACATCGACGCACCGATCTCGGGCGGCGCCGCCAAAGCCGCCAGCGGCCAGATGACGATGATGACCGCCGGCAAACCCGAGGCTTTTGCCGTGGCCGAGCCGTTTCTGAACGCCATGGCGGGCAAGGTCTACAAGCTGGGCGACAGTGCCGGTGCGGGCAGCCAGGTCAAGATCATCAACCAGCTACTGGCCGGCGTGCACATCGCCGCCGCCGCCGAGGCCATGGCCCTGGGCCTGCGCGAGGGCGTGAACGCCGAGGCGCTGTACGAGGTGATCACCAACAGCGCGGGCAACAGCTGGATGTTCGAGAACCGCATGGCCCATGTGCTGGCCAACGACTACACACCGCTCTCAGCCGTCGACA
>JACCDZ010215717.1_pt1 | contig 10076 bp, 9 predicted proteins | sample 7449551 | NCBI WGS metagenome assembly JACCDZ01 (sample SAMN15323452, study PRJNA562643) | freshwater metagenome | isolation source: river surface water | place: USA:Blue River Watershed | collected 2017-08-18
ATCGGTGGCAGCTTCACCTTGCCCGCCAACACGGCGTGGTTCGAGCGGCCAAAGGAAAAGCTGCGCATTCCCCAGCTCGGCGAGCACAACAAGGCCGTCCTGGAGGAGCAATTGGGCCTTTCGGAGGTCGACGTATCCCGGCTGCATGCCAGCGGCGCCTTCGGCGGCCAGGGTGCCAGCGCGGCCTGCGCCGTGCGCTCGAAGGCCGATGATGCGGCTGCCCTCCTGTGAGCGCGCAGGGGCAGGCCATGGCTTCTGAGGCGCAAACGTCCCCGTTCGCAGCCAACACCTACTCCTACACGCTGGACTACACGGCGGCCGACTGCGTGAAGCGCCTGGCCGTCCGGGGCTTCCGGGAGTTCGAGTTGATGATGTACCCGGGCCACCTGTGGCCCGCGCACACCGACAAGGCGCAGCGGCGCCAGCTGCGGGACTTCATGGAGGGATCGGGCCTGCGCGTGCGAACCCTGAACATGCCCAACGTGGACCTGAACATCGCCGCCGCCACCAGCGAAATGCGGCAGATGACGCTGGGCATCCTGCGTGGCGTGGTCGACCTCGCGGGCGACCTGGGGGCCGACGGCGTGGTGATCGGGACTGGCAAGGCCAACCCGCTGTTCCCCATGGCGCGCCAGCGGATGGTGGAGCATTTCTACGGCGCGCTGGACGAGCTCGTGCCGCTGGCGCAGGACAAGGGAACCGCCATCTTCGTGGAGAACATGCCCTTCGGCTTCCTGCCCCGCATCGACGAAATGCTGGAGGCGATCGAGCAGTATGGCGATCCCCGCATCGGCGTGGTCTACGACGTCGCCAACGGTCACTTCATGAAGGAGGACCCCTGCGAGGGGCTGCGCGCCTGCGCGTCGCGCCTGCGTGTGGTCCACTTGTCGGACACCGGCCAGTCCGTGTACAAGCATGACGCTGTTGGCCTGGGCACCGTGGACTTCCGTCCGCTGCCCGGGGTGCTTGCGGACATCGGTTTTCAGGGCAAGCCCGTGCTGGAAATCATCGATCAAAAGCCGGACGAAGCCATTGCCGCAAGCGTGCGCGCGCTGGCAGGCCTCGGCTGGGGAGAGAACCAATGAAGAACTACGACAAGTGCTACATCGACGGGGCCTGGGTTGCCCCGCAGGAGGCAACGCCCTTCGAGCTCGTGAACCCCGCAACGGAGCAGCCGTTCGCGACCCTGCAGCTGGCGGGCCGCCAGGATGTCGACCGCGCGGTCCGGGCGGCACGCAAGGCCTTTGCGACCTTCAGCAAGACCACCCGGGCGCAGCGCATGGAGCTGCTCCAGCGCATCGTCGACAAGTTCACCGAGCGCGAGGCGGAAGTGGCGGCAGCCATCACCCTGGAGCTGGGTGCGCCCTGCAGCGCCAGGCAGATGACGGGGGCTGCGATCGACGGCTTCAGGCAGGGCATCAAGACGCTGGCCAGCTACGAGTTCGAGGGCATGGTGGACGGCAACCTCGTGCGACGCGAGCCCATTGGCGTGTGCGGGCTCATCACGGCCTGGAACTGGCCGGCCCAGTTGATCGCGACCAAGCTGTCCATGGCGATCGCCGCCGGGTGCACTTCGGTGATCAAGCCCAGCGAGTTCACCTCCATCACGGCCATCCTGATGACCGAGATCTTCCACGAGGCCGGTGTGCCCCCGGGGGTTGTCAACCTGGTCCTGGGCGATGGCCCGACGGTGGGCAACGCCATCTGCGTGCACCCCGACGTGGACCTGGTGTCGTTCACCGGATCCACCCGCGCCGGCATCCTGATTGCGCAGTCCGCGGCAACGACGGTCAAGCGGGTGTGCCAGGAGCTGGGCGGGAAGTCCGCCAACATCATCCTGCCCGATGCCGACTTGAAGGCCGCGGCCCAGTGGAACGTGGCCCGCGCCTTCACCAACAGCGGGCAGTCCTGCCACGCGCCGACTCGCATCCTGGTTCACCAGAGCCAGCAGCAGGCGTTCCTGGACCTGCTGGTGCACGAAGTCGGGCAGGTTCGCGTGGGAGACCCGAACGACCCGGCCACCACCATGGGGCCGCTCGTCAACAAGGCGCAGTTCCAGCGCGTCGAGCGGTACATCGAGATCGGCATCGAGGAGGGCGCCTCGCTGGTGTGCGGTGGCCTCGGGCGCCCTGAAGGCCTGGGCCGGGGCTACTACGTCAAGCCGACGGTCTTTGCCGACGTCAAGCCTGGCATGACGATCGAGCAGGAGGAGATCTTCGGCCCGGTGCTGGCGGTGATGGCCTACACCGACGTCGACGAGGCCATCAGCATTGCCAACGGGACGGTCTACGGCCTGGGGGCCTACGTGTTCGCCGGCGACCTGCGCAAGGGCTATGAGGTTGGCACGCAGCTGCGTGCCGGCCGGGTGTTCCTGAACGGAGTGCCGAGCAACACGGCGGCCCCCATGGGCGGCTACCGCCAGTCTGGCAACGGTCGCGAGATGGGCCGCTTCGGGCTGGAGGAGTACCTGGAGGTCAAGGCGATGTTCGGTTTCCCCGAACCGGCTGGCGCCTGACCCGCTGACCAGGCGAGGCCGCAGGCGTCTTCGGGCGCCTGCGGCCTTTTTCATTCTTTGAATCGAGGAGGTACCGATGCCTTTGTCTCAACCGGCCGCACGGCGGGGGATTCACCAGCGCGGGATCGACATGCAGACCTTCGAGCGCGAGGACGGCCTGTACGACGTGGAAGCCCGGCTGGTCGACCGCAAACCGTTCGACTACACCCGCCCCAGCTCGCCGGTGCCCGTGCCGGCGGGCGATGCGCTGCATGACATCTGGTTGCGGGTGACCTTGGACGGTGACTATGTGGTCCGCCACATCGAGGCGTCGTCTGATGTCACGCCGTGGTCTATCTGCCGAGAGGCCGAGCAGACGCTCTCTGTCCTCGTGGGGGAGCGCGTCGCACGGGGATGGTCGTCGATCGTCAAGGAGCGGCTGCGTGGCGCCGCCAGCTGCACCCACCTGATGGAAATGCTGATTCCGATGGCCACGACCGCGCTGCAGGGCATCCGCGGGCTCCACCAGGAGCGCACACGGACGGTGGACGCCCAAGGCGTGCCACACAAGATCGACAGTTGCTACGCCTACGGGCGTGAGCGGGCGGTCGTGAAGATGCTCTGGCCGCAGCACCACCGGCCGGCGGGCGACACCTGACCGGTGAACCGCATCCAGGCGTTCAGAGCGCCTTGTTCAACTCGGGAACGGCGTTGAACAGGTCTGCCTCCAGGCCGTAGTCGGCCACGGAGAAGATCGGCGCCTCCGGGTCCTTGTTGATCGCCACGATCACCTTGGAGTCCTTCATGCCCGCCAGGTGCGGGATCGCGCCGGAGATGCCGGCGGCGATGTACAGCTGCGGCGCCACGATCTTGCCGGTCTGGCCCACCTGCCAGTCGTTGGGCGCGTAGCCTGCATCCACCGCGGCGCGGCTGGCGCCCAGTGCGGCGCCCAGCTTGTCGGCCAGGGGCGTCATGACTTCGTTGAACTTCTCGGCGCTGCCCAGGGCGCGGCCGCCGGAGACGATCACCTTGGCGGCGGTCAGCTCGGGGCGCTCGCTCTTGGCGATCTCGCTGCAAACAAAGGCACTGTGCCCTGAAGCGGTCACGGCCGCGATGGTCTCGACACCGGCGGAGCCTCCCGTGGCGGGTGCGGCATCGAAGCCGGTGGTGCGCACCGTGATCACCTTGACGGCATCCAGGCACTGCACGGTGGCGATGGCGTTGCCGGCGTAGATCGGGCGCTCGAACGTATCCGGATTGATCACCTTGGCGATGTCCGAGACCTGCGCCACGTCCAGCCTGGCGGCCACGCGGGGCGCGATGCTCTTGCCGCTGGCCGTGGCCGGGAAAAGGATGTGGCTGTAGTTGCCAGCGATAGCAAGCACCTGGGCGGCCACGTTCTCGGCCAGGCCATGGGCGAAGCCTTCACCGTCGGCGTGGATCACCTTGGTCACACCGGCGATCTGCGCGGCGGCGGCCGCAGCAGCGCCTGCGCTGTGGCCGGCCACCAGCACATGCACCTCGCCGTCCGTGCTCAGGGTGATCTGTGACGCGGCGGTGATGGTGTTGAGCGTGGCGCCCTTGAGGGTTGCGTTGTCGTGTTCAGCGACGACCAGCACTGTCATGTCAGATTACCTTGGCTTCGTTCTTGAGTTTGTCTATCAGCGTGGCCACGTCCGGCACCTTGATGCCCGCGCCGCGCCTGGCCGGCTCGGCCACTTTCAGCGTCTTGATGCGCGGGGCCACATCCACGCCCAGGTCGGCCGGGGTGACCGTGTCCAGCTGCTTCTTCTTGGCCTTCATGATATTGGGCAGCGTCACGTAGCGCGGCTCGTTCAGGCGCAGGTCGGTGGTGATCACCGCCGGCAGCGTGATCGCCAGCGTCTCCAGGCCGCCGTCGACCTCGCGGGTGACGTGGGCTTTTCCATCGGCAACCTCGACCTTGGAGGCGAACGTCGCCTGCGGCAGGTCGCTCAGCGCGGCCAGCATCTGGCCGGTCTGGTTGCAGTCATCATCGATGGCCTGCTTGCCCAGGATCACCACCTGGGGCTGCTCCTTGTCCACCAGGGCCTTGAGCAGCTTGGCCACGGCCAGGGGCTGCAGCTCCTCGTCGGTCTGCACCAGGATGGCGCGGTCGGCGCCGATGGCCATGGCCGTGCGCAGGGTCTCCTGGCAGGCCTGGGGGCCGCAGGACACGGCGATCACCTCAGTGACCACGCCCTTTTCCTTCAGCCGCACCGCCTCTTCGACGGCGATCTCGTCGAAAGGGTTCATGGACATCTTGACGTTCGCGAGGTCCACGCCGGTGCCGTCCGACTTCACACGGACCTTCACGTTGTAATCGATGACTCGCTTGACAGCGACCAATGCCTTCATTTGTCTGGACTCTCACACAGTAAAACTGACCACGCGCATCTCGCACATCTCGTGCACGGCGTAGTGCGGGCCCTCGCGCCCGAAGCCCGAGTCCTTGGTGCCTCCATAGGGCATCAGGTCCACCCGGGAGCTGGACGTCTCGTTGATGTGGACGCCGCCGACTTCCAGCCGGCGCACGGCCTTCATGGCCTCGTCCAGGCGGTTGGTGAAAAATCCTGTGGCCAGGCCGTAGGGCGTGGCATTGACCCGGTCGATGGCCTCGTCGATGGTGTCGTAGGGCACCAGCGTCATCACCGGCCCGAAGATCTCGTTGCAGGCGACAGTGCAGCTGTCGTCCACGCTGGCCAGCAGCGTCGGCGGGATGACCGCGCCCTGGCGCGGGCCACCGGCCAGGCGGCGCGCGCCGCGTTGCACGGCCTCGTCGATCCAGGTCTCGATGCGCTGGGCCGAGGCCAGGCTGATCACCGGGCCGACCTGGGTCTTGGGATCGAACGGGTCGCCATAGGCCAGTTCCTTGACCATCCCGGTCAGGCGGGCCTCGACCTCGGCCATGCGGCTGCGGTGCACCAGCAGTGTCTGGATGGAGGTGCACACCTGGCCCGCCTTGCGGTAGGCCGCGCCCACCACCTTGGGCAGGGCGACGTCCAGGTGGGTGTCGGCGCTGAGGATGGTGAAGGCAATCGAGCCCAGCTCCATTTGCGTTCGGCGCAGCCCGGCGCGCTGCTGGATGTCGCGGCCGACTTCCGTGCTGCCGGTGAAGGCGAAGAACTTGAACGCCGGCTCGGCGATCAGCCAGTGCGCCACCTTCGAGCCGCCGTGGATCACGGAAATCAGGCCGGCTGGCAGGCCCGCCTCCATCAGCGCCGCTGCCAGCATGTTGGTGGTGTTGGGCGTGCTGCTCGAGGGCTTGACCACCACCGCATTGCCCGCGGCGATGGCCGGGCCGATCTTGTGCGCCACGGTGTTGACCGGCGCGTTGAACGGCGTGATCGCGCAGATCACCCCCAGCGGCACAGGAATGGTGAAGCCAAGGCGGCCCGCCTGCTGCGGCGCGCCCTCAAGCGGAATGACCTCGCCGACCAGGCGGCGCGCTTCTTCGGCCGACAGCTTGAAGGTCTGGATGCACCGGCGCAGCTCACCCTGCGAGTCCGACAGCGTGAAGCCGCCCTCCGTCTGCAGCACCTTGGTGAACTTGTCGGTGTCGCGCTCGATGATGGCCGCCGTGCGGTCCAGGATGGCGCCACGGTCGTGGGCCGTCAGCGTCGACTTGCGAAACGCCGCCTCAGCGGCGGTCACCGCCGCGTGGACCTGCTCCTGCGAGGCGATATGGGTGCGCGCATAGGGCGTCAGGCGGAACTTGTCCAGCACTTCGCCATGGCTGGCGCCGTCCTGCCACTGCCCGCCGATCAGCAGGCGCACGTCGATCAACTGTGTCATTTCAGGTTTCCTGTTTCTGCCTTGCCGGTCACGTGTTCGTGAAGTTCGGGTCGCGGCGTTCGGAGGCGGCTTCCACGCCTTCCTTGTAGTCGTTGGTCTCGCGCAGCCAGTTCTGCTCGAACGACTCGCGCTCGGTGGCGGCGCGGAACTGCGCGATGAAGTCGGTGTTGAGCATGTCGCGTGTCGCCTGGACGGACAGGGGCGCGGACCTGGCGATCTCGTTGGCCATCTCCATCGCGACAGCGCGCACCTGGTCCTGCTCCACGAGCCGGTCGGCCAGGCCCATGGCATAGGCCTCGTCACCCGGGATGCGCTTGCCCGTGAGCATCAGCCAGCGCGCCTTCTGCTGTCCGACCAGGCGGGGCAGGGTGATCGTCAGGCCGAAGCCCGGCGCGAAGCCGATGGACACGAAGTTGGCTGCGAACCGTGCCTCCTTGCAGGTGACACGGAAGTCCGCCGCCACCGCCAGGCCCAGACCGGCGCCGATCGCGCTGCCCTGCACCGCGGCCACGATGGGCTTGCGGGTGGACATGATGCGGCGCGCTTCCTTGTAGGGGTGTCGACCCGGCTTGAGGAACTTCTCGCCGCGCGCTTCCACTTCCAGCCGCTGCTTGAGGTTGCCGCCGGCGCAGAAATGCTTGCCTGCAGCGGCCAGCACCACGGCGCGACATTGGGGCACCTGGTCCAGGCGCTCCAGCGCCGTGGCGATGTCGGACAGCAGGTCGACGTCCAGGAAGTTGTTCGGCGGGCGCCGGATCTCGATGACGGCGATATGGCCATGCAGGTCGACGCCGATGTCACCCAGGACGAAGCTGGTTTCCTGGGATGCGGTGGTGGCTTGGGTCATGGGGGTGGTCCTCTTATTTCACGTTCTGGGCGGCGATGTCTTCCTGGCGGACATCGCGAAGTCCGGTCTTGCCGTGGTGGCGGTCGGCGATCTTGTAGCCCAGGGTGTCCTCGGCAATGATGATCTTCTGGATGTTGGCCGAGCCCTCACCGTTGTAAAGCATGTCGGCGTACACGCGCATCCAGGAGATGCGGTACTCGCGGGCGAAGCCGTAGCCGCCGAAGATCTGCTGGGTCTTGTCCGCGCACATCTTGGCCGTCTGCGACGAGTGGTACTTGGCGATGGCCGCCAGGCGGTTGGAGGGCTGGCCGTTGTCCATGGCCCAGGCCGTGCGGTAAACCAGGCCGCGGCTGGCCTCGATGGCGGTTGCCATCTCGGCGATGGAGTCCTGGATCATCTGGAACTTGCCGATCGGCTGTCCCTTGACGGTGCGCTCATTGGCATAGCGCACGGCTTCTGCCAGGCAGGCTTCGGCCAGGCCCACGCACTTGGCGGCGATGTTCAGGCGGCCCGGCTGCAGGGCGCGCATGATGATCTTGAAGCCTTCGCCTTCCTCGCCCAGGCGGTTTTCCACCGGCACCACGAAGTCGTCGAGGTGGACGATGTTGGTGCGGAAGGCCTTGGACATGCCGATCAGGTCCACCGGCTTGGCGGTGAAGCCCGGGTACTTCTTCGGCTCGACGATGAACGCGCTCACGCCCTTGGCGCCGGCCTCGCGGTCGGTCTTGGCGAACAGGATGCCGACGTCCGTGTCGTTGGCGATGGACGCCCACATCTTCTCGCCCGAAATGCGGTAGACGTCGCCATCGCGGCGGGCGAAGGTCTTCATGGCGCCAGCCGCATCGGAGCCGCTGCTGGACTCGGACAGGGACATCATGCCGATGGTCTTGCCCGCCAGCATGTCGGGCACGTACTTCTGGATCTGCTCGGGCGTGCCGCCCAGGTAGATGCAGGTGGGGCAGGTGCCGCCCTGCTGGTTGTTGCAGGAGGTGAAGCGCACCTCGTGGCGCGACATCTCCTCGATGATCACGGCGGCGGCCATGTAGCCCATGTTGCTGCCGCCGACGGACTCGGGGAACACCGCGCCGTACAGGCCGGCCTCGCCGGCCTTGCGAATCAGCTCGCGCGGGAATTCCTGGCGCTTCTCGTAGTCCTCCATGACGGGGACGACTTCGTTCTTCATGAAGCGGGCGACCATGTCGCGGACGGCTTCGATCTCGGGGGAAATGGTGAAATCCATGGTGTTTTTACCTCTTACTGGGGGCGTCGCTTGTACAAAATCGTGGCTTTCATCTCCTGGGCAACCGTGCCGTCCTGCTTGATGCAGCAGCGCTCGAAGACGATGACGCCTCGGTCCGGCTTGCTGGTCTCCTTCTTCTCGATCACGCGCGAGTGCATGCGGATCGTGTCGCCGTGGAAGACCGGGTTCAGCAGGCGCCATTGGTCGATGCCCAGGAGGGCGAGCAGGGTGCCGTCGTTGATGCCGCTGGCGTACTGCAGGCCGCCCATGACGGCGTAGACCAGCGGTCCGTGCGCGATGGGCTGGCCGAAGGGCGTGGTCTTGCAGTACTCGTGGTTGGCATGGACCTCGTTGAAGTCGCCCGACAGGCAGGCGAAGTTCACGATGTCGGTGCTGGTGATGGTGCGCGCGGGCGTGACGAGTTCCTCGCCGATCTCGAAGTCCTCGAAATACTTGCCGCGGGGTTGGTAGGTGGCGTTCATGGGGTCAACCCTTCTGGTTCGAGAAAACCATGGTGCAGTGCGAGGACAGGATGCCGCCCTCGTTGTGGACCAGGGCCAGCTCGGCGCCCTGGACCTGGCGTTCGCCCTCGGTGCCGCGCAGCTGGCGCACCGCCTCGACGATGCCGAATAGGCCGCCAGCCGCCCCGGCGTGGGCATGCGAGAGCATGCCGCCGTGGGTGTTGACCGGCAGCCTGCCGCCGATGCGGGCATGGCCCTGCGCAAAGAACGCGCCGCCGGCGCCCGGCTCGACGAAGCCCAGCTCCTCCAGCTCGATGATCGGCACGATGGTGAAGCAGTCATAGAGTTGCGCCACGTCGATGTCCTGGGGCGTGACGCCGGCCATCTCGTAGGCGATGCGCCCGGATTGCGCCGCGCCGAAGTGCGTCATGCTGGGGGCGCACATGATGTGCTCGTGCGTGTGCATCTCGCCCACCCCCAGCAGGAAGGCGGGCTTCTGCTTGAGGTCCATGGCGCGCTCAGCCGAGGTCACGACGAAGGCGCCCGCCGCGTCCGAGATGAGGCAGCAGTCCAGCATGCGCAGCGGGTCGGCGATCGGCTTGGAGGCCAGGACCTGCTCGATGGTCAGCGGCGCCTTCATCTGCGCGTTGGGGTGGAGCAGGGCATGGGCACGGGTGTTGACGGCCACGCTGGCCAGTTGCTCGCGCGTGGTGCCGTACTCGTGCATGTGGCGCCGGGCGACCATGCCGTAGAAGCCCGGGATCGAGCCGCCGTAGGGCTTTTCGAACTGGGGATGTCCCACGTTGGCCAGCACGGCGATAGCCGCTTCGCGGCCCAGGCCGGTGGCGCGGTTCTCGCCGGCGCACACCAGCACGGTGTCGGCCGTGCCCATGGCAATGGCCTGCGCCGCGTGGCGCAGCATGATGCCCGGGCTGGCGCCGCCAGCGACCATCGAGGCGCACATCCGGGGCTTGAGCCCGGTGTATTCGGCCATCGATGAGCCCAGCATGGTGTACGACTCGGTGAAGGAGTAGGCGGTCAGCAGGCCGTCGACGTCCGAGGGTTTGAGGCCCGCGTCATCGAGCGCCCGGCGCATGGCCTGGGTGTTCAGGCCCAGGCCGGACGTGCCGGGCACCTTGCCGATGTCGGACTCGCCGACGCCGACGATGGCGACCTTGTTCTTCAGGGAATGGGAGATGCTCATGCCTGTGCCCGCGTGAA
>JACCDZ011328811.1_pt1 | contig 10076 bp, 8 predicted proteins | sample 7449551 | NCBI WGS metagenome assembly JACCDZ01 (sample SAMN15323452, study PRJNA562643) | freshwater metagenome | isolation source: river surface water | place: USA:Blue River Watershed | collected 2017-08-18
CTGCGCATGGAAGTCGCCAAGCGCAAGATCAATGTCACCATCGTGCACCCCGGCTTTGTGAATACCGACATCGCCCCGGGCATGGAAAAATATCCCTTTGTCGCCACCCCGGAAAAAGTCGCGAAGGAAATTGTCGACGGTATCGAAAAGAAGAAAAAGAACATGGTGGTGCCACGCTTCCCCTGGAGCCTGATCATGCCGGTCCTGCATCTGATTCCCGACAGCATCAAAAGCCGTGTGATCTGATTCACACAGACCTGACTGCTCGATCAATCAACGCTCAGGGATACAAGCGCTGCCGCGTCCAGCCGCCATTGCCATCCGGCAGGTACAGCACGCGGTCATGCAGGCGGGAAGGGCGGCCCTGCCATAACTCGATACGATCCGGTATCACGGCATAGCCCCCCCAGTGCGGCGGGCGCGGCACGCCCGTCACGTACTGCGCCGCATATTTTGCGGCACGCGCCACCAGCGTGGCCGTGCCATCCAGCGGCTGGCTCTGCAGCGAGGCCCATGCCCCCACGCGGCTCTGGTACGGGCGCGAGGCAAAGTAGGCATCCGCCACTGCGGGTGCCACTTTTTCCACCCGGCCCTCCACACGCACCGAGCGCTCCAGCTCCGGCCAGAACATCGTCAGTGCCGCAAACGGGTTGTCGCCAATCTGGCGACCCTTGCGGCTGTCGAAATTGGTGTAGAAAACAAAGCCACCGTCCTCAATACCCTTGAGCAGCACCATGCGCGCCGACGGCCGTCCATTCTCCACCGTCGCCACGTTCATCGCGGTCGGCTCGTTCACCTGCGCGGCAATGGCCTCATCCAGCCAGCGACTGACCTGTGCCAGCGGATTGGCCAGACAGTCCTCCGGCCCCAGGCTGTGGCGGGCGTAGTCCTTGCGGATATGGGCGAGATCATCGCGTGTGGTCATGGCAACTCCGGGCTTGATCCGGCCAGTGTAGCGCCTTGCCCGGTTTGGCAAAACGACCGGCCGGCATCCGCACCGCCCCTGCGCACAATCCGGCACACAATCAGACACGACTTGCCGACCGCCACCGCTGCCGGTGCGCCACGTCTTGCGTTATCCTATGCAGGTTCAGGGGCATGCCGTCAGGGAAGAAGTCGCCGGCACCCCGTCCCGCAGTCAGCAGCAAGGATTCCCCCATGACGCCACTCGGCCCGGTCGACCAGCTTTTCCTGCTCATGGAAAAGCGCCAGCAACCCATGCATGTCGCTGGTCTCCAGCTCTTCACCTTCCCCGAAGATGCCGGGCCCAAGTACATCCGGGAACTTGCCGAGCAGATGCGCGAATGCTGCCAGCCGCAGGGCCTGTTCCGTCGCCGCATGGTCAGCCGTTTCGGCCAGCCGTTCTGGGACGAGGACGAGCACTTCGACATTGATCACCACTTCCGTCATGAAGCACTGCCCAAGCCCGGTCGTATCCGCGAGCTGCTGGCACTGGTGTCTGCCGAGCACTCCAACCTGCTCGACCGCGCCCGCCCGCTGTGGGAAGTGCACCTGATCGAAGGCATCCAGGGCAAACGCTTTGCCCTGTACTCCAAGATTCACCACTCCATGTGTGATGGTGTGGCCGCCATGCGTCTGGGCATGCGTGCGCTGTCCACCGACCCGGATGCCCGCGACCTGCCACCGGTATGGGCCATGGCACCGCGCAAGAAACCGGTCAGCCTGCACCCCACCGATGTGGCCGGCGGCCTCGCACGCCTGACAGCCGGCCTCGGTAAACAGGCTGCCACGTTGCCCAATGTCATCCGCGAAGTGATGAAGGCGTCCAAAAAGGCCAAGAAAGACCCCAACTACGTGTCCGTGTTCCAGGCACCGCACTCCATTCTCAACGAGCCCATCACCGGCTCGCGCCGCTTTGCCGCGCAGTCGTATTCAATGACGCGCATCAAGACCATTGCCAAGGCATTTGGTGTCACGCTCAACGACGTGGTGCTCGCCATGTGCGGCAGTGCCCTGCGTGAATACCTCATCAGCCAGGGGGCACTGCCCGACATGCCCCTGATTGCCATGGTGCCCATGTCACTGCGTCAGGACGACAGCGACTCCGGCAACCAGATCGGCGTGATTCTCGCCAATCTCGGCACCCACATTGCCGACCCGACCAACCGCATGCGCGTCATCAAGGCATCGGTGGAAGAAGCCAAGGCACGCTTCAAGGGCATGAGCCAGGAAGAAATCCTCAACTACACCGCGCTCACCCTGGCACCGACCGGCGTCACCCTGCTCACCGGGCTTGCACCCAAGTGGCAGGCGTTCAACGTGGTCATTTCCAACGTGCCCGGCCCGAAAGAACCGCTGTACTGGAACGGCGCACGCCTGCAGGGCATGTACCCCGTCTCCATCGTGCTCGACCGCATTGCGCTCAACATCACGCTGACCAGCTATGTGGATTCGCTTGAGTTTGGCCTCATCGGTTGCCGCCGCACCCTGCCCAGCATGCAGCGTCTGCTCGACTATCTGGAAAACAGTATTCGCGAGCTGGAAGTGGCCGCCGGCGTTTGCGGCTACAACAGCAACCTGCGTTAAATAAAAAAGCCTGCGCAAGCAGGCTTTTTTATGCATCACGGCCAGTGAACCTGCTGATGAAAAATCCGATCCGTATCCTGTTGCCGGCATTCCTCGTGATTGCCGTCATCGTCGGCATCGCCCCCTACGACCGCGCCACCTGGTTACTGGAAAACATGATGACGGCCATCTTTGCCGTTTTCCTGTTTGTGCAGCAGCGCCGGCAGCCCCTCAGCAATGCATCATGGTGGCTGATCTTTTCCTTCGGCACCCTGCACATCATCGGCGCGCACTACACCTATTCACTCGTGCCGTATGACGAGTGGACCCGCATGGTGTTCGGCACCAGCCTCAACGACATGCTCGGCTGGCAGCGCAATCACTTTGATCGCCTTGTGCACTTCTGCTACGGCCTGCTGCTGTTCCTGCCCATGCGCGAAATCCTTATCGACCGCGCCGCACTGCACGGCCGGTGGGCAAGTTATTTCACCGTGGAATTCATCATGGCCAGCTCACTGGTTTACGAACTGGTGGAGTGGGGCGCCGCCGTCACTTTTGCCGGCGACGTCGGCATGGCCTATCTCGGCACCCAGGGCGATATCTGGGATGCGCACAAGGACATGCTGCTCGCTACCGTCGGCGGAGTTGTCACCTGGGGATTGCTGTCACTGCAAACAGAAAAGGCCCGCACCTGACAGTACGAGCCTTTTCGTTAATGCCGCATCAGAACGCACTCAGTCCTCGTGAAACAGATCGGCGCGCTTGCCCTTGATGCCCTTGTAGAAATCCTTGATGACAACCATGTCTTTTTCAATGTCGCCGCAGGGATACAGAACCGGGCCAACGCCACCCACCTTGCGCTCGTAATCCAGAAACGCCATCACAATCGGCACCTGCGCCGCGTGTGCGATGTAATAAAATCCCGTCTTCCAGTACAGCGCCTTGCTGCGCGTTCCTTCCGGTGCCACCACCAGAATCAGCTCATCCACGGATGACAGTGCATTGGCCGATGCCGTCACCATGTTGGTGGCGGCCACGCGCTGCACCGGAATGCCACCCAGCCACATCATCACGCCCCGGTACGGCGGCTTGAAGATTTCTTCCTTGCCCATCCAGTAGATTTTCAGGCGTAGCGCAAACGCCACAAACAGCGTGAACGGCAAATCCCAGTTGCTGGTATGCGGCGCTGCAATGAACACTGCCTTTTTCAGATCGGCAGGCACGACACCGGTGACCTTCCAGCCACACAGTTTCAGAATGAGAAGCGACAGGGTGCGGAGAATGACATTAAGAACGGGCGTATCAAAAATGGTGCGCTTGGCGTACTGCATGGAAACCTCTTGATCTTGTTATGTGCCGCCCCGCAGCATGGGGCAACGTAGGGACATCCATGCCAGAGCGCAGTGTACAGACCCGGCCGCCCGGTTTCACGCACTACCCAGCAACTGCCTGACATCCGTCAACGTCTTCATGCGCTTCACCTGCTCAAACACCGGCACCGCCTCGGCATAGCCCCGCGTCATCATGCCCAGCCACTGCTTGTAGCGGCCCAGCGCCCCGCGCTCCGTCCAGCGGACCGGCTCCTGGTCAGGCGCCCCCGGTGCGGGCAGGGTGCCCAGCCGCCGGCCGGTTTCCATGTGCGACACAAACGCCAGCTGCGCCTCCACCATCACCTGCCAGGGCAGCGCGTCAGCCCCGCGAATGCGTCCGACCAGATCCGGACGCGACACCGCTCCACGCCCCAGCATCAGGTCATCACAGCCGGAGACCTCACGGCAGCGCTGCGCATCCTCCGGCGTCCACATTTCCCCGTTTGCAATCACCCGCACACCCACGCGCGAACGGATTTCCGCAATCGCCTCCCAATGTGCCGGCGGGCGATAACCGTCATCCTTCGTGCGCGCATGCACCGTCAGCCATTGGGCACCCGCCGCCTCAATCCCCTGGGCATTCTCGATCATGCGTGAGCGGTCCTTCACCCCCAGCCGCATCTTTGCACTCACCGGCACATGCGCCGGCAATGCCTGCCGCACAGCGGCCACAATCGCATGCACCGTCTCTGGCGTATCCAGCAGGATGGCGCCACCACCGTGGTTGTTCACCTTCTTCGCCGGGCAGCCAAAATTCAGGTCGATTGCCGGCGCACCCAGCTCTACTGCACGCAACGCATTCATCGCCAGCATCTGCGGATCACTGCCCAGCAACTGCACATGCACCGGCGTACCCGCCGCCGTCAGCCCGCCGTTATGCAGCTCCGGGCAGGCATGAAAAAACAGCCGCGCCTGATGCACGTGTTCCGTCACACGGATGAACTCCGTCACGCACCAGTCGTAGCGACTGAGGCGGGTGAGCACATCACGCATGTGGAAGTCGGTGAGACCTTCCATGGGGGCGAGGAGGAGGGCGGACATGGGGTTCAACGTGGCAACGACAGGCTGCGCAAGGGTATCAGCAACGCATGATTGTGACAGGCAATTCCGGCGAAATCTCGGGCGTTTCCGCCCAGTAAGCGGCTGAGGTTATGGCTTGCACAGGACAGGGCATGGAGAGTCCATAGCCGGAGTTATGAATAGATTTTGAATAGATAGAAATCATCAAAAACATCAACAGATACAATCAGTTATAAGTTAATGATACTCTGATCATGAATAGATTAATTTGAAGTCCTAGCCGTGGCCGGCGAAGGAGCCAACTTTTGCGGATCATCGGTTATGCTCATGATCAATAAAGCACCCTGACCACACCCGTTAGAACCGCCACTTCACGCAAAACTATTAGACCTGAGAATTAGGAATGACGCTTCCAAAAGGACTTTATGACTTACTGATTTCACCCGAAGTTGATGAGCAACTGCAGGGCCTAGGCGTTCAGTACGTCATTAACAAACGAGAGGTTAAAGGTCTTGATAGGAAGCGTCGATTAATTGCCGACTTATCTCAGCGTATATCGGACATGCTCGAATCCCTTGAGGGATCTTCTGACTACCAACAACTTGAACTCGCAACAATCAATAAAATGCTACGTGATCTTCATGCTGATGAAGACCATTGGGAATCCCCAATAGAGGCGCTGATTAGTGTTAATAGCCCAGACAGGGAGGTCTCACACCCAAGCACAGGCCTGCACCAGCCATGGCTTTTTGCCGCCGGCAAAAATGACATCGGGCTTCTTTCTGAGCTTCGAGCCGAGCTCAGTTCAGCCGACCATGTTGATATCTTAATTAGCTTCATAAAATGGGAAGGTGTCCGGCGACTCATGGATCTGTTCCAGGCCGCCACCGCCATTGATGCGACTGGAACACCTCGAACAAAATTTAGAATCATTACCTCCACCTATATCGGCGCAACAGAAGAGCGAGCGGTCAGCTGGCTAGCTCGCCTGCCAGGCGTCAGTGTTAAGGTTTCGCTTGACGGTCGCCGTACACGGCTCCACGCAAAAGCATGGATATTTCGCCGCGCCACTAAATTCGGCAGTGCTTATGTTGGGAGCGCCAATTTATCTGCTGCCGCACTCACTGGTGGGCTTGAATGGACAATTAAAGTTACTGAGTCTGGTCAGCGTGATGTATATGAAAAATCTATAGCTCACTTTGAAACGCTTTGGGCTGATCCTGAATTTCAAGCCTACGACCCTAACAATGAAAGTCATGTAAAGAGCCTCAAGGATGCATTGCAGAGAGAGAAGGGGCGCTCCGTATCTCCGTCATCTTCTCAAATGGCGGTCACCACTTGGTTTGATATAGAACCAAAGCCATTTCAACAGGTCATCTTGGATAGGCTACATCATGAAAGACTGCACAAACGCTTTCGTAATCTTGTTATTGCGGCAACAGGCACAGGGAAAACAGTAATCGCCGCCCTTGACTACCGTAGAATCTGCAAAGAAGAAGGTGGAAAACCACGCCTTTTGTTTGTGGCACATCGCCAAGAAATTCTAAAACAGGCACTAGAAACGTACCGGCAAGTATTGCGTGACCCTCACTTTGGCGAAATTCTAGCTGATGGCAATCAACCCCTATCAAAAGAACACTTGTTTGCAACCATTCAAAGTGTCCTTAGCAGAGACCTGCTAAGGACACTTGGTGCAGATTACTGGCGTATTGTCGTAATTGACGAGTGTCATCATGTTGCTGCAAATAGCTTCAAAGACTTTGCACTCAACATTAAACCTAAGTATTTACTTGGCCTAACCGCCACGCCTGAAAGAGGAGATGGCGACTCCATTGCAATGTTCTTCGATGCAAGACCTGATGGATCTAGTGCTGCAGAATTGCGGTTGTGGGATGCCCTCGATCAGCAGTTGTTATCGCCATTTGAATACTATGGGATCAATGATCCAACAGATTTCACGGACATTCCCTGGGGCAAGACAGCACAAGAGAAGAAGGCCCTTAATCTGTCTTTGCTAAATAATGAAAAAAGGGCTCGTGTCGTTTCTCATGCAGTTGAGACCTATGTTGATGATATGAGCTCGATGAGGGCGCTTGGTTTCTGTGTCTCTGTTGAACATGCCATGATGATGACAGATTTTTTCTCAAGCCAGGGCATACCTTCCGTTACTGCTCATGGAAACATGGATGCTGACGAACGTAACTCTATCCGGAAAAAACTAGAATCTGGCGACATTCGTGCCGTTTTTTCATGCGACTTATATAACGAAGGCATTGACCTTCCTTATGTAAACACCATTTTACTGCTTCGCCCCACAGATAGTCCCGTAGTGTTTACTCAGCAGCTAGGTCGTGGTCTCCGATTATGGCCAAGTAAATCATCCTGCCTCGTTCTTGATTTTATTGGCCAATATAGTACTGCCTTTCGTTTTGAACGACTCTGGCGCAGCATCACGGGCCTTTCTAAACGAGAGCTCTTAGATAACATTGATAAGGGATTTTCTAATCTTCCACCTGGCTGCGTCATTCATTTTGATAAGCAATCTGGTGAGACAGTGCTTGAAAACCTCAAAGCAACGGCCAATCAGCGCTGGTCCCAACTTGCTAACGAACTTCGTGCTTATCATGCCCTTAAGCAGGGAAAGCCCTACTCAATGACGGATTTTATTCGTGATCAGTTCATTGATATTGAGGATATATATAGATCATCCCTTCCCACTGGATGGACCTTACTCTGTAATACAGCAGGCATCACCGACACTGTGGTTGATGCGACAATTGAGCCTTTACTTAAGCGACTTCCATCGCTGCTTCATCATAATGACCCAATCTATCTCGATTTCTTATCCGACATCCTTTGCAAGAAGTCATCCTACTCTGACATTGAGAAACGACAAATTCTGATGCTTGGATACCAGTTAGTCGTATCTGGCAATGTGAATATTAATGAAATCGATGCGAAGCTTCGCGATTGCAAATTTCTGCTCAATGAGCTGTCTGAGCTAGCGAATCTACTTAACGATAGCTCCGAAATTTCCGATGTTCCCATAAGCGGAGCCCCTGCGTTATGGCCACTGATTTTGCATGCACGATATAGTCGCTCCGAAATTATTGCTGCGGTAGGAAAACACTCTGACGGAGCAAGAGCCCATAGTCGCGAAGGTGTCCTGCGATTGCCTGATCAAAAAATCGAGCTTCTGTTTGTTACCCTTGATAAAAGCAAAGGGTTTCACGACCAAATTTCATACCGTGACTATGCAGTGAGTCCCACTCATTTCCACTGGGAAACCCAAAACTCAACGCGCCCAGACTCCGCTATTGGCCAGCAATACTTAAATAGCCCGGGAAATGGATGGCACCACTTCCTCTTTGTCCGCTCGGGGCCCAATGATCCTTACTTTGCTCTTGGCCAGGTTTGCCAAGAGAGCATATCTGGTAGTCAGCCGATGAGTATTCTTTGGAAGCTAGAGCAGCCCATGACAATTGAGCTATTCCAAAAGCTCTCAATTCTTAGAGGATAGTTCACAGGATTAGGGGGCCTGGCAGGCCCCCAAAACTATGCCAGGATGCTTCTCCTTACCTATTAGGAGAGGGCCATGCTGGCCAACATCAAGATTAGCTATCTCTATCGAGATGCCTCTAATTACAAGCAGTTCGCTGCGGTGGTTTTAGCCAACCCATCTCATGCAATGCCCGATGAAATTTATGCCAGCTTTGGGATTGCATTTCGGGTCCTCCAATTGCATCCCGATGTCATCCATTTCAAGCCTGAACTTCTAGGATGGGACGACCTGTTCTTTCCTAATCATTACCCTGAAGGGTCCGATGACTTTGATCTTCATGAGCTGGAGGTCATCACCGCCACTAACGACATCCCAAGCACCCCGCAAACCGTTGCCATCCTTGCAGATACGCTGGCCAAGCTAGCCCGCCGCCAGCAGCCGTAACTCCTCCTTTCCTGCTATAGCCCCAAAAAGAGTTTATATAACCTCATTTATAGTCTATAAACACCCAATAAGGGTTATACAGACCACCACCATGCTAGAAGCCATCCTCGGCAGTACCAACCGCGAACGTGTCCTGATGTACCTGCACACGCAGGGCTCGGGGTATGCCCGTGAGATTGCGGCGTCTTTCCAGTCCGCCGTCACCCCCATCCAGAAGCAGCTGACTGCTCTGGAAGAGGCGGGGGTGATCACGTGCCAGCCGCAAGGGCGCACCCGGGTCTACAGTCTCGATCCCCGCTATCCTTTCCTGAGCGAGCTGGAGGCACTGCTTAACAAGGCCCTGTCGCTGTATCCGCCGCAGGAACAGGCGCGCCTCACGCCTCGCCAGCGACAGATGCGCCGTACCGATACCTCGTCGTCTCTTGGCCGGAGGAGTGTCATCTCTTTCTGACGCGGCCCCTCCGCAAACCCGCCGGGGCAGTGACCTGCTCTAATCGCTTCAATTTATGAAGCGATTACGGCCGCTAATCGCTTCACCTGCCAGATCATCAAGACCAGGGGTGATTCAGGTGCGTCAACGAGGCATCCGCAGGGCCCCGGTTCAAAAGCAAGTTCCGGAGTGCTCTCGCCAACGGCCATGGCTACCATCACACTCTCACTACCCGACCAGAGTCAGACCGTAATGGCCACTGCCAGCCGCCAGACCTGCCTTGCCGCCGCCACAGAAAGCGATCCCCGCTGGGCACAGGTCATGGCGCGGGATGCCGGCGCAGACGGTCACTTCTTTTATTCCGTGGCCAGCACCGGCGTGTATTGCAGGCCATCCTGCGGCGCACGTCACCCGCGACCGCAAAACGTCCGCTTTCATGCAACGCGCGAAGAGGCCGAGGCTGCCGGCTTTCGTCCCTGCAAACGCTGCAAGCCGGATCAGCCACCAATGGCCGAGCGGTACGCTGCCAAAGTGGCGGAGGCCTGTCGCCTCATCGAGGCGGCAGACAGTCTGCCAACACTGGATTCCCTTGCTGTGGCGGTCGGGATCAGTGCCTCACATTTTCACCGCATCTTCAAACAGTTCACCGGTCTTACACCACGTGCCTATGCCGTTGCCCATCGTGCCCGTCGCGTCCGTAACGAACTGGGCCGTCAGGCAACCGTCACCACGGCTATCATCGAGGCCGGCTTCAATTCCAGCAGCCGTTTCTATGAAACGTCCA
>JACCDZ010287109.1_pt1 | contig 10068 bp, 9 predicted proteins | sample 7449551 | NCBI WGS metagenome assembly JACCDZ01 (sample SAMN15323452, study PRJNA562643) | freshwater metagenome | isolation source: river surface water | place: USA:Blue River Watershed | collected 2017-08-18
CCATGAATGCGGAAGGCCCGGACATGGACCAGATCGAAGCACTGGTGAAGGCCGACCCGTTGATCAAAGGCATCTGGTGTGTGACCAAATATGCCAATCCCGATGGCGTGGTGTATTCCGATGCGGTCGTCCGCAGAATGGCGCAACTCGGCAAAATCGCCGGTGCCAATTTCCGCATCATGTGGGACAACGCCTATGCCGAACACCATCTGGTGGACAATCCTCCCGTGCTGGCCAATATCATGGCGCTGAGCGAAGCAGCCGGAACTCTGGATAACGTGCTGGTCATTGGCTCCACTTCCAAGATCACCCAGGCCGGCGCAGGTATCTCCTTCATCGCCACCTCCGAGGCCAACCTTGCCAGCTTCGCCGAACAACTCGGCATCGCCACCATCGGTCCGGACAAGATCAACCAATTGCGTCACGTGAAGTTCCTCAAGGACATGCCCACGCTGCGCGCCCTGATGCAACGTCACCGCGCAATTCTAGAGCCGAAGTTCAAGGTTCTGCTGGAGCAGTTGGACAAGGGGCTGAAAGGCAAAGTCATCAACGGCAAGGGACTGGGCGACTGGACGACACCGCAGGGTGGTTACTTCGTGCTGTTCAACACCCAGCCAGGACTGGCTGACAAGGTCGTGAAACTGACGGCCGGCGCTGGCGTCAAACTGACTCCTGCGGGCTCCACATATCCCTACCGCAAAGACCCGGCGAACACCAATATCCGCCTGGCGCCTTCGTTCCCGAGCTTGAAGGAAATCGAGGCAGCCATGCAGGTGTTCGTGCTGTGCGTGGAATTGGCGACGATCGAGAGAGAACTGGGACTGTAGGAATCGCAACAGACATGGATTCTCCCGTGTCGGCGACAGCTCCTCTGGAGTTGCCGCCACACGGGAGCAATCGAATGATTACTCGGACTTCTGGTTATCGGTATTGCGAGAGGCCATGAATGGCACCGGGAACGGCGTGATGTTGTCGCCGTTGAAGATCTTGCTGACCCCGCCCTTCTCCACCTCGTCGATGCGGACAATTGCCTGGATAGGAATGAAGCTGCGCTTGACCCCGTGGAACTCGGCCTTCAACTTTTCTTCGCTGGGATCCACAACCACCTGACTGCGCTCGTCAAAGATGTAGTCTTCGACTTCAATGAAGCCATACAGCTCGCTCTGGTATACCTGTTTGGCAAAGACTTCATAGACCTTGCCCTTGTTGAGGAACGTGATTCTGTAGATTTCGGAAGGAGTAGCCATTAATGCAATCTCGTAAACGTTGACGCTCCCCTATATCAGGGCGAATTCACGCAATTCAAGCGCGATTCTTGCGGACCGGACGGAGCTGGCTGGCATTTTACAGCAATTGTCTCCAGGCCACCCGACAATCTTTCGCTCTATTTAGCTCTGGTTTACTCTCGTTCGCGCTCCTTCGCACTCCTTCGCACCCTCCGGCAGGTTTGTTGCGCACTGCGAAGCTGTTACAATCCGCGCTCTGTAAAAACTGCCACTTTTGATCGAACCTTTTCGCAATGCCCCTTTCGGGGTGGAATCCGCCTTGCCATGATGAACAACGACTCTATCACCAACCCAGCAATCAAGAAGGTGTTCATCAAGACCCACGGCTGTCAGATGAACGAGTACGACTCATCACGCATGCTCGACATGTTGAAGGAGTCTCATGGCGCCGTGCTGGTAGACACTCCGGAAGAGGCCGACCTGTTATTGCTCAATACCTGCTCGATTCGCGAGAAGGCACAAGAGAAAGTCTTTCACCAGCTGGGTCGCTGGAAGGCTCTCAAGAAAGCCAATCCGAATCTGAAGATCGCTGTCGGTGGTTGCGTCGCCAGCCAGGAAGGTGCCGCCATTGGCAAGCGCGCGCCCTATGTCGATGTCGTGTTCGGCCCGCAGACGCTGCACAAGTTGCCGCAGATGCTGAAGAAATCAGACGGCAGCAACACCGTGGTGGACATCAGTTTTCCTGAAATCGAAAAATTTGACCGCCTTCCCGAACCCAAGGTAGATGGCTGCGAGGCCTTCCTGACGGTGATGGAAGGCTGCAGCAAGTACTGCTCATTTTGCGTGGTGCCCTATACACGCGGCGAAGAAGTCAGCCGGCCGCTGGACGACGTACTCGCGGAAGCCGTGCATCTGGCCGGGCAGGGAGTGAGAGAAATCAACCTGCTGGGCCAGAATGTGAACGCCTATCGCGGCCTGAGCCATGAAGGCCAGGTCACCGATCTGGCAACGCTGATTCAGTACGTCGCCGCCATTGACGGGATCGGCCGGATTCGCTTCACCACGTCGCACCCCACAGAATTCAGCAGCAGGCTTATTGAGACCTATCGCCATGTGCCTGCCCTGGTAGATCACCTGCACCTGCCGGTACAGAGCGGTTCGGACCGGATTCTGGCGGCCATGAAGCGCGGTCACACGGTGCTGGAGTACAAATCAATCATTCGCAAGTTGAAGGCGATTCGCCCCAACATCAGCCTGTCATCGGACTTCATCGTCGGCTTCCCCGGCGAGACTCACAAGGACTTCGAGGACACCATGAATCTGATCATGGAAATCGGCTACGACACCTCCTTCAGCTTCATTTACAGCGCTCGCCCAGGCACTCCGGCATCCGATCTGCCAGACACCACCTCGGAGCAGGAAAAGAAACATCGGCTGAGCATCCTGCAGGCGCAGATCATTCAACAGGCTGCCGCCATAAGCGAACGCATGATCGGCACGACGCAGCGCATCCTCGTGACCGGCCTGTCCCGCAAGGATCCGGGCGACCTGCAGGGCCGCACGGAGAACAACCGAGTAGTGAATTTCCGCTGCGACGACAGCCGCCTTATCGGTCAGTTTGCCGACGTCAAGATCACCACCGCCTACCCCAATTCGCTGGTAGGAATGCTGCAATAGATTGGTATACTACGGCCGCTGCGCGACCGTTGACCGAATGCTTTTCGACCAAATATTGGAGGTTTGTAAGCTGTCTTAATGGCAACCCAGAAATTCACTCAGAGGCTCGTTCTCGAGCCTGATAACACACATCGTCTGGCCAATTTATGTGGCCATCTCAATGAACACCTGCAACAAATTGAGAAGTCGCTGGCCGTGAAGATTCAGCAGCGCGGCAATGTTTTCAACCTTTCTGGCTCCAAGAGCGCCGTGGAAAGCGGCAGGCACCTGCTGGACACTCTCTATACGGCAACAGGCGATGGCGAGGGAGTCAATCCGGATGTCGTGCACCTCGCTCTGAAAGAAGTCCAGAACAAGCAGAACAAACTGTCCTCTCCGTCTGGCAAGACGGCCCCGACCGGCTACGACGTCGACAAGCCACTGATTCTCAAGACTCCCAATGCGTCCATCAAGCCACGCGGTCCGCATCAACGCGACTATGTGGAGTCAATTCAGCGCTTCGATATCAATTTCGGCATCGGCCCTGCCGGCACAGGCAAGACCTACCTCGCGGTGGCCTGTGCCGTCGAGGCTCTGATGCAGGAGCGTGTGCAGCGCCTGCTGCTGGTCAGACCTGCCGTGGAAGCGGGCGAAAAACTGGGCTTTCTCCCCGGCGATCTCACCCAGAAGATCGATCCCTATCTGCGCCCGCTCTATGATGCGCTCTATGAAATGCTTGGCTTCGAGCGCGTGGGCCGTCTCATCGAAAAGAATGTCATCGAAATTGCACCGCTGGCCTACATGCGCGGACGCACGCTGAACAATTCTTTCATCATTCTGGATGAGAGCCAGAACACCACGACCTCGCAAATGAAAATGTTTCTGACCCGCCTCGGTTTCGGCTCCACCGCAGTCATTACAGGCGACGTCACCCAGATCGATCTGCCCAAAGGCACAAAGTCCGGTTTGATCGAAGTGACGCGGGTTCTCAAGAACGTCGAAGGCATCGCCTTCACCTGGTTCGATTCCAAGGACGTTGTGCGTCACACGCTGGTGCAGCGCATCGTGGAAGCCTACGATCGCTACGACCAGAAGAATATCGGCACACTGAACAGCCAGGATGGTGCACAGGACAAGAGCCATGATCGCGACGCTTGATTTCGAAAATGCCAGCAATCTGACCACGGTTCCTGCCGAGGCGGATTTCCTGCGCTGGATCGAGTGTACGCAACAGCACATGGCGACTGCGGCCAAACCGGTGAATGTCGGCATCCTCATCATTGACGCCAGCGAATCAGCAGGCCTCAACCGGGACTACCGGGGCAAGGACTACGCTACCAATGTGCTTTCCTTTCCAAGCGACATCCCGGATGCCATCGTGGCAGAACTGGAAGAAATTCCTCTCGGCGATCTCGCCATCTGCGCCGAAGTAGTCGCGCGCGAGGCCATCGAGCAAGGCAAGCCGGCTGCTGCGCACTGGGCACACATGGTCGTGCACGGCACGCTGCATCTGCATGGCTATGACCATGAGGACGATGCGGAAGCAGAAGAAATGGAGGCGCTGGAACGGCGCATCCTCGCCGCTCTGGGGATTGATGATCCCTACCGCAACGATGAACACTGACTATTGATATCTCCACCCGATCCCCGGAATTTTTTCTAAACTGAACGAGGAAAAAAGATCAGCAAATGGCAGACGACCAATCGAGTATCGATCCACGACCCCGGTCCTGGATCGAACGGATAGCGCAGGTTTTCTCGGACGAGCCTACCGATACCAAGAGCCTGCTGGAACTGCTGCGCAATGCAGAGCAGGACCATGTGCTGGATGCCGACGCACTGGCCATCATCGAAGGTGCGCTGCAGGTCTCCAACATGCAGGTCCGGGAAATCATGATTCCCCGGGCACAGGTCATCACCGTCGATGCCACCGACTCGTTCGAAGACGTACTCGATATCACCGTAACAGCCTCCCATTCGCGCTTCCCTGTCATTGCCGAAACCTCCGACTCCGTGATTGGCATCCTGCTGGCAAAGGACCTGCTGCAATATATCCGCAGTGGTGACCGCACCAGCTTCGATGTGCGCAACATCATGCGTCCTGCCACCTTTGTGCCAGAGAGCAAACGCCTGAATGTCCTGCTCAAGGAATTCCGGGAGACCCGCCACCATATGGCGGTGGTCATCGACGAATATGGCAGTTCCTGCGGTATCGTCACTATAGAAGATGTACTGGAGCAGATCGTCGGCGAGATCGAGGACGAGTACGACGTCAATGATGAGAGCTTTATCAAGAAGATCGACACTCGCAATTACATTGTGCAGGCGCTGACGCCGATCGCGGAGTTCAACGAGTACTTCAGCAGCGAATTCAGCGACCAGGAAGTTGATACGATTGGGGGACTGGTACTACAGCATCTCAATCACATTCCGGAGCGCGATGAGAGCATCGACGTAGGTGACTTCCACTTTACCGTGCTGAATGCAGACAGTCGGCAGATCCGCCTCTTGAAGGTGACAACGACCAGTCCGCGAGCGGGTGCCGCGACTCCACAAACCTCATCCTGAAAGGCCGCGAACACACAGAGCGGATTCTCTCCAGTCAAACGAGCAATCAACATGCGCCATACAGTCATTCGCCTCACACTCCTTCTTGGCCTGCTTTGCACTCTGACAGCTTGCGGCTTCGCGCTGCGTGGAGCTGCACAAGGCGGGCTCCCTTTCACCAGCGTGCAGTTGCAGGCGGCCCAGGCCAATGCCGCCTTTCTGCAACAATTGCGCACGACGCTGAATGCAAATCAGATCAGCACGATCAACGGTCAGTCTCCGTATACCCTGCGCATCGGTCCAGAGCAGTCCGATACTCGCACCGCTTCGGTCAATGGCCGCGCAAGAGCAGCGCAATACGACCTGCAACTGGCCGTAGAAGTGAGTCTGGAGCGTGATGGCACGGCGCTGTTCGGACCACAAGTACTGTCTGCGCAGCGCAGCTACTTTGAAGACATTGCCAACATCGCGGGCAGTACTGAGGAAATGGAAATGCTGCGTGTCGAGATGCGCCAGGATCTCGTGCAGCAACTGCTCAGCAGACTCCGGGCGATAGGCAGCAACTGAATGCGCATCAACTCCGACCAGCTCACTCCTCAGCTGCAGCGGCCTCTGTTGCCGATGTACTGGATCGCGGGCGACGAGACCCTGGTAGTCCAGGAAACGTTGGACAAACTGCGTGCCCGCTGCCGTCAGCAAGGGTTCAGCGAGTGGGAGCTGTTCTTCGTTGATCGCAGTTTCAACTGGCAGACCATGCTGCAGTCAGGCAACAGCCTGTCCTTGTTTTCCGACAAGAAAATCATCGAGCTGCGCCTCTACTCGGCCAAACTGGAAGAAGAGGGACGTGAGGCCCTGCAGAAATATCTCGCCGATCCAAATCCCGACAACGTCCTCCTCATCGTCAGCCCGCGCCTGGAGAGCAGTGCTCTCAATACCAAGTGGTTCAAGGCAGTGGAGACCGCGGGCGCCTTCGTCCAGGTCTGGCCGGTAGAGGGCAAGGCGCTGCCGCGCTGGATCAGTACGCGCATGGCTGCCCTGGGATTGCACGCTGATCCGGAGGCTATCGCCATACTGAGCGACCGTCTGGAGGGCAACCTGCTCGCCGCCAGCCAGGAGATCGAAAAGCTGCGCATCCTCACGGGGGCGAGTCCCGAGAACAAGGTGCAGATCGATCGAAAGCAGATCATGAATCTGGTCGCCGATAATTCCCGTTACAATGCCTTCAATCTCATCGATGCCGCACTGCTCGGAAATGCCCGCCACTGCCTGAAGATACTGAATGGCTTGCGCTCCGAAGGCTCCGAGGTCCTGGCCCTCCTGGGCATGCTGACGCGCGAACTGCGCATTCTGATCGCCATCTCCTTGCGCATGGCAGCGGGGCAGAGCACCGGCAGCGCGATGCAGAACGAGGGGGTCAGGAAGAACCATGAAGGCCCGGTCAGCGCCGCCCTGGCCCGGCTCGGCATGACGACACTGGAGAGCCTCCTGCAGCAGTCACGACTGGTGGATCTCGCAGTGAAAGGTCTGCACAAGAGCGACCCCTGGATTGAACTGAGCAACGTCTTGCTCGGACTCTGCGGCATCAACTTCTTCGGCAACGATTCGCGTAGTGTCGTCGCCAGCCCCACCCAATTGCCACGTCGATTCTAACGGAGTACCTGGTATGTCAACCGTCATGCAGTCACTGATCGTTCTCGCCGTGATCTGGGTGCTCGCCTATCGGCGAGCACACATGGGCAACATACTCACCGGAATCGCCGTCACGCTGATCGCACTGACGTGGTATGGCGGCTTCGCGTGGCTGCCCTGGCTGGCACTGCTGGTCGTTGCCCTGTTTTTTTTCCAGGATAATCTGCGCCGCGACAAGCTGACGCGCCCGGTATATCAATTCTTCAAGCGCGTCCTGCCTCCCATGAGCGCAACGGAGCAGGAGGCACTCGAAGCGGGCGACACCTGGTGGGAAGCCGATTTGTTCAGAGGAGCTCCGGACTGGAAGAAGTGGCTGGATATTCCCTATCCGACTCTCAGCAAGGAGGAGGAAGAATTCCTGGCGAAACAGACCGAAGAATTATGCGCAATGATCAGCGACTGGGACATCGTGCACAAAGACAAGGATCTGCCGGCGGCGGCCTGGGAGTATCTCAAGAAGGAGAAGTTCTTCGGCATGATCATCCCGGAAGAATATGGCGGTCTGGGATTTTCTGCACTGGCGCATTCCACCGTGGTCACCAAGATTGCCACACGCAGTTGCAGTGCCGCCGTAACAGCCATGGTCCCCAATTCACTCGGGCCTGCCGAACTGCTGATGAAATACGGCACCGAAGAACAGCGCCAGCACTACCTGCCGCGGCTCGCCTGCGGTGAGGAAATCCCCTGTTTCGCGTTGACCGGGCCGGAAGCCGGCAGCGATGCCGGCGCGATGACCGATACCGGCATCGTCTGCATGGGCGAATATCAAGGCAGGCAGTGTGTGGGTCTCTCGCTGACATGGAACAAGCGCTACATCACGCTGGCGCCAGTGGCGACCGTGCTGGGCCTTGCCTTCAAAATGCAGGACCCTGATCACCTGCTCAGTGACATTGTCGATCGTGGCATCACGGTTGCGCTCATCCCCACCTCCCATCCCGGTGTTGAGATTGGACATCGACACTTCCCCATGGGCATGACGTTCATGAATGGCCCGACGCGAGGCGAGAATGTGTTTATTCCGCTCGAATGGATTATTGGCGGCGTCGAGCGCGCGGGGCAAGGTTGGCGCATGCTGGTCGAATGTCTGTCGGAAGGACGGGCGATCTCCCTTCCCGCTCTGGCGACGGCCACTGGCAAACTCTGCTACCGGATGAGTGGCGCCTACGCCCGAATCCGCACGCAGTTCAATCTGGCGATCGGCAATTTTGAAGGCGTCGAAGAGGCACTGGCCAGAATCGCGGGACACACCTACCAGCTGGAAGCAGCCAGAATCATCACTGCCGGAGCGGTGGATGCGCATATCAAACCGGCTGTCGTGTCGGCGATCGCCAAGTACCATATGACCGAGAAATCCCGCTCGGTCATTGAGGACGCCATGGATGTCCACGCAGGCCGAGGCCTGATTCTGGGCCCCTCGAACTATCTCGCCCACGCGTACATGAGCATGCCCATTGGCATCACGGTAGAAGGAGCCAACATCCTCACCCGCAACCTGATGATCTTTGGTCAGGGGGCCGTACGCTGCCACCCCTTCATTGCGCGCGAAATGCTGGCCGCCAAAGACCAGGACGAGACTGCCGGCTTGCGCGAATTCGACAGCCTGATTTTCCGCCATATCGGTTACGGCATCAGCAATTTCGTCCGTACGCTGACCCTGGGCCTGACGGCCGGCAGAATCGCTGCCAGCCCGACACAGGATGCAAGCCAAGGCTTCTACCAGCAACTCACACGCATGAGCTCGGCGCTGGCCCTGGTATCCGATATTTCGATGCTGATGTTCGGCGGGGAGTTGAAACGCAAGGAGAGACTGTCGGCACGGCTCGGCGACGTCCTCAGCCAGCTCTACCTGGCCTCGGCGGTGCTGCGCTATTACGAGGGCAATGGCCGTGTCACGGCCGATTTACCCTACGTGCGCTGGAATGTGGAACTGGCTCTCCATGAATGCCAGCGCGCGTTCAATGATTTCTTCGACAATCTCTCCAATCGTGCCGTTGCGGTGCTGCTCAAGCGAGTGGTTTTCCCCTGGGGAGACGCCTACCGTCAACCGGCCGACAAACTGGACCACGAGATCGTGCAGACCATGTGGGCCGACACCGAGCTGCGCGACCGCCTGACCCGCTACGCCTATATCGGCAACAGCAATGCCGACTCGGCTTACATCATCGAGAATGCATTCAACAAGATTGTAGCCACCAAGGCGACAAGGGATTCGATACGAGCCGCCATCAAACAGGGACAGTTGCCTGACGGCGTGGCACTTGATGCATTGGCCGCAGAGGCAGTCAACCGACGCGTCTGCAGTCAGGCAGAGGCGGATGCCTACGTCGAGGCGGAACGTGCCCGCAACCTCGCGATTCAGGTGGACGAACATGAATCACTGACGTTCCATGCGAACAAATAAGCAACCGCACAATCGTTGATCAGATACCGATGCGCCCCAGACTGTCAATCAGCTCCCGGATCACGCGCTCCGCCACCGGGTGATTGGCCGCAAACCTTGCCTCAAGGGCGATCGCATCCTCGAGTACGGGACTGTTGACGTCTTCCGCAGAGGCAATGAATGCGCTGATCTCTTTGTCCAGTTTTTTGGCCATCGCCAATGTTTCCTCATCCACTGCACCGCCTTCCGCGAGTGCCTGATGTAACTGAACAAGCAAATTTTTTACGTTATTTTCACTCAAGTAATCTCTCCTCGCGCCGATAACCCCTTCAGACGCATCGTATCCAGACTCACAGTTTATTCGTTTGCCACTTTTGCGGCACTCATGCGCAGCAGTTTGACCCAATGCACACACCCTCGCAAGTACAGCCGAGTGGTTGCGAGTAATGAAACTGCTCACAAAGATTCTGCGGACAAAGAAATCCCACGCGGCATAAAATGCCACCCGATCAAACGCTCCCTGATATCAACCGGGCAGCATCAGCGCGTGCTCTTGTATTCTATTCGCAG
>JACCDZ011414311.1_pt1 | contig 10068 bp, 7 predicted proteins | sample 7449551 | NCBI WGS metagenome assembly JACCDZ01 (sample SAMN15323452, study PRJNA562643) | freshwater metagenome | isolation source: river surface water | place: USA:Blue River Watershed | collected 2017-08-18
CAGCACGTTGTGCTTCATAAGCCGCCTGCGCTGCCGCTGCTTCTTCTTGCTTCTTAAGCGTTTCTTTACGTTGCGCCTCGGCTGCAGCATTTGCGGCATCAATCTTGGCCTGGGCGGCGGCTTGCTCTTCTACTAATTTTGCTGCCGCTGCTTCTGCTGCAAGTTTTGCTGCAGCAATCTTTCGATTCTGCTCCTCGAGCGCAGCCAGTGCATCAGCCTTTGCTTTATCAGCCTTTGCTTTTTCCGCCGCTGCTTCTTCTGCTGCCTTGCGCGCCGCTTCTGCTGCGGCTGCAATATTTCCGGCTGCAATTTGCGCAGCGATAGCATCGGAAGCAGCCTTTTCTTGAGCTGCCTTAAGAGCAGCAGCATCGGCCGCTGCTTTATCGGCCGCTGCTTTGATTGCAGCTTGTTTATTCGCTTCTTCAACGGGATCCAGACAGTCAGGAAGATCTGGGGGATATGCGGCAGGTCCCAAACAAACAGAAACCGCTTTTGATTCGGTACTTGGTAGCTGCGTAAAAATAAGTGTGAGCGCAATGGCGAAGACAGTAAGAATCAAACGATTGGATTTAATCGTTTGATTCATATTTAACATTTGTCCTTAATTTCAATTTCAGTTGGTCGCACCAAAGGCTGATCGACATAAGTGATTTTACCTACGCCACCCGCAAAGTTAGCCTGTAACTCTTCACTCTGACCAGGCGATAAATCAACATCTGCAACATAAACCGGACGTGAGCGTTCAGTTGCGCCGCCACCAAGATTTGCTGTTCGGTTTTCACGCGATGCACTAACAAGCCTAGATTCTGTTGGGCCATAGATAAACACTTTAAATCGATGTGCTCCGGTAACTAAATTTGCGGGCTTTCCTTTATCTGCTCGCGTTAGTACGTACGCCGGTAGACCAGCCCCGGACTTTAATGAATTCTTAACTGTTATTCGCACTTGCGTTTCTCTTACATCCTTACAAACTGTTGATTCCACTACAACTTTACGATCTAAATAGTAATCAAGTTTGCTCGCGTCAATATTTTGAATCACAGTACGGAACTCATTATTTGGCTCGGTTGTTAAGAATCCGGCTACGCGCGTAGTAGAGAGAGTTTTTTCCGCTGCTTCATCTTTGCTGTAAATAAGAATTCGGTTCTCGATTATTCCCCGTGTTATTCCAGCGAGCATCTTCCGCTTATCAAACTCAAGTGAAATTACCTTAGCTGCAGCCGCGTCTAGAATCTGAACTAGATAATCTTTACGAGCCTTATTGTCTTTTTCAAAACGTTTGTACGCTTTTTCTAAGGTCTCAGAAACCACATTTTCGGCTGTTATCTTTTCATCGTTTGGCAAAGTGATTGGTCCAGTGGATTTCAAAATGTAGCTCAGCGCACTTGGATCTACCGCAATCACCCCATCTAAGTTTTCTCCGAATTTCTTCTTCCAAAGGCCCATCCATATCTCGGCGCCATACGGAAAATGAGGCGAAAGGTTCGAGTTCTGCAAAATTCCTGGGTTGTTGCCATATAGCTTTAAGAACTCATCCGGCATGGGGATTGGCAGAGTAGAGATATTCATTGAATAGAGTGCGGCGTTTGAGCCGGTTCGTAAAATTTTAAAGTCACCTTTATTCATCTCTACTATTGCAAAGGCGCCAAGAATTCCTCCAGTACCGCGAGCTTCTGCGCTGTTTTGGAATGAGACCAAATACTTCTGTGGTTTATTGGCGCCAGCAAGTGTTGGACCCGCGGTTATTACTGCCCTGATCTCGGGACGGATTGCGGATAAGTTTATTCCTGCTGCGCCAAGTATTTGTTTGACAACCGGAACACTTAAATCGGCAACAACACGATCAACCTTGGATGCGAATTCGGCAGAATCAATTTTCTTCTCCGAGGTACCGCGAACTTCAGCCATGTAGCTGGAGGCCCCAGATATAACAGGAGTTACATGCACTGCCAGGATTAGCAGGTATCCAATTGGAATGGCGGCAAGCGCCCAAAGGTACTTTGGTTTCAACATGAAATTACCGAATACTCATCTGCCATATAGGAGGCAAGGTATGAGTCAGCTAGTTTGCGCAGATGCGAGTGCCGTGGCGCTGTCACCACTACGACAGGGGCTATTTCACTTGCGCGTATCAAGAAGTTGCGCCAGAGGGGCTTTACAAAGAATTTTTCTGGGAAATCAACTTCTCTAACGTGGGAGAGTATTTGTTTAGAAAATATCTGCGAAAAGTCAGTTGCATCTAAATTTTGAATATCGAAGAAGACTTTCTCAAGCCCTGCGCTAGATATTTCTTCATCATGCGGCGCCCTAATATCGCCATCAATCAAAATGGCCCCGCGACTAACGCGCTCTAACTGGGCATGAGCCAGCGCCATCCCTAGATCACTTACTCCGTGGGGGATAACGGCGATTATCGGGTTTTGTGTTTTGAATCCTTCTAAATCTAAAACAGCTCGAATTGAAACTGCTGCGACTTTTCCGAGCTCACGCTTCATTGAATCTAGGGTAAAACCCTCGGGATCTTTAGGTGTGAAATCTTGATCTTCAAAAACCTCATCAAAGGAACGTAGCGCTTTTTTGTATCCAAGTTCGATTATTGATTTCTTCTGACTTTGCTCAGCAACGATTACAAGATCAGAATTCAAAATCCGATTTTCCTCATTGAATATGGTTGTCGAGGAATTCTTAGGGGCGTCCAAACCCCACTCTATTGAAGTGGCTACAACCGATTCCAAAATCGGCGTTCCAAAAATGGCTTTGACGCCTGAAGAGTAAAACTCATATTGGGGAAAGTTTCGTGCAAGGACAATTTCAGCAAAAGGTGAGCGCGCCTGATTCATAGTACAAACGACCCCAATGCGCATGAGTTAAGGTTACTGTGTGGGTATCTCAGGGGGTCAATTCCGAAAGCATCGCATTGCTGCTGCGCTTTTTGCCGGGTACCTCCTCCTCTTGGGACTCTTTGTTTTCTTTCCAAGACCCATACTTGAAAGTGGTGATCCTTCTGCGATCGCCGAATTTCTCAAGAACAATGCCAATATTTTTTACAAAGTCCTCTACGCCGATACCAATAAAGTCGCAATAGCTAACTTTTTTATGCTCACCCCGTTTGTTTTGATCGCGCACCTGCTTTTCCCATCCATAAGAAAACGCACACTGGCGCTCCTAGGTGCAGTTCTATCGCTGCTCATTGAGTTCGTACAGCGTTATATTCCGGGACGTGTCTCCGACGTTCAGGACATCTATTCGAATGTCATCAGCGTCCTAATCGGGCTAGCGCTTATTCGGTTTTTGCACGCTATATACCAGCGCTATCCCGCGTAGCGCTCCACCAGGTACGGGCATTACCACCTCCTGCCGTTGCCACCCTCTGCTAAAGGCGCGGAAAAAGTTAGTCTTTTCCCATTAGCCGGCATACCAACTAGGGGGTGAAGCGATGGAGTTAATTCAATACTGGCGCTTAATAGTGCAAAATCGCATCATCATCGCTGTAAGCACACTTATTGGTGTAATTGCTGCGGCTGCAATTACCTTTACAACAACCCCACTTTATGAATCACAAGCAGAAATTTTCGTATCAACACCGGCTTCAACTTTGGATATTTCAGCACTTGCTACAGGCTCGAGTTTTTCACAGCAACGCGTTAAGTCATATGCGCAAATTGTTGATAGTCCGCTAACTCTTGAACCAGTGATCCGCGAACTTGGTTTAAAGATGACGACAACAGAACTCGCCGGAATGATCACAGCTTCCGCACCCCTTGATACAGTATTGATAACCCTCACAGTTACCGATACGGATCCGCAACGAGCCGCAGATATCGCTAATGCGGTTGCAGATCAATTCGGAGTAACCGTTAGTGACCTAGAACTATACGGAATTGGTATCGATTCACCAGTTAAAGTTTCTACAGTTGAATATGGATTGCCAGCTAAAGCACCTGCTTCACCAAAGAAAGCAATCAACTTAGCCCTTGGATTGCTGCTTGGGTTTGGACTTGGTGTAGGCCTTGCTTCACTTCGCAGATTACTTGATAACACGATGAAGAATGAAGACGATTTACTTGGTACCCCGCTTCTTGCAGCTGTCGGATTTGATGCTCTTGCGGATGAAAAGCCGCTAGTCACACAAATTGGACGCTATGCCGCACGCACTGAAGCATTTCGTACATTGCGCACTAACTTACAATTTTTGAGCCCTGATGCACATCCACAAGTAATCGTTATGACATCTGCGCTTCCTAATGAAGGAAAGACAACTTCCTCTATTAACTTGGCTCTATCACTTGCTCAAGCGGGCGCAAAAGTCGTTTTAGTTGAAGCAGATCTGCGTCGTCCTAAAGTCCCAATTTATCTAGAGATGTCGACTATGTCTGAGGGCTTAAGTGAGTTGATTTCTGGCCCTGCCAAAATTACCGCCCAATCTTTAAAATCTAAACTTCACCCTTACGAATCAACTGGTTTAAAGGTTCTACTCTCAGGAAAAGTTCCACCTAATCCATCAGAACTGCTGGGCTCAAATAAGTTTGACGAGCTAGTCAGCGTGCTTCGCAGCCAATTTGAGTATGTAATCATCGATTGCCCGCCGCTCCTTCCGGTTACCGATGCTGCGATCGTTTCAGCAAAAGCAGATGGTTGTGTCTTGGTTGTGCACGCTGGTGTAACGAAGAAACCTCACTTCATTGGTTCTCGCGATGCAGTTAAGGCTGTCGGCTCAACTATTCTTGGTGTGATCATAAATAAGATTCCAGAATCATCACTCGAATACGAATACGGCTATCGCTATGGTTACCCTCGCTACTACGGCGCGAATTACCGTCCATATGCAAAGCGTGGAGCAGAAGAAGGCCAATACGCACCTAGCGTCGATATTTTAGATCGCCAAGCGCTGGAAGATAACTTCCAGCACATAAAGGGCCAACGCTTTAAAGAAGAGCTAAAGCGCCAAGATGCACCGGCGAAAAGTTCAAAGCGCGCTTAGTAAGCGCCTTTACCTTTAAAGACGGCGCCAATCGTTGATACGATGATCCAAAGATCTCTGGTGAAGCTCCAATTGATTAGATAGTTCAAATCAAGCGCCACGCTGGTGCGCAGATCTAGATCAGAGCGACCGGAAATTTGCCAAGGACCAGTAATTCCAGGTTTGGCAATCAAGCGGCGCTCATAGATCGAGTTATAAACACTCACCTCACTTGGTAACGCTGGACGTGGCCCCACAACCGACATGCTGTTATTTAAGACATTTAGGAACTGAGGCAGTTCATCTAGTGAGTACTTGCGCAAAATCCGTCCTATCGGCGTCACACGCGGATCCTGCTTATTCTTAAATATCACGTGATCGCCTGCATGGACATTTTCGACTTCATGAACAATCTTGTCTGCGCCCTTAACCATCGAACGGAACTTATAAAACTTAAAGGTACGACCGTTTAGACCTACACGCTTTTGAGAGTAAAAGATCGGCCACCCACTGCTTATCAAGACTGCTACACCGATTGCAATGAATATAGGGCTGAGCAAGATCATGACTGTGATCGAGAAGACAAGGTCAAAAGTGCGCTTTGCGATACGCCATGGCATCGAGATTTCAGACTTTTCAAAGGTTAAAAAAGGAATCCCTTCCTGAGGGGAGGGAATTAACCAGTAACCCAGATTGCCAGAATCAAGTGGAATCCAGTTCACATGTAGCCCAAGATCTTCGCAGTAATGAATAAATTTTGAAAAGTTCGGATCTGATTCCATGCCCGGAAGCAGAAGCACCTCAGTGATCTTCTTATATCGGAGCAACTTATCGAATTCATCAATCCAAGAGCTGTTAATCGCAGGGCATACCAAGCGTGATGCGATCGTAAATCCCAATGTGCGGTGTGAGATAAGCCAATCGCTATGTTCTTCTAAATCTTTCTTATCCCGTCCAATAATCATCAGATTTGATGACACTTTCTTTCCCAAAATCATGGGACGTAAAACTAAAAGATAAATCCCAATTCGGGTAATAAAGAGATAGACTAAGCCACTGCTGAGCATCACCAGAAAGACAGAGCGAGAAAATGACGCCTTCAAGATAAACGAGAGAAAACCGAGGAAGAAAAAGTAGGTAAATGACCTCTTAATAATCATGCGCAAGTTAAAGACAACTAACGTGGCGTGATTGAAGCGATAAGTCCCGGTTGATATTAGGACCAAGATCCAAGTAACTACCAATACTGTCAGAATTCCTCGATATTCAAACTGGGCTATTGCTGGCTTGCCATCGACCATCGTTCGGGCATCAGGGAATCTAAAGTTGTATGCCGTAAATGCGGACGCCGCAATTGCCAAACTGTCCGGAATCAGCATTAGTGCCAGAATTACCACCTGCTGCGGATTGGCTCGTTCCTTCACACGTTGAGTAAAAGTCTTTTTCATCGCAGAGTCTCCTTATGGCTTATATCAATTACAAACTTCAATACCGTAAGGCTTCCAATTCGTTCACGAGACCAGCTAGTAGTAAAAGTATCAAAGAGCACGGAACCCAAACCTCGAGAATTAGAAGGTTCGCTCAGGGTGCCATCGTCACTAATTAGTACTTCTAAGGAGTCGCCAACGCGATATGCAGCAATTGAAATATCTTTGGCGCTACCATGTCGGATTGAATTCACCACTGCCTCCTCAATCAACTGAGAAGCTATATCGCTGTAGTGATGGAGTTCGGCAAGCTCGCTTGGCAATTGGTGCCTTATATTGGCAAGCCCGGACCAGGAATTAGCTAACTCTTCAATGCGCGCCGCTGGAATTCGCGCTGCGGGCTTTTCGTATGGCTGGGAGATCTTCTCCATTCGTTCGATAATCTGTTGAGTTAACTCCGGCGGGAAAAGATCGAAATCGCTCTCGGCCGCCTTTAGCAGAAGAAGTTTGCAGGCAAGCAATTGCGATTGAACTTCTGCGTGCAAATACTGCGCAAAGTCTGCATCGGCATTTCCCAACCGAGTTCTATCCAGGAGCTGTTCTAGTTCACCTTTTTTGATAAGTTCTCTTAAAAAGGAAAAGACGAATTCTTGATCGTCATATAAAGATACAAGAAGTGTTCCAATCAAGAATATACAGATCTCGGCAACAATACTGATCAAGTAACCTTCAAACATTAGAGTTAGGGATTCCGAACCAGATCCCATAAAGTTGTATTGAGCTATGAATGTAACAGGATAGGTAACTAGTAAAGTTAGTGCAAAGAATCGCTTATTTTGATTGAGGTAATTATCTTCAGGAGTTGATCTGAAGACGATTAGATTGATAATCAAGGTAATACTTATCCAGATAGATTGAACAAAGAGTGTGCCCAAAAAACCAATTCGATTAGTCTGCGAAACTACAGCAAATGGAAAGGTAAGAAGAACTATCGCAACCACTGGTATGCGTTTGGCTTCCAACGTTCTCTTAATTATAGATAAGAAGCCTGTTTTAACCCAGATTAGCTCGCCATCGCGCCACCTTGATTTTGATAGCGGCTTTATGTATTCCGAAATCAAGACGTCAATTTCTCTTGATGCTGCTTTTAATTCATCACGAGTTGGAGATGAACCCACCGTTGCAACAATTTTCTCTTGTAAATGCCCGATAATGGAAGTCAATTCATGAGGCGAGGCTTTTGCTGCCGCAGGCATACCAACAATCTTTTTTTCAATGATTTCGTTTAAAATCTCTTTAACTCTAGATCGAAACGTCTTCCCATATTCCACGATTATTGCCCCGGTTTGATTCCAGTAAAAAACAGCAATTGCCGAGTTCGCCACGCGAGCGGGGAGAGATATCCAATCTTGAATACCAAATAGGTTTGGGAGTAGTGAAATTACGCAGCCGCGAACAACACCCATGCATAAGGTTAAAAGAATTTGCTCAGAAAGTGATTTACTTTTTAAACCATAAATAACAAAAGGCAGCATGGCCAAGTGTGAAATGAAACCAATCAATAGCCAAGTGGCAATAACTCCCGCTCCGCCCTCTCTCGCCTCAGAAATTAAAATTGGCAGGAATATAGAGAAAGGAAAAGTCCACAGAAATACAGGCATAGTTATTAATTGTTTCGGAAGTAATTTAATAATAATTTTGACATCTTTAAGTTTGTCATTGAGAATCATTTTGAAATATCCTGCATTTTATTCAGGGTTACCAAGCTATCTTTCAGAAGTTCATTGGCGCCAGATAAGAGTTCACTCTTCTTCTCTTCACTCACCGTACCCATAGAATTCATTAAGTGGAGTGCCATGGTGACTCCAGCGATCTTTCCTTGCAGTGTTCCAAATTGACTTTCGAGTAGGGAGCGCTCTATTGCAATGTTTTGGATTGCCATTGATTCGACACTGTCTCGCAAAGTTTTCCCTGATTCATCGATGCCTTTAAAGGTTCCCTCAACGGAGGTTATGAGGGTCGCAATTACTGAAGCGATATAAACCCCATAAAGAGTTTTTAGCCCGGAATACCAAGGCTCATAGGGGTAATTCAAATCAAAACCGAGTTTAGGTTGAAGGAGATTGTAAAAAGCCTGCATGGCAAATGCTCCGATGTATCCAAACAGGTAAGCCATGGATTTGAATCTAAAATTTCGCTTAATAATCCAAGAAAGCGGAAGCAAATAGAGCGTTACAAATATTGCTCCTATAAATCCAGCTTGGGCCCCTTCAAAACCATTTCTTGCGAATTGGCCGGCGAAACTTCCAATCAGCATCAAAATAAAGGAAATTCGAATTGAGAGAACCCTTGGAATTAGAGCGCTCCAATACGAGAATGCATCACCCCTAACACTTTTCTTACTCTGCGTAACTTCTGCGCGCGAATAATTGACTTTCTGGCTCTCTAAGGAATTACCAACCTTGAGACTTTGTTTGTATAACTTCTGCAAATCTTCAGATTTTGTTAATCCATTTTCCTGGCCTAACGCCTTACCTATACCTGCCTGTAATTGGCTAACTTGCGGCAAAAGCTGCTGTTCAAGCACGGTTTGGGCTTGAGCAAGTTTCACACGCTCAATCTCTGCCAGCCCTTGCTTCTCTTGCTCAAGTACGTTGCCAAGTGCTTCCAGAGCCTTAATTTGAATTCGCTTTCGCTCGATAGAGCCGAAGTAGAAGGCAATCAATCCCATCGTTACACCCGTATACGAAGCAGAAGGCACGACGTGGACCTCAAATGCGTAATCAAAGCCAAAACTCCAGGCTCCATTACACGCGGTAAAGAACCCTCTAACAAGACCGGCACTAAACCAGACAAAAACACAGCGCCAGAGCGGTTGCGATTCCTTCCGGCGATTTCCAAGGAGCAGCGCTTGCGCTAGAAATAAATAAAGCGCACAGACCAATTCACCACCGAGGGCGATTGTGGCCGCCTTTGAAATTGAAACATCAAAATTAAACTGTGTTCGCTCTATCGCCGTTAAGAATCCAAAGGGAAAAACCAGAGTTGAGTACGTGCGGATTGATACTGCCCAGCGCCCCGTTGCGGCGAAGCGATAACGTTGAAAAGCAGCTTTCACTTAACGACTACTTTTCCTTGCTGCCACATGCGTACAGCAAGTACTCGGGGATTGAAATCTTCATCATTTTTGATGCCGAGGCTGGAAAAGGTGCGTTGCACCAAAGTCTCGGCGGCGCGTAGTGAGGTCCCACGCTTTCTAGCGATAGCGGCATTGGTGTACCCCTCGGCCAGTAATAACAAAATCTCACCCTGTGTGGCGCTTATGATGATTCGATCATTTTCCATTACAGGTCTTACCGTTTCAGAACTTGAATGCGAGATCGATTCTTCAACGGCGGTGACTAATTCCGAGATTGACCCAAGTTCAGATTTAACTAAGTAAGTAACTCCCGCCGGTATCGCCACCCTGTTGGGTATTGCCAGGGTAGGTGAGGCGTGCGAAGTAAGCACAACCTTTCCCACCCATGGGTGCTGTTTCTCTATGTACTGCAGAAGATCCGCCCCACTTGGGCCGGTAATTCCAAAATTCAGATCAGTAATCACAACATGCGGATCAAAAGATTTAACTAGCTCAATTGCCTGAGCCACCGAGGTAACCGCCTCAACTTGGAAATTGGCACC
>JACCDZ011407382.1_pt1 | contig 10067 bp, 10 predicted proteins | sample 7449551 | NCBI WGS metagenome assembly JACCDZ01 (sample SAMN15323452, study PRJNA562643) | freshwater metagenome | isolation source: river surface water | place: USA:Blue River Watershed | collected 2017-08-18
AAAACCCTTTGCCAGTCTTGGTATTTTTGGAAGATTGGTTTTGGCGTAGCACCAAAAGACCCGAAATTCAAAAAATGAATATCGGGTCTTAATAAAAATTGATCTTTTAAAGATTCCATATTTTGTTTTTATACACCTAAGCTCCAACCTTCACGATAAGTTCGTTTTACAAACTGATTCGCTAAGTCGAAATTGGTGATTTTCATATTTGGACCATCCCACATTAATTGAATATTTCTTCCAGGATAGCTCGTCAATCCTTTTGCATCATTGACTTTGATATCATAAGAACGAATAGCTAAATTACCCATCAATACTGATTCAGTCAATGGCCCTGCGATATCAAAATTTGAACTCAATACTTTTGCTTCCTTACTTCCTGGTCCTGCGATACAGGCTTCCACCCAAGCCGCATAGTGACCATTGTCGCCATTTTTAACTCTATCAATGCTTTGTGGCACTTTTGTAGTTGCTGTTAAATTCGTTGGCAATAATTGAGGGTTTGCACCGTAGGTACCTGCCATCATTTTGCCTTTTGTTCCTTCAAAAATGATACCGTTGCCGCCATCGCCCATCATTTCGTTTGGTCCTAATTCTGCTGGTCTTTCTGGTTGAATACCTCCATCCATCCAATGTAATTTTACATCTGGTTTTCCATTTTGTCCTTTGAAAGTTAAAATGATATGGGATGCTGCTGGTGGACTGTCTGGTGAATACACTCTTTGCCATGGTGCAGTGTATCTTGTTGCTACACTACATTCTGCAGATACTGGATAGCCTAATCCTAACACCGCAAAACCTGGTGCCATAATATGACAAGCCATATCACCTAATGCGCCGGTTCCGTAATCCCACCATCCTCTCCAGTTAAACGGTAATACGTCATCAAAATAAGCCTTTTGAGGGGCAGTCCCCAACCATAAATCATAATCTAAGCCTGCAGGAATTGCAGAGGCAGTGGTTGGACGAATTACACCTTGTGGCCAAACAGGACGGTCTGTATAACAATAAATAGTGTGTACATCGCCAATCAATCCTGCATTGTACCAATCTTGCAACATACGAACTCCGTCTCCTGAAGCACCTTGGTTTCCCATTTGTGTGACTACATTATATTTATGTGCAGCTTCTGTCATGATCCTAGCTTCGTAGATATCATGTGCCATAGGCTTTTGTACATAGACGTGTTTATTTAATTGCATTGCTGCCATGGCTTGTACACCATGCATATGGTCTGGAGTAGAAACAGAAACTGCATCAATCAGTTTGTGTTCTTTCTCTAACATCTCTCTATAATCCTTATAATATTTTGCTTTCGGATATCTTTGACGACTCTTTACAGCTTGACGATCATCTACGTCACATAAGAATGCGATATCTGCTTTCCCGCTTTGATAAAATGACCACAAGTCACTCTCTCCTTTACCTCCAGCACCAATACCGGCAACTTGTAATTTATCACTTGGAGCGGTAAATCCTGGACCCCCTAATACATGTCTAGGGACAATGTAAAATCCGCCTATAGCCAATGCGGCATTTTTGACAAAATCTCTTCTTGATTTTACGGTTTTTTTCATAGCAATCATTTAAAAAGGAGTGGCACTCCTTTGGGTTTTTAAGTAGGTTAAATTATTAAAAATTGGCCATATGTTGAAATTATTTTTATGAACGTATAAATTGACATCGGTTTGGGGATTAAAGTTTAAATTGCTATACATTTTAAAGCTATGAATACACAGTTAGAAGCATTAAGACAGTATTTTCAGTCAGGGGCGACCCAGTCTTTTGATTTTAGACTTTTACAACTTAAAAGACTAAAACAGGCTGTGCTTGACAATGAGCATGCATTGTATAAAGCGCTTTATGCCGATTTAAAAAAAACAGATGAAGATGCTTGGGCAACAGAAATAGGGTTTTTCTTAAGTGAATTAAACTATACCATTAAGCATTTAAAAGCTTGGATGGAACCTAATTCGGTCCCAACCAATTTGGTCAATATGCCTTCGACAAGCTATACCATACAAGAACCTTTGGGCGTAGTTTGCATTATTGCTCCTTGGAATTATCCTTTTCAATTATTATTTACACCTTTGATTGGTGCGATTGCAGGTGGCAATTGTGTGGTCTTAAAACCAAGTGAATTTGCGCCAGCTACTGCTGCTGTGATGGGTAAGATGATTGCTGATTTATTTCCAGAAAACTATATCATGTATCTAGAAGGGGATGGCGCTGCGGTGCTTCCTCCATTGCTTACTGAAAATAGGTTCGACCATATTTTTTATACGGGTAGTACCATGGTCGGGAAAATCATTTACAAGTTAGCAGCCGAACATTTAGTACCAGTGACTTTAGAGTTAGGCGGCAAGAGTCCTGCGGTGATTTGTTCAGACGCCAATTTGAGAGTGGCTGCGCGTCGTTTAGCAAATCCTAAATTTTCTAATTGTGGTCAAATGTGTATTGCACCTGACTATATTTTAGTGCCTCATGCATTAAAAGATGCGCTTATTCAAGAATTAATCATTGCACTTCAAGCATTCTATGGTGCAGATGCAGAAAATTCTGAACATTATGGTAAAATAATTAATGACAAACAATGGCTGCGTCTAACTTCTTATTTAGGGGATGGCAAAATTGTTTATGGAGGAAAGTCCAATAGAGAAAAATTATTCATTGAGCCTACTATTTTGACAGATGTTCATCCAGATGCTAAAATTATGCAAGACGAAATTTTTGGCCCTATCCTGCCTATTCTAACGTATGATAATAGGGAAGCCGCTTTGGCGATTATTCAAAAAAATCCAAACCCATTGGCTTTCTATGTGTTCACTGAAAATAAAAATGATGAAGCCTATTGGTTAACCAATGTGCCTTCTGGCGGCGCTTGCGTAAACAATGCAACAATGCATATCACCAATCATGAATTACCTTTTGGTGGTAGAGGTTATAGCGGTACAGGTGGCTATCATGGTAAATTAAGTTTTGATACTTTTACGCATACGAAGTCGGTTTTAAAAACACCAACCTGGATTGATCCTAGTTTTAAATACCCACCATATAAAGGCAAGGGCTGGTTGATAAAAAAATTAATTGGATAAAGGCATTGTATAAATAGATGTACTTAAATAAATATAAAAATATGATTATTAAAATAGCTATTGCAGTGGGGGTATTAGTGACTGCTGCATTATTGATGAAGAAAAAGGATATGACCTATCGTCAATCTATTTTAAAGACAATCTATCCTGCCATCATGTGGTCTTCAGGAAAGGCTGGGTCTAAGCAAGTGCAAGTGAATCATGATTTGAAAAAAGGTACAATTGAATTTTATAGTTTAACAACAAAAGACATTACAGGTAATGCATTTAGTTTTGAGCAATTCAAGGGGAAAAAAGTATTGATTGTAAATACAGCGAGTGATTGTGGTTATACTGGTCAGTATGAAAATTTAGAAAAATTATCTAAACAGTTTGCGGGGTCATTAGTTGTAGTTGGCTTTCCCGCAAATGATTTTAAAAATCAAGAAACTAAAGACGATCAAGCCATTGCTGCTTTTTGTCAAAAAAATTATGGCGTAAGTTTTCCCTTAATGTCTAAGTCGGTTGTCATCAAATCAAACGAACAAAATCCAGTGTATACTTGGTTAAGCACTTCCAATTTAAACGGCTGGTGTAATCAAGTGCCTGCTTGGAATTTCTGTAAATATTTAATCAATGAGCAAGGTGTATTGACACATTATTTTCCAATGAGTATTGACCCATTAGATACAAAAATCATTGAAGCCATTAAAAAGTAATGGGTCGAATTTTTACAAAATAAATTGTAGGATTCTGCCTTAATTGATAGGACAATGCTCATGGTAGTTCTCTAATACAATTTTACCAGAGTCAATTTCCATGCCTTTGAATTTTTCTTTGATCTCATCCAATATCGCTTCGATGCCTTCGCGCTCTGTAATGCGCACCAATTGGTTTCTATATTCTTTGATATTTGGTAAGCCTCTTAAGTAGTTGGCATAATGTCTGCGCATTTCGTTGATGCCACCAATGGGTCCCTTCCATTCTAAAGATTTAATTAAATGTTTTCTTGCTACTTCTACACGTTCTTCGACAGTAGGGGATTTCATTTTTTCGCCAGTCGCTAAAAAATGCTTGATCTCTCTAAAGATCCATGGATAACCAATTGCAGCCCTGCCGATCATTACACCGTCAACGCCATATTTATTTTTGTATTCCAATGCTTTCTCTGGAGAATTAATATCCCCGTTGCCAAAAATTGGAATATGTATTCTTGGATCGTTTTTAATATTACCAATGATGGTCCAATCAGCCTCGCCTTTGTACATCTGTACTCTTGTTCTCCCATGAATGGCCAATGCTTTAATGCCCACATCTTGTAATCTTAATGCCGCTTCATGCACATTTAAATTACTATCATCCCATCCTAATCTAGTTTTTACGGTTACCGGCAGGTTGGTGCTTTTTACCACCGCTTCGGTTAAACGTACCATCAAATCAAGGTCTCTTAAAACGCCTGCACCAGCCCCTTTCATCGCTACTTTTTTTACGGGGCAACCAAAATTAATATCAATTAAATCTGGGTTCACCGTGTCTACTATTTTGGTACACAAAGCCATTGCTTCCTCATCTCCCCCAAATATCTGAATGCCTATTGGGCGCTCATAATCATAAATATCTAATTTCTGTTTGCTTTTGATGGCATCTCGAATCAAGCCCTCACTACTAATAAATTCGGTATACATGAGGTCGGCTCCATTGTCTTTACACACGGCTCTAAATGGGGGGTCACTTACGTCCTCCATGGGCGCTAATAAAAGCGGAAAATCTGGTAATTGTATGTTCCCTATAGATACCATATGAATTCATTATCTTGCATCTAACCGATACGGTGGCAAAGGTACCAATTAATTGCATTGACATGTATACTAATGAAAATTCTATTTTTAATATGAGCCCTGGATTCAGGATGGTGCTATTTATATCCATGACTGGATTGAGTATGATTCTTGGGGGCTTAATTACGTTTTCGATTGTAGCTGCTGCGTTGAATACGCCATTCACAGATATTCAGTCTGTTTTACTGCGTCCCGAAAATACCAGTTTGACACAAATTGCCAATGCATTTGCTTCTATTATTGGCTTTGGTGTGCCAGCTTTAGTGGTGGCTTATTTTACCAAAGGAAGTTTCGCTTCTAATTTAGGATTCAAGCCTATCACTAATGAGAAACAAGTAGGGATTGTTATTTTACTCGCTTTCACTGGATTGATATTGAGTGGTGCATTGGGAGACTTGACAGATAAAATTACTTTTTCGAATAGCATTAGAACTTGGGCAACCAATTTAGAAGCCCAATATAAAAAAGCATTGATGGCGATGACGCACATGCGTTCCATTTGGGATTTATTACTTGCAATTGTAGCAATTGCAGTGGTGCCAGCTATAGTAGAGGAATTGTATTTTAGAGGGACGCTTCAAAAAATAATCACAGACTGGTCGGGTAAGCCATACGTAGCAATTGTGATTACTGCTATTTTATTTAGCGCATTTCATTTTTCTTATTTTGGTTTTCTGTCTAGAATGTCATTGGGTATTGTTCTTGGCTTAATATACTATTTTACAAAAACCATTTGGTTGCCTATGCTCATGCATTTTGTCAACAATGCGATTGGCGTAACGGCATTGTATGTAGTAAGAAATAATCCCAAAAAAATAGATCAAGTAATGGATTCTAATCTGACTTATTACTGGGTGATCATTGGATTGATTGCATTGTTTATATTGTTCAAACAATTAAAAAAGACCACAGATGGCGTTTAATTTTTCTGTTTTTAAAGTAAGGGCATTGTCTGCTATTGTCTTTGTGTTGATCATGTTAGCAGGCTTACTCTTTAATGGCTGGTCCTATTTTACTTTATTTTTGTTGATACAAATTGGTTGCTTATATGAGTATCAGAAATTAATGCGTATCATTTTTCCTTCTTACAATCAGATTTCAAAAATGCATCAATGGGGCGTGTTTGTGGTGGGTATATTGATGATGACTAGTTTAGCACCTACTGATATCGTTTTACCAACTTCACTACTTAAGACATTGCCACAAGCTTATCAAGGCATTGGTTTAAGGTGGATTGGTTTGAAAGCCATGCCAGTCGCATTGGTATTGATGATGGTGGCAGATGTATTTGCAAGAAAAGCGGAAGTTAAAAATATAGCAATTAGTTTTTTTGGCTTTATTTATATTTCAATTAGTCTATCCTTGTTTTATGCTATGCGAGGCATGTTTTTGAATTCAGCTATGTCTATGTTTTTTCCAAACATAGAATTGATGGTGCCTATTTTAGTCATTGTGACCGTTTGGGTGAATGATACCATGGCGTATATTGTTGGTTCATTTATTGGTCGTACGCCTATATCGCCCATCTCGCCTAAGAAAACATGGGAGGGTACGATTGCTGGTGTCCTCTTATCTGTTGTGCTTTTATCTACTGTAGCAGGTCAATATATTCCTATCGCAACGAAGTACCTTTATTTGATCACTTTTGTTGCATCTGTGATGGGTAATTTGGGGGATCTTTTTGAAAGTAAATTAAAACGTTTGGCAGGCGTGAAAGACAGTGGTAGTATGATGCCTGGCCATGGTGGCTTCTTGGATCGATTTGACTCTATCTTGTTTGCTGGTCCATTTGTTTGGATATTGCTTCAATTTATCTTTTAGATGAATTACCTTTGCCCAAACTACTATTTATGACCATACACAGAGAAGGAACAGCTACGATTGCATTGGTTGCATTTGTTGTGGGTGTTTTGAATTTAATTAATTTCTCTTATTTATTTCCAATTAGTTCCATATTGGGTTGGTCAGTTTTTGCGCTTACAATCGCTTTCTTTTTATTCATTGTATCTTTCTTTAGAATGCCCAATCGTACATTAACATTGGACCCTTCTGCGATTGTGTCTCCTGCAGATGGCAAAGTGGTGGTGATAGAGGAAGTGATGCCAGATGAGTTTTACAAAGAACCAAGAATTCAGATCAGTGTTTTTATGAGTCCTGCGAATGTGCACGTGAATCGTTTGCCAGTTGCAGGTAAGATCATCTATAACCAATACCATCCTGGAAAATATTTAGTGGCATGGCATCCTAAGTCTTCTACTGATAATGAAAGATGGTCTGTGGTGGTTGAAAATGAAAAGGGTACAATATTATTAAAACAAATTGCTGGCGCACTTGCTAGAAGAATTTGTAATTATGCTGCTGTTGACAGCGCATTCAATCAGTGCGATGAATATGGTTTCATTAAATTTGGTAGCAGGGTAGATTTGTTATTGCCAATTGACACGAAAATCAATTGCAACATTGGAGATACCGTTCAAGGCGGTGTCACTGTTTTAGCAAGATGGTAATCAAATAGGGCACAGCTATAAAATATTTTCCAACTCTTTTAAATGGGTGATCGTATAAGTCGCAGGAACGGTTGGCACCACTTGAATGTGGTTCACAAAAATGGTATCCATTCCTATATTGATTCCGCCTTGTATATCTGCCGACTCATTATCGCCAATCATAATACTTTTTTCAACACTTGCATTGGCGTTTTTTAAAGCATATTCAAAAATTTCCTTTTGCGGTTTTAAACTATTACTTGCTTCCGAAGTAATGACTTCGATAAAGTAATCTTGTAAGCCCGAGTTTTTAATTTTTTTAAATTGCACGGACTCGAATCCATTAGTAATAAGGTGCATCTTATAGTCCTTCTGTTTTAAGTATTCCAAAATTTCGATGGTATATGGGAATAAATGTTTTTTATTCGGCAAAATCTCTAAATAGGACTGTGACATTTCTTTTGCCAATGGTTCATTGGCTACTTTAAAATCTAACAAACTTAAGTACACCCTTTTCCATCTCAATTCTTCTTGCTTGATATAGCCCTTGGTATATCGGTCCCACAAACGGTGGTTATGTGCGGAATAAGTGCTGTAAAATCCATCAAAATCAACAATGCCTAAATCCGCTAAATGGTGCGTATTATATAGCTCTTGAATGGTTTCTTTAGAATTGGTCTCGAAATCCCAAAGGGTATGATCTAAGTCAAAAAACAGGTCTTTATAGGCCATGTGGATTGGATGAATTGGTAATTGAACTGCTAAATTACCATTTTGCTTGCTATCTTTATCTTGTAAAGTATGAATTTATGAATATCATTATTACTGGTGCTTCAAAAGGGATTGGTTTTGCCATTGCAAATGCTTTTGCAGCAGCTGGACACAATTTGTATTTGACAAGTAAGACGCCTGCAGATCTCTCAAGTGCAGCAGCATCTTTGCAAAAAACATATCCTGCTGTTAAAGTCGAATTTGTGCATGCAGATTTATCTATTCAAGCACAGGTACACTGTTTTTCTGAATGGGTTTTAGCAAGAACCACGCCCGATGTCTTAGTGAATAACGCTGGATATTTTTTGCCTGGTCAATTACAAGACGAAGCAGATGGACAATTGGCAGATCAATTGAATGCGAATTTATTTTCTGCCTATCATTTAACACGTGATCTTTTGCCTGCTATGTTAAAAGCAAAACAAGGCCATATATTTAATATCTGTTCTATCGCTTCTTTACAAGCCTATCCTCATGGAGGATCTTATAGTATTTCTAAATATGCATTGCTAGGCTTTTCAACTAACCTAAGACTTGAATTAAAAGACAAAGGCATTAAAGTCACTGCGGTTTGTCCTGGTGCCACCTATACCAACAGTTGGAAGGGTTCTGGGGTTCCAGAAGAACGAATTATGGAAGCAGATGATATTGCGAAGATGATTTATGCAGCGACACAATTAAGTCCACAAGCAGTGGTAGAAGATATTGTGCTGCGTCCTCAGTTAGGAGATTTGTAAATAATCAAGTATAGAGTGATTGGTTCAATTTCGATGCGTAAATTAGAAATTAAAATCGCTCTAGTTCTTCCTCATCTTGTGCATTTTTTTCAGTTGCTGACGCATCTATTTTACCGGTCGAACTAAAACTTGCTCTTGCTGCTTTAGTTGCCGCTAACCTTTCTATAATGACAGCTGCAATGAGTTTTGCAGCATCTTCATTCGGGTTTAATTGTAATATGTATTTTAATTTTTCTTCAGATACATCTATGCGGTATAGCAATTGCACCAACTTGTTAAAGTCATGTTGTATGCAATCATTGATATAGGCAATTAAATCGTTAGGGCCTAGTTGTTCTAATTCAGAAAATGTTTTTTCCATGAGGCTATATTTATCTGATTTTTTCTGTGACGCCTAAGCTAAACAAGGCAAAGTCGTATTTGGCAGGATCTCTTGCATCTAAAGTTCGGCAATATTCAGTTAACTCCAAGGCGGTCAACCAATCTATTTGTGGTCGTGAGATCAGCCCAAAACTCCTAGACACCCTCGCCACATGCACATCAATCGGAATGATTAAATCCGCAGGGGAGATGGCTTTCCACAAGCCAAAGTCAACCCCATGTTGGTCCTTGCGGACCATCCATCTTAGAAACATATTCAATCTTTTACAAGTGGAGCCGTTTTTAGGAGAAGCAATATGTTTTCTAGTTCGATCTGGCGCATCCTCTAATGAAAAAAAGTAATTTTTAAAATGAACCAGTCCAGCTTCTACTGTTTTTATTTTTTTACCAGATTGTTGATCCATAAAAAAAGCAGTCTCTAAACTTTTTTGTGTAGCATAATGCTGTTTAAAAAAAGCGATACAATACAATAAATCGGTATCCATGAAAGTACGATGTGCGAAGCCCATTAATTTTTTAAGATCTACTGGTTGGTGTTGTGTACAAAATTCAAAAGGGGCATTGTCCATTCTTTCCAGCAATTCCTTACTCTTTTGAATGATGGTGGTACGATTGCCCCAAGCAAAGATGGCGGCAAAAAAAGCAGCAAGTTCAATGTCATGCTGCTTTGTAAATAAATGGGGTATACTGATTGGATCTTTTTCAATAAAGTCAAAATGATTGTATTGCTTTACTTTTTGATCGAGTAATTGTTTGATTGCAGGGTTCATTATCCAATGG
>JACCDZ010244746.1_pt1 | contig 10066 bp, 9 predicted proteins | sample 7449551 | NCBI WGS metagenome assembly JACCDZ01 (sample SAMN15323452, study PRJNA562643) | freshwater metagenome | isolation source: river surface water | place: USA:Blue River Watershed | collected 2017-08-18
CGCCGGTGGAATGTAACCGATCGGCGCCAGCAAGCGGTGGTGATTGAACCACGCCACCCATTCCAGCGTCGCCAGCTCTACCGCCTCCAGACTCTTCCACGGCCCGCGCCGGTGAATGACCTCCGCTTTGTACAAGCCATTGATCGTCTCGGCCAGCGCGTTGTCGTAGCTGTCGCCAGTGCTGCCGACCGAAGGCTCGATGCCTGCTTCGGCCAGCCGTTCGCTGTAGCGGATCGAGACGTATTGCGAGCCGCGATCGCTGTGGTGGATTAAAGAATCGCGACTCGGCTGCCGAGCCCACAGCGCCTGTTCCAGCGCATCGAGCACAAACTCGGTGTGCATGTTGCGACTGACGCGCCAGCCAACGATATAGCGGGCGAAGACGTCGACGACGAAAGCGACATAGACGAAACCCTGCCAGGTCGACACGTAGGTGAAGTCCGAGACCCACAGTTGGTTTGGCCGTTCAGCGACAAACTGCCGGTTCACCCGGTCCTGCGGACACGCTGCCGCCGGATCGGGGCGCGTGGTGCGAACCGCCTTGCCGCGGCTGACGCCACGCAAACCGAGCTGCCGCATCAGCCGCTCAACGGTGCAGCGCGCCACCGCGATGTGCTCGCGCCGGAGCTGACGCCAGACCTTGTCTGCGCCGTACACCTGCTGGTTGACCTGCCAAACGCGCTCGATCTCCACCCTCAACATGTCGTCACGCAGAGCCCGAGGGCTACGCAAGGCGGGATCGCGCTGCCGGGCGGCGTAGCGGCGATAGGCGGACGGGGCAACCTGCAAGATCCGGCAGATCGGCTCGACCCCAAGGCGGTCGCGGTGTGCGTCTATGAAGGCCCTCACGACTTGAAGCGGCGGTCGAGCTCCGCCTGTGCGAAAAATGCGCTGGCCAGTCGAAGGATTTCGTTGGCCTTCTTCAACTCACGCACTTCGCGCTCAAGTTCTTTGACGCGCGCGGCTTCGGTGCCCGCCGGGCCATCGCCCTGGCCGGTATTGCGTTCTTGCTGGCGAGTCCAGCGGCGCAGTGTTTCAGCGGTGCAGCCGATCTTGGAGGCGATCGAAACGATCGCGGCCCACTGGGATTCGTACTGATCCTTGGCGTCAAAGACCATGCGTACAGCGCGCTCGCGGACTTCCGGGGAAAACTTGGTGGATTTGCTCATGGCTCCATTCTCTCAAGTGAGGGAGCCTCCGCGAAACCCGGGGCGGTTCATATTGTACTGGTTACGTGACCGTGGGCTGCTGTTTGGTTTTGTATATCCAGACGGGCCAGGAAAGCCGCGGCTAACCCGGCTAACTTTGGATCGTTTCAAGGAGAGGTACGTTTGGGGACGTTCCCTGGAGTCGCTGACAGGCTTTGGATGGACATCTGCGTCACGAGCACTGTTAGCCCAAGGCGTGTGGCCAGTGAGTGGACCAACTGTTGATGGTGGGATCACGTACCTGTTTTTGCGCTCGGATGTGATGGCTTTTCTGGGTAGTAAGGCGCGAGCACAATGAGCCCCCAAGAACGTGATGCGGTTGAGAGATCCCCATGAGTCCACTTCCGTCGGGGTAAATCTACTGCTCACCTTCGCCAGTGGCGGACAGTCAATGCCCAAGTAGTCTACCCTTGAGGAACAGGAACTCTAACTATCTGGCGAAATCTAACATGCCGACCACTTGCAAGGTGGATAAATATGCGCATTTCACCTAAAATCACTCCGTTTTGCGATCTCACTTTATGACGAAGGAGATCGGCCTGCGGTAATTTGTCATTTCATAGGAGGCTATCATGACTGCCCAAAAGAATCCCATGCAGCCTCTCTATGATAAGTTGTCCAGGGCTGGCTTCAAAAAACCGCTGGTTTCCAAGCTGTTACCTGAGTGGTGGAATGACGAGGTGGCATCCACGCCGTCAGGATACCAAGGGGCTGCTCTGCGTCTTGCGAAACTATTCAGCCTTCGCTATACGAGCCTCATGGATGCAGGCCCTGCCGAATTCTCCCTAGCTGGACGATGCTTCAAGCGCCAGCGTCACATTGATGAGAAAAGTCTAGATCAGGCGAGTGCGCTCGCCTCACTTTCAGCCAGACTGACTCTCCGTGCATTCGATCGTCACTTCGAAGGCCAAGCTCTAAATGCTGCCGATATCCGGTCGCACTTGCTTAGTCGGGGCTTACCCTGGATCGACTTCAAAGCCCTTGTAGACTACTGTTGGGAACTTGGTATCCCGGTGATCTTTGTTCCATCGCTACCCTCGCCAAAGATGCAGGGCTTGGCATTAAAAATTGATGGACGACCCGCGATTGTTCTTACCAGTGGTAGAAAGCATGGCTATTTAGTTTTCGACCTAGCTCACGAATTGGGGCACATTGCCCTAGGCCATGTGAGTGATGACGATTGGGTGATTGATGAGAAAATTGATGCTCATGCGAAATCTGATGGCGAGCAGATAGATATTGAAGCTGAAGCTAACCAATTTGCTCTTGAATTGTTAACTGGTAATAGAAATACCAAATTTACAGCCAAGGTCAGGCTAACTGGTGAGCAGCTCGCACAGCACTCTATTGAATATGGTCGGACAAACATGATCGACCCAATGCATATTGCACTTAACTATGCATTTATTCAAAGGGTGATGGCAGTTGGCAATAGCGCAATTACCGATCTTGTTAGGCTTCTCGGCATAAAAGAAACAGATCAAGATACCTGTCAGTCAACTTTTCTTCGTTATGTCGATATAGAGGGTCTTGACGACGAGGAAGGTACGCTTCGCCAGCTGATCGGAGCCGCAGTTGCATGATTCTTTTTGCTGACAACGACATACTGCTTAAATTGACTGGCTGTAGTTTACTTCTTCCTTTTCTAGAGGCATTGACTCTCACTGATGCAGATGTTCGCCTCACTCATGATGCCAAGTACTCACTGGTAAAACAGGCACAGAAGAAATTTGTAGCCGACGAAGCCGCTCGACTCGCCCTGTCGACGATGCTTGAACGCGTAAGCTATCTAGAACAAGCAGTTGAAGATCCTGATGGCATGCTTGACCTGATGGTTCCTATTGATGGGTTGGATGGTGGGGAGTCCCTACTCTTCCTTGCGGCTGGCGCCAATGTTGCCGATAAGTTGGCCACCGGGGATAAACGAGCATTAAGAGCTTTGTGTGCGAATACCCATGTTATTGCCCCAGTACACAACGGCTTACGCGGGAAAGTATTTACTTTGGAGTCTGCGCTCCTCTTGCTGATGGCTCGCCTCGGTTTTGAGTTTGTATCAGAGCGAGTTTGCGGGCGGAGTATTGCAGATAGAACTCTTGACCTAGCTTATGGACTGAACCGATCCGTTGATCATGCAATTGACTGCTTAAGTTCTGAGGCTAGGCCATTTATTGAGTTGCTGGCTACTCCAGAATTGGTAAGACCACTCGAGTGACAAAAAGAAAGGGCGCCCATCGGACGCCCTTTCTTTTGCTAGATTCAATCTATTAGCACTATGGATTACCCACTTATCTAAAGAGAATCCGTAAAGGCCTTGAGCAACTTAGCGACTAGTCATGGCATCCGCCACGCGGCATTGCGCCAACCGGGCGACAACCCCCGCAAAGTCTAATCCTTTAGCCTTGAGCATGCCGGTGGCCTGAGCTTGCCAGATAAGATCGCCTTGTTCAAAGAAAGTGGCGCGCAATGTACGCACTGTCTCGAGCGCAGTCCGGGCAAACGTCAGAAAGTCTGACAGCTTCCAAAGGCTCAGCGTCTCAACATGAGGTAGGGCTGCTGTACGTATAAATCGTGCAGGCGTGACGAGTGTTGGCGTAATCCTGCAGGACACCGCGGCTGGGACATGCGCACGCATCCAGTCGGGATGCGAACTTGCTTGTCGTGCCTTGGTTACGTCTAGTTCACCATTCTCAGTTGTGTTGACGTAGTCTTCGAAGACGATGCACTGCTCTCCACAGATCCACCATGGGTCTGGCGAACCCTCTGATTCTTCCTTGCCCGAAATGAAGCCCAGCAGTTTACCAAGTTCAACCTGCGCCGCCTCGAAGGTCTCAGGGCTGCTGAGACCTTCAATAATTTGCCGCTCTAGCTTTGCGAAGGCTCGATCATGCGTGGCCCCTAGGCGTGAGAGTTCGGCTGCCATACGCTCGACCTGTAGCAGTAGCGTAGCGTCAACAGCGTTTGCGTCGATAGACTCGGGGGTTTGGAAGCGAGCAAATCGCGACAGCCAACTGATGTCTGGTGCGGATTTGTAGGCCGTGGAGAAATAGAGACGGGCCTTGGCGTCCAGGGCCGCAATGCCTTCTTGGGCGCCGCGGTAGGCTGCAGTCCCTGCCAGGTAGTTCCAAAGCGCTCGATAGCCTCGGAGCTCCTCTGAACTAAGAGTGCCGAGCACGCGCTCAGCTGCGCTGAGTGCAGCAACAAAATCCTTACGCCACATCGCCGTTTGGTAATCGACTTCCCACTGTACTGCATTGGCCAGGTCGTTAATGGCAGGCAATGCCTCCTGTTCTGCCTTGGCACGGCCGTCGACAATCATCCGGTTAGCATCTTCCCAACGCTGGTCGTTGGCTAGAAAGATATCAAAATTCTCGATCAAGTTTTCTGTGTCGGTATCTTTCGATTGCTTAACCCCGAACTCGATCTCTGCTTGCAGTTCAGGATGCAGATACTTGCGCCGACGAATGTCGGCGATGTAGTCCGGGAGCTCGTCGCCGCAGATCACGACTGCCGAGTAGTCTTCCAGCGATCGAGTGCAACGGCCTATGGCCTGTAGCACACGGGTTTGCACGCGCTCGTTATAGAGGACGTTCGCACCCATACGTGACATTAGAAATCGCTCCTGGGAATTCATGGCCTTCGGCAAGCCTTCGATGAATAGGAGTCTGCACTCATTTCCTGCAAAATCGACACCATCATAACGATTGGCGATCACGGCAACAGCATCTTTGGTTGACACAAAGTCAGCCTTAGAGATCTCGATGTCTTCAGCTTCGAAGACTTTGAGCTTGATAGACTCGTCAATTAGCTCAATGGTGGCTTGAGCCATGGCGTCACTAGGTACGAGAACGACTGAACGGCCGGCACGTTGCATCAGCTCAAGCCGCAGTTTGGTGGCCTCATCAGATTCTAATGACATACCTGGAAAGATAAAAAATCGCCTTCCGACACCTTGAGTGTCCCACCCAGTGGGTGCTGGGAGTCTATGTATTGCCTTTCGACCTGTCAGTCGCTCTAGGTCGCCGCCAGCTCCCAACGTGGCCGACATGTAGATACGCTGGCGCGCACTCACGAACGGTTGGTGGGAAAAGGTTGGTGGTAGCAGCGGTCTAATAAGTATGTCTTGCGGGGATCAGTATATGTGACAGCCATCGAGGTGCTCACGGAGGGTCGACCATGGAAAGGCAAGTTTCCCTTGGGCGTGGACATCGAGAATTTCGATCAGCTGTTGCTTAATCTCCATGAAGATCGGTGCTGGAACCATGTCGACCCAAGTGCGGTCGACTACGTCTTCCCACTCACCGCGAAGGCGTGCTAAGTCGTGAGCGGCAAGGTACGGTGCGAGGATTGCACACAAAGCTTGGTGGAGCCCTGCATGGTCAGTATTGAGCCGTTCGATGCGCAGCGTCCAATGCTGTGCGATGTAGTTCTCAGCAGCGTGCGCATCATCGAGAATAATGATATCGGCATTATTGAAGAATGAATTGGTGTTAAACAGGCTTGAGTAGGTTGTGACAGCCACTCGCTCAGCTTGCTGATAGTCGGTTTTGCTCACAGGGGAATAGTCGCGTTGTGAACCGACAAAAGTAGCTACAGAAAGTCCATAGCGCTCCTGCGCCTGCTCTACGACTTGGTGAACGAGTTGACGGGTAGGACAGAGATATACCACGCGCTCTTGGTATTTGCGCCTACGCCATTCGGCTATCAGGAGTCCGACTAGAGTCTTGCCACTGCCCGTCGGCAGTTGCAGAGCCACATCCGGTAGATTGGAGGGTAGCTCTGCATAAGCTCGCATGATTTCTGCCTGGTGGGGTAAGACGTCGGGAATACGCCGCCGGGACAGGTCACGCAGCAAGCGGTCGGGTGATTCGGCAACGATCGCATCTGCCGTCAAAGATTTAAACGCCATGAATTTCCCCTCATGAAAAATGACTTCATTCTCGAGCAAGTTGTGGTTGATAGACAACTATGACAGTCAAATTTCTATGATCTAGATTGAAGCCGACGCTGCTCCGCCTGATCCCTACCTGAACACACAAGCACTTGGAATGCACTGCGAATAATTCGCATTGCCATCTTGACGTCAGGATACCCGTTCAACATGACCTAGCTCCGTTTGCCTGATGGAAAATTTATGGACTTGCGGCGAAATGAATTTGGCGGTATCGTTACCACAGGCTATCCGCCTGGGCTCCTCTGCCTGAGTTACTGCCAACTCATGAGTCACGACGCACAAAGTCGTGGTTTGCTTTCTTCATTTCAGTGCATGTGCCCTCCGTTGACGGGGTTCCGTGCGTAATTGGCAGACCGGAACTAACAACGATCGGAGATCACATATGCAATCCCCTGTGCCTAATCGCACCCCCCTCAAAGTTCTTAAGCAGAACCTCAAAAATGCTACTGATGAGCATTTTCGAGTTAAAGACTCCTACTTAAACGAAGCGCTTGCTCGTGGGTTTGGATATCGTACTTACGCATCTTTCATCGCAGGTGCCAAGGAAGCGACGCCTCCATTACACGATACTTTCGATTACTCTGCGTTTGTTGCACGCCTGACTGAGCTTTCGAATGATCATACGGCAGAGACCGTGGGTGTATTTTTAGAAGGCGTCCGGGTAATCATTCGTGTAGAGAAATATCCTCCGGAACAACAGAGAGTTGATCGCTATACAGATATTGCTTATGACGTAACAGTCGAGGTCAGCGGTCTTGCACCGGAGACAATCGAGAAGACCCCCCAATTCTTTGTGCCAGAATTCGGTACTAATGGTGTAGAGCCTTTTCGTCTCGATTCACATCATGCCTACCGAGCCGACAACGGCTACGCTGTTACTCGTGGGCGCTCAGGTGAGGGGATCTTGACTGCCAAACTGATCAATGGGTGCTGGAAGGGCGGACTATTCATATACGCACCTGAGCACCAATTAGATGACGCTCGATGCATTCGATCGGTAAAGGCAAGTCTCGTACGCGCAATACTTCCAGCATTAACCTCTCACGTACACTGCTGTATTTTCCGACCTGATCATTATCAGTATGGTGCTTGGCGAGTTCAGCTTTCAATAGGCTCGACGGTAAAAGCTCATTTGAGTGGGGCAGGCTTAGCGTTTGACCTGCCAGATCTGCCAAGCCGCCATCTAGTTATTAGCCCTGATTATCGATTTGATATTGGTGCCGGTAAATTTGAGAATGGCTTGTGGTGTGCTGATCTGTATTCAAACGGAATCCCTGAAGACGAAAACCCAACGAGCATCGCGGATGTCAAGGCGAAACTCCTCGCTAGCGTGAACGAAAAGCTCAGGCCTAAGATTTAACGCGTTGAATTTGTTGGTTTTGATGGCGAACTTTCAAGAAGAGTGCAAATTCTGTAGATTTTTTTCACGAAGTCCGCAATTTTTTTGGGGTCTGAATTTGCACGAAGGTGGAAAAAGTCTTAGAAATCAAGAGGTGTATTTTTCATACTATCTGCAAACCTACAATAGATATTTGTTTTTAAAGAGAAAAGCGGCCAACCGGCCGCTTTTTTTATGTGCTGTGCCACCGCTTGTGGCGGGTGCGCTTAGTTAAAAATATGGTCTGCGTGATAGGCCAAAAATTCAGGATTGGGAATGAATTTCTGGGGCAGGGTGATGGGCTTGCCGTGCAATTGCCAGAGATAGTCCTTGGCCAAGTCGCTCTGATCCGCAAACAAGCGTGGTGACACGCGAATGACGAAGTCTGGTGTCACGGTCAGCAGGCCCTGATCGTAGGCTTTATCGTGCAATACCGATAAGCACAGGCCGTTTGCCGGATTCAGCCGCTGCTGCGCGTTTTCACGCCATGGCACGATGTGGCTGGCGACGAGTAGTTTCGGCTCGGCCAAGCCGGTAATGCAGCAGCGTCCCTGATAACTGCTGAGTACTGCTTTACGGAAGAAGGCTTGTTTTACTCGCACTTTAGTCTGACTAAGGGTGTTTTCGGCGTAGTAATCTGCGGTGATCGCGGTGGTGGCCTCATCACTAGACAGCGGCGTCAGGGTTGCTTCTTGTTGGGCCAATTGATCAACCAACACTTGGCTGTCGTAGCCGACTTGATCCGGATTGGCGCTGAACTCCGCCCAAATCGCACGATCGAGCTGCGAGGCGCCGGCCAATCCCTTGCGCCCGCTGCCGGTGATGTCCGGGTCCAAACTCGCAAGGTTGCTCAGCTTCATCGCCAAGGCACTGGGTGTGCGTCCGATTTTGGCCGCGGTGGCAATGATCAAGGGATTACCTTGATGGAATTTTCCGAACGGTAGCTGGCAGTACAGATTGATGGCGATCAGTAGCTGCTCGCGCGTCCAGTTATTCGACATGGTGGGATTGGGCCTTGATGTTGAAGATGCAGAGAGCAGGCTCTTGCAGAAAGCATAACAGCTTTGCCTACATGAGCGACTGCGGCCAACCCTGGCCGCCGCCCCTCAACTCGCCAGCTTCCCCGCTGCCAGCAGCAGCAATCCCCCCGCTGTCGCTTCCGCCAGCCGCCGTTTGCGGTCGCTGAAACGTCCCTTGCCGGCCATGCCGGCGACGCTGTAGCCGATCACGCTGTACACCACCGCACAGGAGCCGATGAAGATGCCCGACAGCAGCAGCGCCTGCGTCGCCACGCTGGCACCGGGGCGGATGAAGTTGGGCAGGATGGACAGGTAGATCAGCAGCCCTTTCGGGTTGAGCAGGCTGGTGAGCAGGCCCTTGCGCAACAGGCCGTGTACCGGGCGGCTGTCCAGCTGCAGGCTGCCGGGGCGGCTGGCGGCGCGGAACATCTGCCACGCCAGGTACAGCAGGTAGGCAAGGCCGGTCCAGCGGATGGCGTGCAGCAGCGGTGGCCAGGCGCCGAGCAACGCGGCGATGCCGAAGGCGGCCAGCAGCGCGTGCACGCTGTAACCGGCGAGGATGCCGAGCGTGGCGCGGCGCACGGCGTTGCGGCCGCCGCTCAGCCCTTGCGAGGCGACGAACAGGATGTCGGGGCCGGGGCTGCAGACCAGCGGGAAGACGGTGAGGGCAAATAGCAGCAGGGTATCGCTGGGCATGGGGCGCGCTTTCTCGGGCAGATGATCGGGGCCGTTGCCGGGCGGGCAAGGGCGTGTTGCTGCCGAAAATTCTAGGGTTTTCGCGCTGAAATCGGGTTGTGTTGTGACGCGGAATCGGCGTTGTCGCTAGAATTAGCTGCGAATAATTCGGGAGATTGCCGCAGTGGATGCCGTAAAGCTGGACAGTATTGATCGCCGTATCCTGCACGCGCTGCAGCGCGACGGCCGTTTGCAGAACGTGGAGCTGGCGCGCGCGGCCGGGCTGTCGCCGTCGTCGTGCCTGCGGCGGGTGAAGCTGCTGGAGGCGCGCGGCGTGATCAAGCGCTATGTGGCGGTGCTGGACGGCGCCAAGGTCGGCGCCGGGCTGTCGCTGTTCGCGCGGGTGTGGTTCAAGGCGCAGGACGCCGACACCACCAACCATTTCATCGCCAGCGTGCGCGACATGGCGGAGGTGGTGGAGTGCCACATCATGGCCGGCGAGTGCGACGCGCTGCTGCGCATCGTGACGCAGGATCTGGCGTCGTACCGCCAGTTTCACGCCGAGCAGCTGACGCGCATCGCCAGCGTACAGAGTGTGAAAACCGAGGTGCCGATGGAGACGGTGAAGCTGACCCACGCGGTGCCGCTGTAGCCGTCGCGCTGGCAGCGCTTGGCCGCCGCGCGTTTTCATGTCGTCCCCGTCATAAGCGCCTGTTTTTTATGGACAGGCCGGCGCGCGGGCAGGGGGCGTGTTACCATCTGCGCCGCGCCGTTTTTATTGCTTTGCAGCATACGGTGGCGCCACGCTGCCACGGCAGCATTCTTACCCTGATGC
>JACCDZ010708422.1_pt1 | contig 10066 bp, 12 predicted proteins | sample 7449551 | NCBI WGS metagenome assembly JACCDZ01 (sample SAMN15323452, study PRJNA562643) | freshwater metagenome | isolation source: river surface water | place: USA:Blue River Watershed | collected 2017-08-18
ACTGGAGGAAATATGCGAACCTTAATACTTTTTAAGTTATTCCTTGGAGTATTTGGTGTGTTTATTGCGGTAACATCATCAGCAGTTACGTGTGATGAAGCCAAAGAATATTTAATACAGGCAACTGCACAAATCAAAGCCAACCATCAAAGCCATGATAGCTTTAACATTTATAATCAAGAAAAAATTCTAGGATTGGATGAAAATATCCTTAAATCTGATAACTATATTGGAAATCTGAATTTTATTAAAAATAATTGCCATATATAATTTTATAGGAATACCAAATGAGATCTTCAGATCAGAAATTGCATAATCAAAATTCTTCTTTACCAGCTATCTTTAAATTATTGCTAAAGATAGATAAAAAAACTATTAAGAGAACAATTCATTCCTTATGGGAGCGTTATTGTGTCGTAAATGAGACATTTGTCAATGCCCATTGTGACTTTTGGCTTGATTATAAATCAAAAAGCAGTAAAAACATATGAAATCAATACATGGGCTAACTAAGCCCCTGTATTTTTAAGTGACAATTGTAAAGTCTATTTAAAACTAATATATCGGATGAAAAACTTATAGGATAATATGATGAAAAAATTTATAATGCTAAACCTTCTATGGCTTTTAACTTCATTAGCAGTTGCCGAAGGAAATACGAATAATCCAATGATTAATTCTAGAGCTGCATCAAATCAGATCTTTACTGAGCATGACAAGTTGATTTTTAATGATGCTAATTTGAGGCACGCTAGCCAGAAAGAAGAATTAAACCGTCCAACAGTAAATCCCATGCTAGCATCAAATGTTACTTTTACAAGCCATAATGAACTAAATAACAATGTAAATACAAAGATTATTCAATCAGATAATGGTAGGAATAACTCAATGATAAATTCAAATTTAGCCAGTAGTGTGATTTTTACAGATCAACAGAAATTGACGTCATAAAAGAAAGTAAATAATGAATTTATTAACAATAGTTTACTATACATTAAAAAATGGTTGGTACTTTACAGATCTTGTAAATAATATCAGTAAGATTCGACCGATAGAGAAAAGAGTTATCTAATTTAATAATTTACAAACATATTAGATGGTTAAATTTAGTTTGGTGGGTTTAGTTAATAAAGTAGCTTGCCACATCATCATAGAAGGGGGAGTGGATATGTTATTAACTTTAGACTTAATTGTAAAATCAACAAATGTTCTTTTAAAAGATACATACCACCAAATATGCGATAAACATTTAAATTTTTTATTTGTAGGCGACCAATTTGCAAGTTTATGTTCCATAGATCAAAAGTCATTTATAAACAATAACTTAAAAGATCTTGAATGCGATCTCCAGAGCGTTGCTGATAAATATAATTTCTTGAATGGTTGTATTATAAATGGGAAAAGAAAAACTGTAAATTACTTACTAACATTTCAAAAAGAAAATCAATTATATATTCTTAAAAATTATGTAACGCCAATTATTATAGATAATGTGATTCAGGGTGTTTTTATTCAAACTGACATATTAAACATAATGACTAATCTGGGGTTAGATTTATTATTTAAAGCCGCAAACCAACAAATACTTGTTCATGATTTAAATTTACTCAGGCTTAAATCCAATAAAGAACTTAATGATATAGAAGAATTTATCTTATTTTTGATTAGTATTGGGAAAACGGATAAAGAAATTACTTCAGCACTTAACACTATAGGGCAAAATTTATCAACACCTGCATTATCTAAATTTATTACCAGAAAAATATACCCCAAGATGATGGTTCATTCACGAAATCAATTAGTCAATAAAGTATTTAAAGAAGGTTTTTCTTATCCCAAACTACTGTTAGATAATTTATCCTCGCTTAAAATTCTGTCGCAAAATTGAAAATATCGCTATTTGAATTGCTGGATTTGTTCCAGAAGGAGTGTTAACTTTTTTGTGTAAATTTATTCACTCCCTAGATTCTGCCTTCAAATTTTATCAAAAAATAAGCCATAGCCTGATTCCAATTCTGGATAGGCATAGTCCATTTTCCGGTAATATAGTCAATTGCCAAATATAGTGTTTTAAATACAGCCGCATCATTAGGAAAGGAACGCTTATTTTTGGTAACTTTCCTAAGCTGGCTATTTAGCGATTCAATCGCATTAGTAGTATAAATCACCTTACGGATTTCCGGTGGATACTGGAAAAACCCCGCCAGATTACCCCAATTACTGTACCATGATTTTGCTATATACGGATATTGAGAACCCTATTTCTGTGCAAAATCAGTTAAAGCAACAAGCCCATCATCTTCAGTGGCTGCAACATAAACTGGCTTCAAGTCAGCTACTAATGCCTTGCGATCTTTATAAGATACAAATTTCAGGCTGTTGCGAATCTGGTGGACAATGCATAACTGATGCTCTGTTTTGGGATAGACAGCTGATATGGCTTCACTCATCTTGGTTAGACTATCAGTACATGTAATTAATATATCCTGTACTCCGCGATTCTTTAATCCTGTCAGGTTTGCTAACCAGAATTTATCCCCCTCATTTTCACTAATCCAGATACCAAGAACATCTTTCTTCCCAGATGGGTCAATACCTAAAGCTACATAGACTGCCTTATTGATAATCTGTTTGTCTTGTCTAACCTTGACTACCAAACAATCAAAGAACACTATTGGGTATATTGCTTCTAGTCCTCTTTTACGCCATGTTTCAACTTCATCCAATACTTCATCAGTGATTTTGCTGATTAAGGCTGTGCTAATTTCTGCACCACCATATAGTTCAGATAGTTGTGTTTTGATGTCACTAACACTCATTCCCTTGGCATACAATGAGATTACTTTTTCATTAAATCCATCCATCTTGGTTTTGTACCTCGGTAATAGCTGGAGCTCAAAATTACTCTCCCTATCACGAGGTACTTCCAGCGCTATTTCTCCAGATCAGGGATTCCAACTTAAAAATGGCTCGTTAGCTTTTAAATTAATCATTTCTTGCTTATGTTGCTCAAAATTATGTACAAAGTTTAAGGTTTCAGCCACTGCTGACTCTACAACAGGAGTATTATCACCAAAAATTAAATTTTCTGGTAAAATTTTATTTTTTAGCATATCCCCAAAATAACTATTTATTTCATCCTGAACAATATCAATTTTTAGTGGGCGTAAAGTTTCAAATAGGCTGTGACCACCATCTAGATAAATAAAATGTCCGGTTAATGCTCTATAATAATTTATTATAGTATTTGGGTCTTGCAAGAAATCCTTATTTATTTTAAATCTAGATAATTCTTGAGCATTTACGCTACCTGCGTGTTTTAATATGTATTTCATAAATAAAAGATCTTTAGTTTCTACTAGAATTGATCCAGATAGGCCATTTACCACTGGACTTACTCCATTATCAAAGTTTTCAACTAACCAGGAATCATTATCTACATTTGTACCTTGGTCTAATAGCTCTATATTATAACGATCGGGCCCTCGACTATCTAACTTTTCTCTCCTAGGGTCTTCAAATTGGTAAATTGGTTTTTTCATATCCATATATTCACTATTAGGAATTCCTACGTCATTCCACCGTAAAATCCCTAGATTTCTACTATTAACCATGTTATATATGCCATGTATTTCAATTCTACCCCGTTTTACATATAGAGGATGTGTTTTATATATTTCATTCATGAATTCTCCATAACGCTTCTCATGGGCTTTATACAATGGTCCAAACTGGACTTTATATGCAAGATAATGAACTTTATATAAATCTAAAAGTAATTGTTGTTGCGCAGGAGTAAGCCCTAATTTAGGATCTTTTAATTGCTCGGTATATCTTGGTATAACTAAATTTAATTGTTCAAACGCAAAATCTGGTCCTGAATAAGTTCCACTTGTTGCGCGTAACCAGTCTGCATACCATTTTTTACTAATATTCAAATCCGTTATTTCTTCTTTAGACCTTTTGGCAGAAGGATATAGCCCATCCGAAGTTAAAGCAAAGCGCTCAAAATTTATAAAATTATTGGTGAATTCTCTTAGTTGCTTATATGAAATAGGATTTTTTAATAATTGAACTAGCATATCTTTTGCTAAGGCTGTCTCAAAAAATCTTCGAATGTTATCATTATTAATGTCTACTTTGTCTGAAATAGAAAGCACCTTATTATACCCACTCTCACCAAAAACAACTTTATGTAGGGCTAAACTATTTGGAGAGGACTCATACGCGCTAAGATAGTTTTGAAAAGGGGTTTTTTTAGATGATTGATATAGCGCGTAATCGTTACTTGGACCACCCTTTTCAAATTTATACCAAGTACCATTATATAATAATTTACCTTGATAATAAAGGCTATTATATAGTATTCCCGTAAAGCACTCTTTCTCCAAATCCTGTTTCTTTACCCTCGTACATAAATTTTCAGCGGTTCCAGTTATAGGAGCGTTCTTCAGCAGGCTTCCAGAAAACTTTCCTGTACGGTCGTTTTCCTGAAAAACAATATTAGTTCCCTGACCATCTATGATTATGCCAGATTCTAACTTACCAGAAAATAAACCATCAAGAAAAGTAATATTAGTAGCTTCTCCCGTATATGGCTGTTTATTTTTAAGAGTACCAGTAAAAACTCCATTTCCAATTTTAAAGTTAATTACTGATTCGAAATAATCTGTAGTATTAGGGCTCGATGCGGTTGCCTGCCCCCCCCCATTACAAGCAAATAATAATGAGGTAGTAAGAAGAATAAATGTTAATTTAAGATGATTGTTTTTCATGATTTTCCCTTAAAATACAACCATAGTCGTCAATTTTCAACTAAAGTGCAACACCTTAAAGTTGATGTAATTGAACATATCTTTAGCTGAATTAATATATTGATAAATAAACGTTTTTATTTGCCGGGCGACGGTTGGTCGCCATATTGGCTGTTTTATGCTAACCTGTTCTAATTAAAGTACCCCCATTTGTCTAGAGCAATTTTGACATTTTCTAAGAGAGCCTTCCCAAGTAGCCATAGCACCCAAATTTTATGCAAAATTTTAACTTTGCGACAGAACCCCCTATAAGTCCTATAAGTGATAATGAATTTAACATTAGAAATATTAGTTTTTTTGTTTTCATTGATGGTTTCCATAAATAATTATTAAAATAGTACTATTTAGATTCTGCTTAAAATATAGAAATAGACACTTACATTGAAAGAATTGACCCAACTTATATGTCTTCTGAGTGTTGTTATCATTGTAAATTTTTCATACGATATATTAGTTCTAAATAGTTTTTAAGATTGTCACTTAAAAATACAGAAAACGATAGCGGTGTCTTAAATTGGAAACCAGGCTACTATAATGCCACCTGAAATTTGATCCGATACAATAGTAAATACCTAGTACTACAGTAGTACTAGGTATTTACTATTGCGAAGCGAAATCTGAAGAAAGTTGATGGTGAAATTTGGTTGTACGACGAACATAAATCCATAGTAGGATATTATGCTGGGTAACTTAGCAATAAATGGTTCTGTCACAAAGTTGAAATATCCTTGATGATTAGTAGAAACTCGGCTAGAGTCTTGTAAGAATAATTAACTGAAGAGGCATCAGTAGATGGAATTCAGTGGTAAACAGTTTCCCAAAGAAGTGATTATCATGGCTGTCCACTGGTATCTGACTTATGCTTTAAGCTATCAGAACATTGAAGAGCTAATCAAAGACTGGAATATTGGACTGGATCATTCTTCAGTCCAATGCTGGGTAGCGGAATATGGATCATGGCTGCAAGCCAAGGTTCGCAAGTATCTTACTCGTAACTTCAAGAGAAGCTGGTGGTTAAATGAAACCTATATCAAGGTTAAGGGGGAATGGTGCTATTTGGGGTTCCATTCCCAAACCGCAGAAATTTTTGAATTTTACTGTAAACGATTGGTATTATTAGCTTATACAACAATTTTTCTTGCTATTCTTTGCTTTTTGCTTCCACTCTTCCCACATGCATTTAATCGTATCGTAATAGCCCCATCCAATACCATTTGCATCTTCGACGATTTCTTCTAAGCGGCTGCCAAATTCTTCTGAATAATTATGGTTATTCATTAATTTAAGTACATCAGCAAACATAGATTCTAGGCTATAATAAAAATTTTCATCTATAGGTGGTTCCATGCGTAAACCACAGATTTTTTGAATTTGAATTTAACGGATTGTTATGAATTGAAATATTCTTGTCATGCTATGTCAGATGGTAATACTCTTTATCATCATAAATATCCCAAATCCTGCTGAGACTACCGCAAAAATTCTTTGGCTGATACTGTTAGAAATCTTTCTTGCAATTACACTGCCAGCGAGCATTCCGGCAATACTACCCAGCATAAAAGCTACTGTCAGATTAAAATCAAGCTCAATTATTGAGATTTTATTTCCCAGTGAAAAAATTGATAATAGACTGATAATAAATAAAGAGGTCGCTACTGCAGGTTTATTGGCCATTCCTCCTAAAATTATTAGCGCAGGTACAATTATAAATCCGCCACCAACTCCAAATAATCCGGTTAAAAACCCAGCCAATGTTGCTGCTGGAATTATTTTTACAACTTTTAAAGGATTATTGCTTTGAGATTCTTTATTATTTGACTTTAGGCTTTTATGAAAGGTAATCATTACAATAATTAACATCAATAAAGCAAAGCATCCAATTAGAAGCGGTTCGCTAAATATCTGCGCTACTTTTATACCAAGCGGTGCAGAAATACTTCCAATAATTGCAAAAACAAACCCATTACGCCAATAAACCTCCTTGTGTCTTAAAAGTGTACCAATTAGCGCACTAATACCAACTACCATCAGAGACATAGTAGTAGCAATTTTAATCGGTAGTTGCATCCCATATACTAATACCGGTACGGCTACGATTGCGCCGCCACCTCCTGTTAATCCCAGTAATATCCCAGAAAATATACCAAATAACATTATTATCATAATAAACTTTCAATAATGGAAAGATTATTACAGTTAATCTTTCCTTGAAAATAAAACATAATTTGCAACCAAAATTAAATTAAGCCACATTTTAAGTTAGCAGGAACAGCAACATCCATTAATTTGGGATTGGGTAGATTAAGATTATCCATTATATTTTTAAATTCCTCGACCGTTTTACCGGCCAACCTAGGATTAAACCGTTTTTCTTCCCAGATAGTACTACTGATGCAGCCATTATAATCATGTCCTGGATAAACGATTGTTTCTTCCGGTAGTGTAAATAATTTGTTTATGATACTGTTATACTGGTCTACTGGGTTTCCTGCCTGAAAATCAGTTCGCCCGGTTCCACGAATAAATAGTGTATCACCTGTAAAAACCATTCCCGGAGTATAAAGACAATAAGAGTCCTGAGTATGTCCAGGCGTCCGTAACACAGTAAATTCAACACCATCAATTATCAGCTTTTCATCGTCGGATACCGTTTGGCTAACACATGCTGCGCCAGTTTCCTGTCCCAGTAATGTCACACACCCAGTTAACTCTCGCAGCTTACCTGCTGCTGTGATATGATCAGCATGAACATGAGTGTCAAATACATATTTCAAAGTTAGATCCAATTCTTTTAGTAATTTTAAATATTGATCAACTTTGCTTTCTACCGGGTCAATAATAATAGCATCTTTGCCAAAATCTGCAGCAACAATGTAGGTAAAAGTAAAAGTTTGTAAATCGAATAATTGACGTACTAACATGCTTTGTCTCCCGCGAAAAGTTATTATTTTAAGATTTAATTTCAGTGAATAAACTCTATATAATTTACAAATTTGATTTTTTTAATCTAGATTCGGTTTTACTTCCAGCTGCTTACGGTGAAAGTTGGCAAATTTAGCTTACTGGATTTATTTTCAGCATTTATTGGCAACTACTATTACATTTATTGCTTTTATTGTATGGTAACAGCATAAGTAAATTAGCCATTCCGCAAAATCCGCTAACGCCAGCAAATATCAAGGCAGCTCCGACAAAGCCGCTTAGTAAAAAGAATGCTGGAGAAATCACGAATCCGGCAATTACACCAATTAGAATCAGTAATCCAGCGACAATTTGAACTTGGCGCATAATCGGCAGCGGCGCTTTATTATTTATAGCTACAGCACAGCCTAAACTTTTCCATTCAGCCAGACCATTTTTAAGTACGAAAATTTTTTCATACTTCAATTCTTTTAATTTGCTCTCATTCATTCTTGTACGATTGCCTGATTGACAATGAAATACAACAATTTTTTTATCTAAATTATTAAATGTATTAACATCAAATTTTGATATTGGCGTATTTTGTGCGCCAACTATATGTTCTCGGGCAAATTCATCTGCTTCACGAATATCATATATAACTAAATTAGGGTTCTGATATAAATCTTGCAATTCTTTGGCAGTGATATATACAACTTCAGTCATCTTCTTTCTCCATAATTGTTTCAGCTAGTTCCGGACAAAAAACATCCTTTAAAGTCGCCAAAATTTGTAAAATTGATTTATCTTGTATTGAATAATAAAGAGTCTGTGCTACTCGTCTAGTTTTAATCAATTCTGCTTTACGCAAAATTGCGAGGTGCTGAGAAAAAGCAGAGATACTTAATTCAGATTTTTTACCTAATTCCCCGGCGCTTAATTCTCCAGAGGCCAGATGGCACAATACTAGCAATCTATCTGGATGAGCTATCTTTTTTAACAATTCTGCCGCATTCTTAGCATTTTGTTTAAATGTTTCTAAATTATTTTGCCTCATCTATAAGCTCTTTATGAGATATTATGTTTATTTTTATCTTGAGCATGTCATTATTTTAGAATAATCTAAAATAAAAGTCAAATTTATTTTAGATTATTCTAAAATAACCAAATATGAGGATATCATTCCCAAACTGCAGTTTTCTTAATTATTGCAGCTACATATTGATCTTCTTAGCTTATAGCTAATTCAATACTTTTAACAATCTCATCCAAATTAATTACCGCACTATCGGAAAATACTAATCTTCCCTGAAAATGAATATGCTGCCAGGCTATTGGTGATATCTTTTTAAGCATTTTTAAAGCTTTCTGGTTGTTTTCTGCTTTGTATCTGTCGTATAACTTGGATAAAATCATTGAATTGTAATGGATTATTACATTGGCTATCAGTCGGCCACATTGATTACTGATTTCTAACGCCCAGTCAGTTTTTCCAATCAAATGCTTTTTGCCGTACGCTTGAGCTATAGCTGATCTTAATTGATGATAAGATTCCAAACGATTTTGTGAGCGATGGGTGGTACTTATAATGTTTGGATCTATCAGATATTGTAATATTTGGTTACTCCGTACCAGCTTATCCAATTCGTATAATGCTTCCCGGGTTTTGTGTTCCTGCTTGTAGGTACAGAGTTTTTTGATTAGAGAAGCCTGGCTAACTTCTCCGCTGCCTAAGGTTGCGATTATTCGTTCCAGGTTCTCAGACTCAGATAAAATTAATTCACGATTGATTTCACCACGCGGTTTAATATCGTAATTATCGTATTTATCAAGCCATTTCTCGCAATATAAATATTGAAGCTGGTTATCAATATTAGTGAATCGTGGATATAATTCACCATCAAACCAATACATTATAACTGAGTTTGCTTTATTTAAGATATGCATATCCCCAGTGAGAATTTGCGGATTGATCTCACTAGAGTTGTTATACCAAATATCAAAAGCAAAATAGCTTGCATGGTCATTTGAGCCTAACAAATATGTTTGCAGTGGGACATGGTTACATAACATTGAATATGCTACTACACCTTTACCTTTGCCAAAATATTTCTTGCCGTGTCGAGCTTTGATAGTTGGGGTAGCCATATTAAATTTTTGTCCATCAACCGCCCCATGTAACATTCCAAATTCGAAAGAGTAATGTGGGAATATTGACATTTGAGCGATACTATTACTAATCATATCATTTGCTGCAATTAGTGTTGCTAGCCTAAGGCGGGCAAGGTACGTATCCTGTAAAGTATTATACGGGATATTAGCAATATTTGCCATGTTCGCATTGCCGCTAT
>JACCDZ010228173.1_pt1 | contig 10065 bp, 5 predicted proteins | sample 7449551 | NCBI WGS metagenome assembly JACCDZ01 (sample SAMN15323452, study PRJNA562643) | freshwater metagenome | isolation source: river surface water | place: USA:Blue River Watershed | collected 2017-08-18
ATTTTTATATAATGCTTCAAAATAAATATTAGAATTATAATTTTGTGATACAAGTAATCCAAGTAAAGTATTATTTAATACTTTGTATAATATGGAATTATTTGTAATATATACATTTAATGATGGAGCATAATCGTTTATTTCATTAATAAGGTTAACATAAGGTATTTCTAAAGTTGAGATTCCTAAAAATATTGCTAAATCAAGTGGGTTACTATATAAATCATTTGTTAAATCAGGGTAATAAGCTAAAAAGTTTACAATATTTGGATTTTTAGCAATTAAATCTTGTAAATCTGTTGAACTATTAATTAAATTATTTAAAGTACGATTATTATATAAATGTTTATAATACATATTTTGATTGTAATTTTGATAAACAATAGTACTTAAATTATTTATTTGATTTGCTCCAACAACACTATCTTTAACAACACCAATATTACTTAAATCAGCAACAGGAATTGGTAATTCTAAATATGGTTTTAATGTTAAATCAGATTCTACAAAAGTATATAAATTAAGAGTACATGGAAGTGTAGAAGCTTTAATATAATTTAATAATGGTTCTAATTTATTAATATTTTTATAATAATGATATACTAAATTTGGATTTCTATATAAAAATGATAAAAAGTTAGGATTACGATATATGACATCAAACATAATATTTGAACTCCATGCTAATGTATCAAATTTATTTAAAGCAAGATAAATAAGATCTATTAAATATTCATTTTGTAAAGCATAATAATAAATATTTGAATTATATACTTGATTTACAATTACACTTAACCCAGGATAATTTATTAATAAAGTATTTAATTTTGTAGATATATAATTTAATGTTGGAGTATCAATATTTGTTATATTTGTTATATTTGAATTAAATAATATAGGAGTATTGTTAATATTATAAGTTAAGCTATTTGTAGTTTTAAAATTATTAAAAAAAGTATGTAAATCTGTTAATGGATTATCAATAGTTAATGTTGTAGCTAATGAAGTATATGAATATAATAAAAGTGATTTAAAATATGATTTGTTTTCAGGAGCTTTAAAAAAAGTAATAATAGAATTGTTATTTATTCCATTTATAGTAATTGGTAAATTGTTATTAAGAAAATTAATAAGATTTGGATTTTTTTCAAGTATATTTATAAAATTAGGGAAAGTATAATCTTCATAATTTAATTGTAAAGCGTAATAAATAAAGTCAATGAATGTTTGATTTAAATTATAAAGATTATAACGATTTATATTTAAATAATCTTGATTATATAATGTTTGAAATTGTGGAAAATTTTCTAATAATGATTTACTATATTCTTTTAAATAAATATTTAAAACACTATTTTCATATAAAGTATTTAAATTTGTACTAATAATATCATTTTTTTGAATATTAATAAAATCACGATATAAGTCGTCATTATTATATATTGCTATTGCTAATGTTTCTTTTTGTGCTAAAAATAATAATATATTTGGATTTTTATATAATATATTTATAAAATCAATATAAGTTGAATCTGATAAATATTTTAATAATAAATTTTGAAGAATTTCAGATGAATATAAAGCTTTATAATAAATGTTATCATTATAATCAGCGTTACATAATTCATTTATTTTTGGATATGTTAATAATAATTGTATATTATTTGACAAATAAATAGGTGCTAAATTAAGATTTTTATTTGGATTATATGAAGCACTACTATATATAGAAACATATGGATTAATATCTTTATTTAATTCAATTAATAATAATGGATGTGATTCAGCAATGGCAAAATTTTTAATTAAAGTATATAAATTTGTATATGGATCATTAATGCCTGGTAATTTTAATATTGAATTTAAAATTGATTTTGATGATGGTAATATTAAAAAATTTCGTGCGTTTTTATATGATTTAAAAAAATTAATAATATTTGGATTTGTATTACATATATCTAAAATATTTATATAAGGATAATAGTTTGATGATGGATTAATATTATTATAATAATTATATTCATTTAAACAATAATAAATAAAATTAAGAGTATTTGAATTATTTAAATTTTCATAATAAAGATTATTATACGAATCATAAGATGTATGAATATAATCTTGATAAACAAGTGTTGTTATATTTTTATAATTAAAAATTAAACTTTTAAACGTATCTAAACGTGGATATAAAGCATTATTATTTATTAAATTAAAAATATCAATATATGGTAAATTAATAATTGTTAAATCTAAAAATAAATTTATTTTATTATTATTTTCAGGTTGATTAAAATAATTTACAAAATTTTGATTTTGAAATAAAAAATTAATTATTAATGGATTTTCTTCAATAATTGGTATAACTTGAGGATAATTATTTATAAATTTAACAATATTTGTATCATTTTGATTATATAAATTATAATAAAATAAGTTATAATTGTAATTTTGTTTTGCTAATGTATCTAAAGAAATATAATTATTTAATAATTGTAAAATTAAGGGGTTTGTACCAATACCACTGTTAGGACCAGCAATGGGTAATGAGCTATTTAAATATTGATAAATTGTATTTGGTGTATCAGGATATTTAAAAATACTATAATCAATAGTAAGTGATGTTAAATCAGTAGTAGGTAATAAAGCGGAACTATTATTAAATTGAATAAAACCAGCAAAATCAAGTGGATTTTGTTTATAATAAAAGAGTAATTGATAATTGTTTGCTAAAAATGATAAAAAATTTGGATTATTACAAAATATAGTAATAATATTATATGTAACGCTTTGATTAAGGAAATAGTTAATAAAATTAATAAATTGGTCATTATTTGTAAATAAATTTAAATAAATGTTTTCATTATTACTATAATTTGAAGGAATATATAATGGATTATTTGAACCACGATAATTATTATAATTTTGATATATTAAAGATTTAAGATTATCAATATTTTCAATGGATGTTGATTCAAAAAATGAAACATATGATTTTTCTAAATAAGATACATAATTCGTAGAATTTGTAGTATCATATTCAAATAATATATCATTTAAATCATAATATGGTAATGTAATATTTGGAATATTTAAAAAATTTAATAAATTCGTTTCATTTATATATAAATATTCTGTAAGTAAACGTGGATTTTTACATAAAAAGTTAATAATGTTTGGATTTAATCCAATTGTATTTAAGAAAAGAGTATAAGTAGAATTAGATAAAAAGTTTGTTGTAAAAGTGTTTGTAGATTTTTCATAATGTATATTATTAAGTAAATCTAAAATTTCACGATTATAAAAAAGATTATTATAATACATGTTAAATACATAATTTTGATTTAATAAATAATAAAAAGTAATATTTGTATTGTATAAAGTGATTAATGAACTATTTCCATTACCAACAAGATTTGTAACACCATTTGTAGGAGCTGGATTTGGATTTGAATTAAGTAAATATGATAAATTTTTAATCGATAAAAAAGGGGCAGCAAAGTTATTATATAAATCAGTATTCGGATTTTTTATATTATATATTTCAGAACCTTTAAATACAAGAAAATCATATAATGTTTTAGCATTTACACTTAAATAAAGTGTTAAATTTGGATTATCATAAAAGAGTGCTAAAAGATTTGGATTAAAATTAATAATATCACTAATAATATTAGGGAAGTTTTCATAAACAGGATTTACAAGATTTAGATTATATTGTGTAATAGCAAATGTAAGTAAATCAATAATATTTTTATCTTGAATAATGTTATAATAAAGGTTATAGTTATAATTTTGGTTAATAATAATATTTAATGATGGATAATTATTTAATAATAATCGTCTATTAAATTCTGTTTGATCTAATTCTGTAATAATTGGATAAACAAGAGTATTATCTAAATATACACTTAATGGTGTAGGTGTTAATAAATCATATAAATTATTATTTATATTATTAATTCCACTTATACTTAAAAAATAAGATGCATCATTATTATTAAAAGAAAAATCATATGTAAGATTTGTGTAATATCCAAGTAAATTTAATATATTTGGGTTAACTTGGTTATCATTACCTAAAATAATTGAATTTAATAAAGCTGGAAATGTTAATAATAATTTTACTAAATTGGCATTATTAAAAAGATTATTATAATAAATTTCATACATATAATTTTGATTTACTAAATAGTTTACAAGTGGATAACTTGATAATAATTTTGTAATATCTGTTGTTGTGCCATAAATACTTGAATGAATTTGAATAATACCATTTTGAGGGCAATTTTGAGATAATGATGAAGATAAATAAACGGTTAATGTAAAAAAATAAGATGATACAAAACAATATAAATCCGTTTTAGGATTTGAAACAGAATCTGTAAAATTAAATGTAGAATTTGTAAATTCAGAAGTTAAAAAAGTAGTATAAATACCAAGATTTGATGGATTTGAAAAATAAGTCATTAAATTAGGATTTTGAGCAAAAAATAATAATATATTTGGATTTTTATAAACAATATCATTAATAAAATTTGGATTACTAATAGCACTTAATGTATAATTAATAAAATTAACAAGTATATAATTATTTAAAGTATCTTTTGTACGTAACGCAGTATCATAAATATTTATTTCATTTATAGAATTATATTTTTGGTTAACAAGTGATTGTAATACTGGATAAGTATTAATGAGTATTGTAGCAGGATCACTCATTTAATTTTTCTGTAAAAACAAGTAAAAATTATATTACTATTTTTTAATAATATATTTTATTATAAATTTATACTAATAAAATAAGAAGAAGAATATTAAATAATAATATTTTTATATAAAATTATAATAATTTTAGATTAAATTTAAATATTTTTTTATAAATATAATATAGAACTTTATATATAATATTTATAATTATAAAATGAAAAATAATGAAAATAAATTTAATGTAGAAAATTTTGAAAATGTCAGTAATACAAATGGTTATAGTATTACACAATTTCAAAATGGTCGTGTTACACATACTGAATTAGAAAAAAGTAAACCAATACCATTATTTTTAACAGATAAAGGAAATAAAATTGTTCAAAATAATTTCCAAGAAGAAATGTTATATGGTATTCAAGAAACATCTCAATTAAATCAATTATTTTTCTCACGTAAAAATTTAGATTTAATTCAAGATATGATAAGATATCGTGTTTATATTAAAAGTAACAAAAAATATATTATTAGTAAACAATCAAATACAGAAATACAAATTGTAATGAGATCCATGTATTTACAACAATCTACTAATTTACCTACAAATATTAAAGAACAAATTATATATTTAAATAATTTAGTTGCTGATTGGTGTGTTGAAAAAATTATTCCAGAAGTAGAACAACATATTGGATATATTAGAGATATTTCATATTATCCAAATCCAATTGATTTACCTAAAAATATGTCACAAAAAGGAAGTCGCACATTACGTTCCGTTACTTCTACTTTTTAATTTTATTATAAATTTTATTATAATTTTTATAGAAAATAAAATTATTTATAAAAAGCAAAAATATTATATTTTTTAATTAAAAATCTAATATTAAAGTATATATATTATTAAAAAAATGTCTGCTGTTATAAATGTATTTGCTTCAATTGGTTTAGTAGCAATTTTAGTTGTTATTATATATTATATATGGAAATATATTGACCAATTAAATAAAGATAAAGAAATTGCCCAAACACGTCCTTCATCTGCGTATATGCAATCAATTGGTATTAAATGTCCTGATTATTGGACATTATTAAATACTGATTCAAATGGTAATTATATATGTCGTGATGATAAAAACTTAATGGTTAAATATAATAAACTTACAAATACAACTACAAATAAAGATTTAAAATGTGTAACTTCATATACTGACCCTCAAGGTATTAAATCAAATGTTACTTATTTTGCTAAGTTAGATGATGGTAAAACATGGGAGAAAATGAGTGATGAAGAAAAAATAGATTTTATGAAATTAAATGTTGATACAAAAAAATATTATTCACGCGCACAATGGATTAAATCGTGTGGACCTGAAATAGGTAAAAATGTTAGTACTCAAGCTGTTTGGTCTGGTTTAAATAAATATGTAATATAAAAAATATTTTTATACTTTTATTTTTATTTTTATTATATAATTATATAATAGTAGTATAGTAATAAAATAATGTCAGAAAAACAAAAAAAACCTCAAAAAACCTATCCTAAAGGAATTCTAAAAAAATCTGGAAAAAGTACTCGTGAAGTTTCTAGAATACAAAATCAATATCATAGTGTGCCAAATAGCCCACCATTACAAAGTTTAGCTTTTAATTCAGAAACAGAAGTTCGTACAGTTCCGCGATTAGCATTTGGTAATCCCTTTCTTTTAAATCCACCAAATAATTATATTAATGCTAAATCTGGTACTCGTGTACAAAATATTCGTAGAGGAAATCCTGGAAATAAATATTCTAGAGCAATTATTGGATTTAATCATCCTCTTAATGAAGCATCAACTATAGCAAATTTTAATCATCAACATATTGGTAGGGTAAAAAGATATAATGGACGACGTCGAAGATCTTCTTCTGCTTCTGCTGCTTCTGCTGCTTCTGCTGCTTCTGCTTCTGCTGATATGATTGAAGCTGAATTACAACCTAGATATGGTACAGGAGAAAATAGATTATTTTATAATAATGGAACATTTCAACGTACAAATATACTTCCTGGAGAAATATTAAATTTTAGAAATCCAAATTCAGTTACTAGTGAAAATTTTAATCAAATGCCTATGCAACGTATGTCTATTGGCAATCAACCACCAATTCGTTTAATGAATAGATTTAGAAGACTTGTTGGATTAAATCAAAGTAATCAAAGTAATCAAGGAAAAAAACAAAAAGGGAAAAAGGAGAAAAAATATGGTGGTAGTAAAAAAGAAAAATCTTCTGGAAAATCTTCTGGAAAATCTTCTGGAAAATCTACTTTTATGACAGAAGCCGAAGAAAATGAGCTTTTAAATAGTTTATTTGAACCTGGTTATGGTGAAGGTAAATCATCTAGTCGTAGAAGAAATCATTTTAATAGTTGGTATGGATTTGAAAATGGACCAAATTCATCACTTCCACAATCTTTATTACAATCACGCTCTTTATTACCTTCAATATCTTCATTATCTTCTGGATATAGTTATGATCCTGAATTATATGGAAATAGCGACCCATTATCTTCTCTTTTAGCACACGCATCACCATCTGCTGTAGCAGCATCTGCTGTAACAGAACCCATTCATCCTTATAATAGACGTCCACACGGACTGAATCAAAGAGCATGGTTTGAAATGCCTGAAAAAGAAAAAAACAGTCGTAAAAAAAGTGTAACTATTGCTGCTAAATCGAAAAAACGTATTGTACCTAAATATCGTTCATCACGTATGCATAAAATGCCTGGAAATAATGCTTCTGGTCACGAAATTAATGGTTATGAATTTGAAAATAATCTAAATAATCAAGGTAATCCAATAAATACTTCATCACATTATAATGAAAATAGTAATGTAAATACACAAAATTAAAAATATTTAAAAATATGTTAAAAAATATATGTTAAAAATATGTTAAAAAATTATTATTTATTAAATAATAAATAATAATATAAAAGAATTCATTATATATTATAATATAATTAAAATGGGATCATTATTTCATTTTATTGATGAAGAAGATTTAATATATGATAATGTTGTTGTAAATAATGTGGTTAAAGAAGAAGATGAAATTGATTTATTAACACCAACAAAATTAGATGATTATTTATTATATTCTAAAGAAGTTGAAGAATGTAAAAAATGGTTTAATGAATATGAAAAACCAAATAAAAATCCGAAAATATTAATGTTAATTGGAAAAAAAGGATGTGGTAAATCATTATTAGCGCAATTATTATTAAAAGAATTTAAATATGATAAAAAAGAGTTTACGGATGAACAATTAACAAAAAAACAAATAAGTGAATTATTTAAAAATTCAATAAATTATAAAAATTTAAATGAATTTAAAGTAAACTGTACAAAATATGGTTTTATTTTTGATAATATAGAAACATTATTAGAAACAGGTGATAATATAATATTTAATGAATTAATAAATATAATAAAAAGTAGTAAAAAATGTGAAGTAAAGCGTGAAAAAAACTTAATAAAAAGTGAAAAAAAAAGTAAAAAAGTAAAAAGTAAAAAAGAAGAAAAGTTTGAAAATGAAATAAATGATGAAAATGATAAAAATATATTTTTAAATTATAAAAATAATGATTGTAGTATTAAAAATAATATAACACTTTATAATCCGATTATTTGTACATGCAATTATACAAATGATAAAAAAATGAATGAATTAAAAAAATTATGTAAAGTTATTCATTTAGGAGTACCGCTTCAAAGCGATTTAAATATAATTATAGATAAAATGTGTAAACTATATAATTTTGAAATAAAAGATAATATAAGAAATGAAATATATGAATATTGTGAATATGATATACGAAAAATTATACATTCTATTAAAAATATTTTAAAATTTAATAATTTTAGTGGAACGATTGGAATAAAAGAATTTAAAACATATGTATTAATATACGGAAAAGTTGATTTAAATTGTACATTAAATGAAGCATCATTTAAAGTTTTAAATGATAAAATAAGTAGTGAAGACGCAAATATTTTATATTCTTTGGATACTTTATTAATACCTTTAATGATTCATCATAATATATTAAATTATATTAAAAATTGTACAATCAAAGATTCTAATACCAATAGTACTATTAAAGATTGTAATACGAAAAAAAATTTTAAAGAAGAAATTTTTAAAACTCAATTTGAAGTATATGAAAAATCTTTAGAACATATGTGTACATATGATGAAATACAAACAGCTGTATATAGATTTCAAGAACGTGATTTAATGCCACAATTTGCTTCTTTTTTTTCATTATATGCTCCAAATGTACATTTAAATAATTTAGAATTAATTAAAAATGGTGCTTTTAAAATTGAATTTACAAATATATTAAATAAAATATCACAATTAGAAGTTAATAAAAAGATGATTCAAAATGCTTTTTTTTCAACACATCGGTTAATTGTTGATGAAAATGAATTGATGTTTATAATTGAAATATTTTTAAATTATTTAAAAATAAATCGAGATATAGATGAAGATGAAAATATATTTGATGAAAATGAAACAGAAGAAAATAATGAAATAGAAGAGGAAAAAGTAGAAAAAGAAAAAAAAAGTAGAGAAAGTAAAAATAAAAATAATAAAATTAAAAATTATGATTTAGATAACTCTATTTATAAAGAAATTATTTATATAATGAATAAATATAATATTGATATTAAAAGTTTAGAAAATATACTTAAAATAGAAAAATTAAATTTGTTTGAAAATAAAAATCCAAAACGTTTAACTTTGAAAATGAAAGAAGAATTAGAATTTTATTCCATTGCTCAATGTATGAATTTAGATGATAAAGATTCTTGTAATAAAGAAAATGATTTTTAAAAAATTAGAATCATAATATTTAACTTTAATCTATGATTCTAATTTATCAGCATTATAAATAACAGATCTTCCTTTTCTATCAATTTTTACTTCAGGATAACATATTTTACAATAACCATTTTTATCTTCACATTTACAGTTTGCTAACGGTTTATATGTTTTATCATCTATTAAACATAATTTATTTACTAAAGATGGTATTAACCCTTTTGATTCACACGTTTCATTTAATGAATATACTGGATATAAATAATCTTCACCATCTGGTATTTGTGAAGAAAGTTTATTTGGCATTGGTAAATAATCTTCATTACTACCAACATTTCGTTCTTCAAAATTTTCAAAATTATTATTATATAATGAATATAATATATAAATTCCAACAAATATAAAAATAATACATAATATAATTCCATTACGAGTTAAAACATTTTTATGATCAAATATTTTTATCATTTTTCTTATAAATACTTACTA